>Ga0180007_10001583_pt1 | contig 30076 bp, 27 predicted proteins | sample MM_PC_MetaG_FD_121122 | JGI IMG/M metagenome (GOLD analysis project Ga0180007, IMG submission 121122) | Groundwater microbial communities from the Aspo Hard Rock Laboratory (HRL) deep subsurface site, Sweden - MM_PC_MetaG | ecosystem: Environmental > Aquatic > Deep subsurface > Groundwater... | reverse complement strand
GCTGAATATCACGGCTCTAAGATAGGATCCGGTAAATACTCTGATATGACGATCTTTAGTTTTCATCCGGTAAAGCACATAACTACGGGTGAGGGTGGGATGGTCTTAACTAATAATGAAGAGTTATACGAAAAATTAAAGTTCTTTAGATCGCACGGGATAACCCGTGACCCGCGCTATATCCAAAGGAATGACGGTAGTTGGTATTATGAAATGCATGAGCTGGGGTATAATTATCGCATTACTGATATTCAGTGTGCTTTAGGAATTACCCAACTCAAGCGGTTAGATAATTTTGTAGAAAGAAGACGAGAGATTGCAAAGCGGTACAATGAAGTATTTAGCAATTATGATGGAATAGCAACACTTAAGGAAATGCCGCAAACTAAATCTGCTTATCATCTCTATGTAATTTTAGTTAAAAATCGTAAATTTGTTTTTGATAAACTACGCGAGGCAAACATATTTGTCAATGTTCACTATATTCCAGTATATCTGCAACCATATTATCAAAAGCTTGGGTACGAGCCTGGGCTGTGTCCTAATGCAGAAAGTTATTACGAAAAGGCTATTTCAATTCCTATGTTTCCTAAGCTCTCAGATGACGAAGTTAATCTTATTATAAAAAAGATAAAGGAATTAATTAAATGAAAATCTTGCTTATTAATCCGCCAATCAGAGAATGGTCTAAGCCAAATGTTTTCCCTTTAGGCTTAGGCTACCTTGCGTCTATCTTACTCCAAGAAAAACACGAAGTTGAGATATTAGATATAAATGCTTATAGATGGGATAAGAATGAAGTTGAAAATGTAATAAGCAAAGCAAATTTTGATATGGTTGGCATTGGCGGCATAGTAACAACCTATAAATATGTAAAATGGCTTGTTCCGGTGATAAAAAAATATCACCCCGATAAGAAAATTATGATCGGAGGCAGCGTTGGCAGCTCTATCCCCCAAATTATGCTGGAAAAGAATCCGGTTGATATTGTATGTATTGGCGAAGGGGAGGAAACCATCAAGGAATTAGTTGAAGCGGTAGGAAACAAGCGGGATTTATCTCAAGTAAGAGGGATTTGGTTTAAAGATGATTCTGGGAAAATAATAAAAACCGAAAAACGCCCCCCGCTCAAAAACCTAGATGTTAATCCTTTTCCGGCTTGGGATCTTTTCCCGATGGATATTTATTTAAAAAATCCGGTGGGGGCTCCTAATCGAAACAAGTGGGTAGATGGTTCAGTTGATGAAAATGTACCGCTTTCAATGAACCTGTATGCCACCAGAGGTTGTCCATATAAATGCATCTACTGCTATCATGATTTTATGGGGCATGGCTATCGCAATCGCTCTGCAGAAAATGTCGTAAAAGAAATTGAAACTCTTTATAATAAATATGGCGTGTCATATTTTCATTTTATTGATGATGAATTTGTCATGAAAAAAGATTTTGTGTATAAATTTTGCGCATTGTTAAAAGAGCTCATGCAAGAACTTAATCAAAAAATAACTTGGGGTTGTGCGGGGCGGGTGAATCTAATGACAGAAGATTTGATTCGTACCATGGTTGATGCCGGATGCATTTCTCTTTGTTATGGTATCGAATCTGGTAGCCAAAGAATGCTTGATTTAATTAAGAAGAGCGTTACGGTTGAACAGGCAAAAAACGCTATTCGATTAACCCAAAAATATCTTGAGTGGGCAGATTGTTCTTTTATGATTGGCTATCCTGGCGAGACCAAAGAAACAATTCAAGAAACGATTGAATTTTGCAAGGAAGCAGACTTAACTCCAGAAGTGATTTTCTTTATAACTCCTTATCCCGGGACAGAATTATACGATCTGGCTTTACAACAAGGGAAAATTAAAGATGAAGAAGAGTATGTCCTTGGTTTGGGTGAACAGGGTGAAAAAATTCGGGTAAATTTTACAGATTTCACGGATGAAGAGTTGTTTGCAATTCAGAGTCAAATGGTTAAAGAATTAAAAGCTTGGAACACAATAAAGCATACTGCGGGGTAAAAATACTATGAAATTTTTAATTGTTGGTTGCGGATCAATTGGGCAAAGGCATCTTAGGAATTTAATTTCCTTGGGTCATGAAGTTTTTGGCTGTGAAATAAATCCTCAATTAGCCGAACAAATACAAAAAAAACATGGGATCAACGTATTTAAAAGTTTGGAAGAAGCATTGACCCAAAGATACGATGGCGCTCTCATTTGCTCGCCCACCAGTTTACATGTGCCGATCGCTATTAAATTAGCCCAAAAAGGCATTAACTTATTTATTGAAAAGCCACTTTCGAATAACCTGGATGATATTGATAAATTGGAAAACATTGTTAATAAGCAAAATTTGGTGGTTTTGGTGGGTTGTAATACAAGGTTTTTTCCTAGTTTTAAACTTGCCAAAGAATTAATTGAGAAAAATAAGATTGGAAAGGTATTATCCGTAAAAATAGAATGTGGGTTTTATCTCCCTTACTGGCATCCTTATGAAGATTATCGAAAGGGATACAGCGCAAACCGAAAGCTGGGGGGAGGGGTGATTTTCGATGACATTCACGAAATTGATTCGTTACTTTGGCTTTTTGGTGATGTAAAAGAGTTGTTTTGTTTAGCCGACCGAGTTAGCTCTTTAGAAATCGATACCGAAGATATTGCCGAGATATTGTTGAGATTTAAATCAAAAGTTATTGCACAAGTTCATTTGGATTATTTACAGCGAACCTATCGACGTTATTACGAATTTATTGGTGAAAATGGAATCATTATCTGGGACTATATAAAGCAAAGTGTTCAACTATATTCTAAAAAAGTAAATCAATGGCAAACCTATCAGGAAAGTATCAATGTAAATCGCGAAAGCATGTTTATTGATGAAATTAAACATTTTATTGATTGTCTTAAAGGAAAAGCTACTTCAATCAATGATCTTGCCTGTGCTAAAAAAATATTAAAGGTTGCGCTGGCTTGCCATGCATCAGCACAGAGAAAGGAAATGGTGAGTCTATGATAACCGCATTAATTCAAGCCAGAATCGGTTCTACCAGATTGCCGAGGAAAATCTTGTTAGATCTCGAAGGTAAAACGGTGTTAGCGCGGGTTATTGAACGAGTAAAAGCAAGTAAGCATATTGATGAAGTGATTATTGCTACAACTATAAACAAAGAGGATCTTACTATTGTGGCTCTCTGTGCGGGTCTTGGGATAAGAGTATTTTGTGGTTCTGAAAACGATGTTTTAGATAGATTTTATCAAGCGGCGAGGTTATTTAATATTGATCATATTGTAAGAGTTACTTCCGATTGCCCATTAGTCGATCCAAAAATAATTGACAAAGTTATTAGTCTTCATTTGAGTGAGCAATCTGATTATACGACTAATACATTGAAAGAAACTTATCCCGACGGACAAGATGTCGAAATTTTTACATTTGAAGCATTGAAAAAAGCGTGGTTACAAGCAACGCTTGCTTCAGAAAGAGAGCATCTTACTTCTTATATAAGAAAAAACCCCGAAATTTTTAAACACAAGAATTTAGAAAACAAGGAAAATTTGCATAAGAAAAGATGGACTTTGGATGAGCCTGAGGATTTTGAGTTTATCAAAACAATATACGAAGGGCTTTATTATCAAAATCCATTGTTTGGTATGAATGAAATCCTTGAATTGGTTAATGCTAACCCGGCAATTGAAAAAATCAATCATCATATTACGCGCAATGAAGGCTATTTGAAATCTTTAAGAAAAGATAAAGTTCTGGATTTGCCAAAATAAGGAGGATTCTAAAGATGGGAAAATCACAACAACTTTATAATAAAGCAAAAAAAATGATACCCGGAGGAACTCAGCTTTTGTCTAAAAGGCCAGAAATGTTTCTGCCTGATTTATGGCCGGCTTATTATGAAACTGCTAAAGGTTGCGAAGTGTGGGATTTAGACGGAAATAAGTATGTGGATATGAGTTATATGAGTTTAGGTGCGTGTATCTTAGGTTACGCTGATCAAGATGTTAATGCAGCGGTTAAGTATGCAGTGGATAAAGGATCGGCTTCTACTTTGAATTGTTACGAGGAAGTGGAGCTAGCTGAACTGTTACTTGATATACATCCTTGGGCGCAGATGGTCAGGTATGCCCGAACCGGTGGAGAGGCAATGAGCATAGCGATTAGGATTGCCAGGGCTGCAACTGGCAAGGATATAATTTTATTTTGTGGTTATCATGGATGGCATGATTGGTATTTGGCCGCTAATTTGGCGGATGATAAAGCATTGGATGGATATCTTATGCCTGGTCTTTCTCCTAAGGGGGTTGCCAGGGGATTACAGGGTACGTCGAGACCTTTTATATATAATAATACTGAAGAATTTCTTGCGTTAGTCGAGAAATACCGCGGTAAAATTGCTGCGGTGGTGGTAGAGACAGTTAGAAACTATGAGCCAAAGCCAGAATTTCTTGAAACCATAAGACAAGTTACAAAAAAGTTAGGAATCGCAATGATCTGTGACGAAGTTAGTTCAGGTTGGAGATTAAATGTTGGCGGGGCCCATTTAAAATATGGCATTTCTCCGGATATTGCGGTTTTTGCAAAGGCAATCAGCAATGGCTTTCCGATGGGAGCAATAATCGGGAAAGCCGAGGTGATGAATGCTGCTCAGGATACTTTTATTAGTAGTACATATTGGACGGAAAGGATTGGTCCGGCAGCGGCTATCGCAACCATAAAAAAAATGCAGGAAAATAATGTTCCTGAGCATTTAATCAAAATAGGACAAAAAGTGCAATCTGGTTGGAAGAAATTAGCTGAGAAGCACAATTTGGATATCTCTGTTTCGGGCATTGCTCCTTTGGGACACTTTTCATTTAATTATGATAATGCTTTAGCCATCAAAACTTTGTTTACCCAATTGATGCTCGAAAAAGGTTATTTGGCAACCAATGCTTTTTATGCTTCTTTTGCACATAAAGAAGAGCATATTAATCGTTATATTGACGCTGTTGATGAGGCTTTTGAGTTTATTTCTAAGTCATTAAAAAATAAAAACGTTGAGGATGATTTAAAAGGCCCGATTTGTCATGCCGGGTTTAAGAGACTTGAATAAATGAAATATAAAATTGGCCTAAAACTTTATGCAAGTAATATAGAATATGCAAAAATCGCTGATTATGAGTTTAAGCGAGGGTCGTTTGATTATATTGAACTATATGTTGTGCCAGGAGACTTGAAAAAATACAAAAGTGTATGGGAAAAGTCTCATCTTCCGTTTATTATCCATGCCGCTCATTGTTTCCATGGTATTAATTTGTCAAAGAGAGAATATTTTCCAGCAAACAAGAAAGCTTATGAGGAAGCCAAAAAATATGCCGATCTTTTGCGTGCCCCGATAATAATATTTCATCCTGGATTAGCCGGGGATGTTCATGAGACGGCAAGGCAGTTGAAACTTTTTGAAGATAAAAAAATTGTTATTGAGAATAAACCGTTTATTGCCTTAAATGGAAAGCGGTGTGTTGGCGGATCGATTAATGATATCCGGGTGATTATGCAAGAAAGCGGTGCGGGTTTCTGTTTGGATCTTACCCATGCAATTAAGTATGCTTATTCGAATGATATTGATTATATCGAATATTTGCGACGTTGCATGAAGCTAAACCCTGCGATTATTCATATTTCTGATGGCAACACCTCAAGCTGTTTTGATGAACACCTGTCGTTAGGCAAAGGCAATTTTGACTTTGTCAGAATCTGTCAAATTATTGACCTCACTAAGCAGCAACGTTTTATTACTTTTGAGTCACCGAAAAAGATTTCAGCTAAACTTCGTGATTTTAAAAAGGATGTTACGTTTTTTAAAAATATTATGAAAGATGGAGTATTTAAATGAGAAATCCAGCGCGACGTTTCAAAATTGGTAATCATTGGGTGGGGGAGGGAGAAGCTTGTTTTATCATAGCCGAGGCTGGCAGCAACCATAATGGCTCATTTGAACAGGCCATTGCTATGATTGATGTCGCCGCAGAGGCCGGTGCCGATGCCGTAAAATTTCAGAGCTTTCAGGCTAAAAAATTGTATCCTTACACCCACAAAAAGGTTGCATACCTTAAGAAACTCGGAATAAATAAATCAATCTTTGATATCATTCGTCAGATGGAAATGCCTAAAGATTGGATTCCTAGGCTGGCTGCTTACTGTAATCGTAAAGGAATCATCTTTATGTCATCTCCTTTTGATGAAGAAATGGTTGATGCCTTGACTCCATTTGTTCCGGTTTTTAAGGTTGCTTCGTATGAGCTGACCCATCTTCCTCTAATCAAATATATCGCCAAAAAAGGAAAACCTCTGATTCTTTCTACCGGAGCTGCAACTTTGGATGAAATTAAGGCGGTTGTCAAAGAGGTTCTAAAAACCGGCAATACTAAAATTTCACTTACGCAGTGTACGGCTAAGTATCCAGCACCATTAGAATCCATAAACCTGCGGGTTCTTGATACTTTGAGAACTGAGACCGGGTGTCTGGTGGGCCTTTCAGACCACAGCCGTAGCCCAATTTATGCACCTTTAGCTGCGGTAGCGGTTGGTGCTGCTTTTGTTGAAAAGCACTTTACCATAAGCAATCGGTTGCCTGGTCCTGATCATTCCTTTGCGCTGGAGCCGGATGAGCTAAAGGGCATGGTTCTGGGGATTCGTGCCGTTGAGTCTGCAATGGGTGATTCTCATAAGATATTACAAGGAGTAGAAAAGGAATTGGTAAATTATCGCCGTGCTATTTTTACTGATAAAAATATCAATAAAGGCCAAACTATTTATAAGCGAGATGTATCTATTCTTCGAAAACCAGGCCTTTCGGTAAAAGGGATTTCCCCAGAAGAAATTGAATGTGTTATAGGAAGTAGAGCGGTCCGAGACCTGAAGAAGGGAAAATGTCTTGAAAAAGGAGATTTGATGAGATGATTATAAAAAAAGCGAATGAATGTAGTGGTGATATTTTACTTAAATTATCTCAGCGCAATATTATAGACTGTGAGGTTTGTGGTTGTGCCCATATGCATCCTCTTCCTACTGCAGATGAGCTCAAAAAATTCTATGAAAATGATTATTCAGAATCTACTCCCAGTCCTAATTATGCTGACAAGTTTGAGACCATAAACGAATTGATTGTTGAGAAAAAACCCCCAAGGATACTCGAAATCGGTGCTTGGGATGGGGCGCAGTTACAATATTTTTTGGATGGGGGTTGGGATTGTGTGGGCATCGAGCCTAGCCTGCAGAAAAGCATAATTGCCCAAAAGAGAGGGGTTAAGGTAATTCAGAAAATGTTTCAAGAAGTAAGAGAGGATGAATTGGGTACTTTTGATGCTATCAATTTATCATTTGTTCTGGAACATGTTAATGATCCCGGTCAGTTTTTGAAACGAATTAGCGAGAAACTTATCAAAAAGAATGGAATTATCTGTATTGAAGTACCGAATGATTACTCCCTTCTTCAGAAAGCTGCCAAATTAAAGCTAAATCTGAAGGACTATTGGGTATGTGATCCTGATCATGTTAATTATTTTAATGTTGATTCACTTAAAAAGTTTGTGAAAAAGTATGATTTTGAGCCTGTTTTGGTTGAAGCTAGTTTTCCGATGGAGATGTTTCTTCTTTTTGGTGAGAATTATGTTGATGATCCTAAGGTTGGCAAGGCTTGCCATCAAAAACGTCTCTCTTTTGAAGAAGCGCTTAGCGCTATTGGCGAGAACGGATTAAAAAGGAAGTTATATCAGAAAATGGCTGAGCTGGGAATTGGAAGGTCAATAATGCTATTTGCCAGAAAATTGGGATGAAGGTGAAAAAGATGCAGTTAGCAGTACTGGGTGATATCCATGGAAATATTAATGCTTTTAATGCCGTTTTAGAAGATATAAAAAATGAATCTGTAAATAAATTATTAATTACAGGGGATTTGGTTGGCTATTACTATCATGCTGATCAGGTTTTGAATGTGCTTAAAGATTTAGATTATGAATTGGTGCAGGGGAATCATGATTATATGCTTTCTGAATTTTATACTTGGGATGTAGAGATGAAAGATGCTTATCGGAAAAAATATGGTACGGCTTTAGAATGCGCAGCCAAAGAATTGTTGGGTAAAGAGCAAATAAGTTATCTAGCAAATCTTCCGCATAGTAAAGAATTTGTAATAGCTGGGCGCCGAATTTTGCTTTGTCATGGTTCACCTTTAGATCGAGATGAATATCTTTATCCGGATGTTGCTGAAGATGTGTTGAACCGCTTTGCTAATGGTAAATTTGATGTGGTAATAATGGGACATACTCATTATCCAATGATTAGAAGATGTAACTCTACGCTTTTCTTGAATCCCGGCTCGGTAGGGCAACCGCGCAATAAGAGGCCGGGAGCGTCTTGGGCATTGCTTGATTTAGAAAATTTTGATGTGCAGATAAGGCAGGTAACTTACGATATTGAGGAAGTAGTTGTTGAAGCGCGACAGAATGACCCGGAAGTACCTTATTTAGCAGAAGTATTGATGGGGCGATAAAATGAAGGAAATTAAACAAGGACGAATTTTGGTGACTAGTGTGGGTGGAGATATTGGACAATCAGTTATCCAATGTCTCTTAGATACAGAGTATGCCGATCATCTTTGTGGTTGTGATTTGGATCCCTATGCCGCTGGTCGTGCATACCTTAAAAAGTTTGCGGTTGCACCGGCAGTATCTGATAAGAAAGCTTACGGAGATTTTATTATAAAAATCATCCATGAACAAAACATAAAATTTATTTTGCCGCTTAACGAAAGAGAGATAGCTTATTTTATAGAAGAGAACGAACGGTTTAAAGCACTAGGTATAAAGGTACTAATTCTTAATAAAGATATAAGTAATGTTTTTTTTGATAAATACGAAACCATTCGATTTTTGAATGCAAAAGGATTTGCGACGCCCACGACCTATTTAGCAGAAGATTATAGTGGGCAGCTTCGTTTTCCAATGATTCTTAAATCCAGGTGCGCTTGTGGTGGGAAGGGAATGGTTCAGGTAAAAGACCAGGAAGAGTTGGATTTTTATATAAAAAAAATCCCTGATTGCATTGTGCAGGAAATGGTAGGAGATTTTCATGATGAATATACGGTTGGTGTTTTCTCGGATGGCAAAGCTGTTCATTCGATTGCTTTTCAAAGATATTTAGGCTACGGAAGCATGACTAAATTTGCACGTTTGGTCGAAGATCGCTCACTTTCATTATTGGCTGAAAAAATTGCGAAGAGTTGTGAGTTGGTGGGCCCTTTAAATATACAATTGCGAAGAAAACCAGAAGGTTTTTTGCCATTTGAGATCAATCCGCGTATTTCCAGTACGGTATATTTTAGGGATCGTTTTGGCTTTAAGGATGTTAAGTGGTGGTTGGATATCTATCACGGAAAGACAATAAATTATTTTCCTAAATTTAAGTCTGGGATTGCTGTTCGGACGGTGGGTGGAGTATTTTTTGATACAAAAGAAAGTAATTTGCAAAAACAATAAGGAAATGTCGATGAAAAATGTTAAAGAACTGATTGAATTGGGAGAACTCGTAGGAAAAAGGCTGTTGCTTAGACCATTGCTAATTTCCGATGTTACCCAAAGGTATGTTGATTGGTTAAATGATCCAGAAGTCAACCAATTCATAGATATTAGAGATGTGAAGCAAAACATTGATATGGTGAGAGAATATGTTCAATCTTATGAAGGGAAAAATAATAAGCTATTGCTGGGAATTTTTGAAAAAGGGAAATATTTGCACATTGGCAATATAACTATTTCATCCATTGATTGGAAGAATGGGGCAGGTAGTGTTGGCATTGCTGTTGGTGATAAGGTTTATTGGGGAAAAGGTTATGCAACCGAAGCTCTTTCATTGGCTTCTGATTTTTCCTTTTCTAGACTGAAACTGCATAGGCTTGAAGCTTGGATTAGTGCAAATAATCTTCCTTCTCAAAAGCTTTTCAAGAAAGTTGGTTTTGTCCAGGAAGGAATATTGAAAGACAGGGTTAAATTCGACACAAAGTATGTCGACGCCTTAATATTTGGACTGGTGAACAAAGAGGCGTAATAAGTGAGAACATCTTTAGGGGGTAATTAGATGAGTGATAAAATGAGGATACAAATATTTGGAAAGTTTAAAAATTCCCGCTTTAAGTTTGTTTGGTATTTTTTAAAGCCTTATCCTTTTGATGTGATTGGTATTACCATATTATCAATCGTAAGCGCTTTGTTTGACGGCATGAATGTTTTTGTCCTGTTTTCCATTTTAAATTCAGTTATGGGAATTGGTGCGGAGAGCGGTTTGGGGGGCGGGCTCATAAACCTTACGGACTTCATGGTAAAATTTATTCCTGTAAAAGATAAAATTATTGCGGCTTGTTTGCTGTTAATTATCTCAGTAGTTTTAAGAAATATTTTTAGCTATATACAGAAAATCTACAGTGCCTATGCCGGGTTTAAAATCTGGAAAGATATTCAGGAGAAGATGTTCGTTAAATGTATTTCTGCGGATTATCAATATCTTCTCGATCACAAACATGGTGAATTAATTTATCGAATTTTTACGGCGCCCGCCTCTCTCGGGGCGATGTTGAAAACTATCCCACAGGTTCTGGCCGAATTTGCCAAATTGGTAGTGGTTGGTTGTGTCTTGATTGGAATTTCTCCTTATGCTTCTGGGGCAATCATTTTGGTAGGCATTTTTTATTATTATTTTACAAAGTATATTGCCAGTAATATTTCGTATCATTTGGGCCGCGGTAGAACGATTGCTTGCGAAAGGCAAAGTGTGCTGCTTAATGAAACAATTGCCGGGATTCGTCAAATAAAAGTTTTTGCTGCGAATAAGCGGTGGATCAGGGAATTCTTTAAGGCCATGCAGGATTATTTCAAGCTGGCCATAAGGGATAGCCAATGGCAGCCGCTTCCCGCCAGTTTGTTAGAGGCCCTTACCATATCGATGTTGGCAATCATGCTGATTGCGGCTAGAGTGTTATTCCCGGTTAATTTTCCTTTGCTGGTTCCGATTTTGGGCATTTTTGCCTATGCATTTCAAAAGCTTTTGCCTTCGCTCTCTCTCCTGGGGAGTTTGCGAATCCAAATTATGGGAATCTTGCCGATTGTTGAAGTTCTTTATGCTAGTTTACAGGATAGTTCGCAGCTAATTAAAGATGGTGATATTGATGTAAAATCTCTTGAATGCGAGATTAAATTTGACAATGTTAGCTTTTCTTATCCTGGTCGCAAGGATGTTTTAAAAAATGTGAATTTTTCTTTCAAGAAAGATGAGACCACGGCCATTGTAGGGCCTTCGGGTGCGGGGAAATCTACCATTGCTGATTTGGTGGTGCGACTCTTTATCCCGAATTCCGGAAGAGTTATGATTGATGACCTGGAACTTGGAAAATGTAGAATTTATTCCTGGCTTTCAAAAATAGGGTTTGTTACTCAGGATACCTTTATTTTTAACGCTTCTATCGCTGACAATATAGCCTTTGGCCTAAAGGTAAGTCGCGATGATGTTCTTCAAGCCGCCCAGGATGCCAATGCACATGATTTTATCCTGAGTTTTCCGGATGGCTATGAAACCATTGTAGGAGACAGAGGAATGAAATTATCCGGTGGTCAGCGGCAGCGGATTGCGATTGCACGAGCTTTGGTTCACAAGCCTGAGGTGATTATTCTGGATGAAGCTACCAGCTCTCTGGATAATGTTTCTGAGGCTCTGGTGCAGGCGGCCATCAATAAAATTTCAATCAATCGTACCGTAATTATCATTGCCCATCGTCTTTCAACCGTCATCAATGCAGATAAAATTATTGTCATTGATAAAGGTGAAGTGGTAGAGGAAGGCAAACACGAGGAGCTTATACTAAAAGGAAGTTTTTACTGGAATCTTTACAGTAAGGAAAAATTTACAAAAGAAGATCTGTTAACAGAAAAAGAAGAGGTAGTAGCTCAATAAATTGGAGAAATAATTTTAATAAAAGGAGGGAATTTAATGGATTTAAAAGAATATTTTGAAGGGTTTAACACCACACTGACGGAATGCTTGAAGGATGTTAAATGTTACCAGGGCTTAGCAGCCGCAGTTGAAATGTTAAAGCAAACTAAAATGGAGGGGACTAAAATTATTCTGATTGGAAACGGGGGCTCCGCCGCCATAGCTGAACATATGGCGATTGATCTCACCAAAAATGCTGGCTTGCGAGCAATAACCATCAGTGGAAGTCCGCAGATGACAACTTTTGCTAATGATTATGGTTATGAGAATATTTACAGCAAGGGAATTGAGGCTTATGCAGACAGGGGAGATGTTCTGGTTGCAATCAGCAGTGGCGGGACATCGCCCAATATTTTAAATGCAGTAAAGGCTGCGCGAAAAATTGGTTGTAAAGTGGTTACTTTTTCTGGTTTTGAAAAAGGCAATCCATTAGGACAAATGGGCGACATTAATATTTATGTTGCGACCAGTGCCTATGGCTATGTTGAGATCATCCATAATTTGCTGATCCATTATATAAACGATCAAATTATTGGAAAAGCGGTATATAAGATTAGTTAAATGACAAAAATTTATTTTAACACAAATGCATTTGATCACCATCATCATGAAATTGATGTTACCAAAGACAGGCAGGAAGCAGAATTGTTGGTAATGGGAGCCAAAACCGTGGAAATCGAGAAATTCATTAATCTAAAGGCGGTTTATAGATTTGGTGTCGGAGCTAATAATGTTCCGGTGGAATATTTAAGAGAGAGAGAGATCTCGGTTTATTTTCCATCAGAGGAGACCAAAACAATTCTTTATGATTCGACCGCTAATTTTACAGCGTATCTAATTTTGTATATGAACTATTGCGATTCTTTTGGTCAGATTGATGGATGGAAGAAATTTACAAGACAATATGCCAGAAATAAAAATCTTTTGATAATTGGCACTGGAAATATTGGCGGGAGAGTCGTTAAAAAACTAGGTGATTTTATGCAAGTCTCAACCTTTGATATCCAAAAAAATCAGGTGTCGGAACTTAAGGGACTGATTGGATTAGCTGATTTTATCTCATTGCATATGCCAATGACGGCTGACAATAAAAATTTTATTGATAGAGAAAAATTATCCTGGATGAAAGATGATGCGGTTTTGGTCAATACTGCAAGAGGGCCGCTAGTTGATGAAGAAGCGCTTCATGATCGCTTAACGTTGACAAATATGCGGGCTGCTTTTGATGTTTTTTGGGTTGAGCCCTATGCCGGCAGGCTCAGCAAATTGCCTAGAGAGAAATTTTTTATGACTCCGCATACAGCCAGCCAGACTGGTGATTTTGTCGAGGCTGGTTTTTCAGAAATCTTAAAAATTGCGGAGGGTATACATGTATCACAACCATATAAATCTGGAGGGTAATACTTATGTTCAATGGTAATTTGTCTTTCGAGGGTAAAACGGCCTTAGTTACTGGCGGAACAAGAGGAATTGGCAGAAGTATTGTGGATTTATTGTCTGATTATGGTTGCAGGGTGATTTATACCGGAACTAATAAATCCCGCACTATAAAAAATACGATGCGGGATCAACGGACTTATCTGCAATTAGATTTTTCTGACGATGAGAGCATCAATAAATTTTTGATGCGACTAAATAAGATTCCTCAAATTGATATTTTAATCAATAATGCCGGAATTAATATTATTGAATCAATAGACGAATTAAATAAAAACGATTGGGAAAAAGTGTTAAAAGTAAACTTGACCGGCCCCATGCTTTTGATGAAACAAGTGTCGAAAATAATGGAAAAAAATAATCGGGGAGGAAAAATCTTAAATGTAAGCTCAATTTTTGGTGTAATTTCAAAAGCCAAACGCAATGCTTATTCAGCCAGTAAATCAGGATTAATCGGTTTAACTCGGGCCGCAGCGCTAGATTTAGCTCCTTATAATATATTGGTTAACGCTCTCTGTCCGGGTTTTACTCTGACCGATTTAACAGCATCTATTTTAACAAAAAAAGAAATTAAATCATTATCCGCAGATGTTCCGCTTGGAAGATTTGCCGAAGAATCTGAAATTGCAAAAGTAGCGCTTTTTTTGTGTTCGGCTTTGAATACCTACATCACCGGGCAGACCATAGTAGCTGATGGCGGAGTAACCATAAAATGAAAATAAAATCAAAAATTAAGGATTATTCATTGGAGATGATAGATCAGCTTTTGGAAGAGAAAAAAAAGATATTTTCAAATTTGAAATACGGCAGACTATTTTACTTCATAGATGAAAATGTATATGAAATCTACAAAGACAAAGTAAAGCAATTTATCAAAGACGATTTCTGTTTAGTGGTCCCGGCCACTGAATTGAATAAGTCATATTTAAATCTCGCGAATTATTATAAAGCGTTAATCGATGCAGGATTTACCAGGAATGACATTTTAGTAACAATGGGCGGTGGCATACTGCAAGATATTAGTGGTTTTATTGCCTCAACTATGTATAGAGGAATAAGCTGGGTATTTTTTCCGACTACACTATTAGCTCAAGCAGATAGCTGCATAGGCTCAAAAACATCGATAAATTTCGATGACAGTAAAAATTTGATAGGAACTTTTTATCCCCCGGATTTAATTTATATTGATGTTAATTTTTGTGAGACCTTAACTCCCGGGTATTTCAATAGCGGCTTAGGAGAAATTATTAAATTTCATTTTATGTCCGATGCCAAAGGTTATGATTTATTGAAAAAATATTTAGCTTCTTCAGATTTAAGAAAAAACAAATATTTTAAGCCGATTATTTGGTCTACCTTGGAAATTAAAAAGTCATATTTTGAAGGTGATGAGTTTGATGCCGGACGTAGAAACTTATTGAATTATGGGCATTGCTTTGGCCATGCCCTAGAGTCTGCCAGTAATTTTACTATCTGCCATGGGGAAGCGGTGATCGTCGGCATGGGTTTTGCAAATCTATTATCGCTAAAAAGAAAGATAATGGCCAGAGACAAATATAATGAATTTGAGCAGATTCTTCAAAAATATTATCCTCGTTTTGATTTATCTAAAATAAGCATAGAAAGTCTGATCCATTTTCTAAAACGCGATAAAAAAAGAGTGGGCAAGGATCTAACCATGATTTTGTCAAAGGACATTGGTATGCAATTTAAATTTGACGATATACAAGAGCGGGAAATAATTGATGCCTATAACAATTTTATAAAAAAATATCCAATGAGCTAAGGAGTTGGTGGGAATGAAAAAATTGAATTTCGCAATCATTGGTTTCGGTAAAATGGGTGAAATTCGTTTTAATACCCTTACTGAAATGGCAGGGTGTAAAGTGCAGTCCATTTATGAGCTCGATGCCGACAAAAAGCTTCCAAAAGGCATTAAACGAGCAGCAAAAATTGAGGATATTTTTAATGATAAAGAAATTGATGCAATTGTGATGTCTACTTCGAATGATTTTCTTAGCGAATTGGTGGTCCGTGGTTTATCCAGTGGCAAGCATATCTTTTGTGAGAAGCCGCCGGGTAGGGATCTAGAAGAACTTCAAGCGATGATCAAGGCTGAATCTCAACATCCAAGTTTAAAATTGATGTTTGGCTTTAATCACCGTCATCATGAAAGTACGTTGCATGCGAAAAAATTAATCGATTCGGGTGAGTACGGTAGAATTCTTTGGATGAGAGGGCGCTATGGCAAAAGCGTTGACCAGAATTTTTTTGCCAATTGGAGATCACGGAAGAAACGAGCCGGCGGAGGAATATTGCTAGATCAGGGAATCCATATGTTGGATCTCTTTTTAATGTTTTGTGATGATTTTGATGAAGTTAAAGCCTATGTTTCTAATCTCTACTGGAACCTTGATATAGAAGATAATGTCTTTGCTATTTTACGAAATAAAAATGGTCAGGTTGCCTCTTTGCATTCTACCATGACACAGTGGCGGCATTTGTTTTCGTTAGAAATCTTCTTGGAACGCGGATATATTACAATTAATGGATTGAAGACTAGTTCCAATACCTATGGCGATGAGGCCATGACGATAGCTAAGAACCGGACTACTCCCCCAGCTGCCATCTGGACGGAGGAAGAGAATATCTCTTTCCCGGTTGATAATTCTTGGAAACGAGAACTAGAGATTTTTGTCAATTCGATACGCAATAATACTGAGGTCCCCGTTGGCAATACCAGGGATGCTTATAAACTAATGAGATTGGTGGAAAAAATCTATGATGAAAAATAAATCCCGCACCAAAAAGATAATTGCGATGATCCCAGCTAGATTGGGAAGTAAAAGGATAAAAAATAAAAATTTGAGGCTCCTGGATGGAAAACCCTTGGTTTGTCATGTGATTGATAAAGCCAAAGATGCTAAGGTTTTTGACGATATCTATGTGAACTCAGAGTCAGACATTTTTGCTGATCTCTGTCAAGAATATGGTATCAAATTTTATAAAAGGAGTGCTGCGCTGGCTGGGGATGACGCAACCAATGATATGTTTGTGCTTGATTTCATAAACCATGTTTCTTGTGACATTATTATCCAGATAAACCCGACTTCGCCCTTGATCAGCGTGAAGGATATCAAAGGATTTGTTAAAACTATGCTTGAGGGGAATTATGATACCTTGCACAGTGTAAAACAGGAACAAATCGAAGCACTCTTCAAAGAAAATGCCCTGAATTTTGATCCGCTGGGTAAAATGCCCAAATCGCAAGATCTGGAACCGGTCATGCTTTTCTCATCTGGAATCATGGGTTGGCAGGTTGATAAATATCACGAAAACATAAAAAAATATAAAGCGGCGACTTATGGCGGTGACGGCAAAACCGGATATTTTATTTTAAATGGATATTCCAATATTGATATTGATAACGAGGAAGACTTCTTGATGGCTGAGCTGGCGATTGCCTTCCAAAAAAATCCGGCGATGCTCAAGCCTAGATATTATGAGCCGAAAAAGGAAAAATTGAGAGCGGAAACGGATGTCTTTGATATCTTAATTCGGGATGGGGTTGAAAAAAATGATTTGGACGACGCGAATAAACCGTTGGTCAACCTGAAAGAAATCATAAATTCACAAGATAATACCAAATCCTGGAGCATCAGAATCATCAATACCGAAAATAACAGTGCTACCTTGATCAGTCAGCTTCCGGGTGAAGGGAATCGCCTGCATCATCATAATAATTGGAATGAATGGTGGTATATCGTTTCGGGTGAGTGGGAGTGGGAGATTGAGGGCAAAAAGATATTGGTCAAAGAGGGGGATGTGGTCTTTATCCAAAAAAATATGTGGCATAAAATCACCGCGGCTGGTAAAAAACCGGCGGTGCGTTTGGCGATTAGCAAAGATAAAGTTCCACATATATACAAGGAGGATGAAGATGCACAAAAGTAGTGTTTTTGATATCAGGATTGATTTTGAGAAAAGTCACGATTCATATATTTATGATAAGAACACAAAAAAGTTTTTTTTGGATTTTTTCGGGCTGTACGCTTCGCTTCCCCTTGGCTATAATCACGAGATTTTTCAGGATCCAGGTTTCAGGGAAGAGCTCAACCGAATTGCGGCCGTAAAGGTTACCAATTGTGAGGTCATTTCTGATGAAGCGCAGGAGTTTTTAAAGGAGTTTTCCAGTCACGCGGCCATGAATAAATTCAAATATTTCCATTTTTGTTGCACCGGTGCGCTGGCTATTGAGTCGGCAATAAAAACTGCAATTGATCAAAAAGGGTCTGATAAACCACAAATTATCAGCCTTAAAGAAAGTTTTCATGGGATCAACGGTTATGGTGGATTTGTGACTGATAGATTCAATCCGGTGAGTGCGCGGTTGAATGGCTTTCCCGATCTGGGATGGAAAAAAATCCATAATCCAAAATTCATCTATAAAGATAATAAGGTCGATGAGGAGGGTGCTTTAAGGGGGCTTGAGCAATTTGTTGCTGAATTGCAGATGTGTATTGATAAATACGGTGAGAATAATATTGCGGGCCTGTTGGTTGAACCTGTGCAATGTACCTACGGAGATAATTATTTCCCACAGGAATTTTTTAAAATTATTAGGAGTTTCTGTGATAAGCACAATATCTGTTTGATATTTGATGAGATTCAGACTGGTTTTGGGACCACCGGAAAGATGTGGTATTTTCAGCATTTGGGGATTGAGCCGGATATTGTAGCTTTTGGGAAGAAAGTGCAGGTTGCCGGCATCATGTGCAAGCCGAATTACAGTAAAATATTTAAAACCCCCATCAGGTTGGAAGTTACTTGGGATGGGAACGTGATGGATATGGTGCGCGGGAAATATGTATTAAGAGCTTATGAAAAGTACAATATCTTAAAAAATGTCAATGAGCGCAGCCGTCAGCTTTTAGAAGGATTAAAGGACATTGATAGAATAAAAAATTTAAGATCTATCGGCTTATTGTTCGCATTTGACTTTGATACTGAATTAGAAAGAAATCGGTGTTTTAACCGTATGCTTGAAAAAGGCTTTTTATGCAATAAGACAAGGGATAAATCTATTCGCCTTCGTCCAAATTTAAATGTTTCTTCGGATGAAATAAATAAGGCGATAGCAATAATAAAAAATTCGTGTGAATAAGGTTTTCTAATGAACAAAAATAGAAAGATACACACTGCGGTAATACAGATGAATAGTGGTGAAAACAAGGAGAAAAACCTGGAAGCTGCTTTGAAGCTTTTGCATAAAGCAATTGACCGGGGGGCCCAATTTGTCCTTTTACCGGAAACATTTAATTATCGTGGGGAGTCTAAAAATCCAATAGAAAAGGCTGAAAATATTCCTGGTCCATCAATAAGGCCTCTCATGGAAATTGCGAAAAAATCAAAAATCGCGATTCTGGCTGGCAGTATTTATGAGAAAACCTCTCATCCCAAGAAGGTTTATAATAGTTCCGTATTGATCGATGAAAAAGGAGGAATAAAAGCTCTTTACCGTAAAATTCATTTGTTTGATGTTTCGCTCAGGGATAAAAAAATATTAGAATCAAAAATATTTATAAAAGGGAATCGGCCGATTTTATCTTCTATGTTTGGGGTAAAAATAGGATTATCTATCTGTTATGATCTTCGCTTTCCAGAATTATACCGTTATTATGCCGCCGGTGGTGCAAAGTTATTATGCGTTCCCTCATCATTTACTTTCATGACCGGAAAAGCGCATTGGGAAACATTGTTGCGGGCCAGGGCAATTGAAAATCAATGTTTTGTAATCGCGCCTAATCAGTGCGGGGTGGGGCAAGGCGGAGTTATGACTTATGGTAATAGCATGGTGGTAGACCCCTGGGGGAAAATTATGGCTCGAGCCTCTGCTGATCATGATGAAATAATATATGCGGATTTAGACTTTGAGAAATTAGCCGAAACCAGGAAGTCTCTTCCCGTTTTGAAACACAGGAGGTTGTGATTTGAAAAAAGTAGTGCTTTTAGAATATGCAGATGAGGCAAAATCATTTTTAGATTATTGCAAAACACAATCAGTGCTACCTGCTGATTTTCGTGTTGTGGCGTTAGAACCGGAAGGTCAGGTGTTCCTAAAAAAACTTGGAGTGCCTTATGAAAATACACTGCCTTATTTTTCTAATGAGTCACATGCCAGGGCGCTATTGAAATCGGAGGAATGGTTTAAGCTTCTGTCTGAAAAGGTGGATATTAAAGACAATTTGGGGATTGAAGAAACATATAACAATTGCTATTTATTTTATAATCGGTTTTATTTCCATTACTTTTTAAGGATTATTGAAATTTTATCTGGCCTCTTTGAAAAACATAAAATAGACTCGGTCTATGTTTGTCAACATCAAAATCAGGTCCATCCCAATAAGATTCCCCATGTGCAAGAAAGCGAAAGACATGTTGGTATGATAGCCAAACTTTTTTCAGAAAAGCAAAAAGTAGCATTTTATGAGATTCCGGTTAATGCGCTATCTAAAACAGTGTCTACCGAATCGTTCTTCCGAAGATTTTTTGAAGATAGATTGCTAAAAGCATTCAGATTCTTTTTGGCCAGATATTTAAAGCGCAAGAAAATTGTCATTATTACATCTTTGGGCTATAACATGGGCTCTTTGGTGACTAAGGTTTGTGATAGTTTAAATGGTTCTGGTGAAGAATGGCTGGTCCTCAGTGTAATGCCCGTTAAACAATTAATTAAAAAGTTTATTCGTGTTGCACTAAAGATTTTTTCTGGCGTTAAGCTAAATTATTTTGTGTCTGATAGGCTGCTGGTTCCCCGGTCGACAAAAATCAAAAAGGATTGCGAATTTGCACTTCAAATTCAACAGGTTGTTAAAAGGCTGCGGGCGGAGTGCCGCAATACTTTTATTTATAGGGGAATTGATATTTCTAGTTTATTGTTTGAAAAAATCGAAAAAGACCTGGTATTTTATATTACTCAGCTGCACTATAAAGCAAAGTTATTGAAAAGCTATTTTGGTTCTTTGGATATAAAGCTTGTGGTTTCCCCGTTTGCGCGAGACGACTCTTTGTTATTAGCGGAAATCTGCAAGATGTTTAACGTCCCTTCCCTGATGATTTCCCACGGAACATTAAATAGGCCGCTGGATAAGTTAACGCATATTGAATATTATCATCTAAGTAAAAGTTTAATATTAAACGATTATTACAGCCACACGGCGATCCAAACGCCTTCAGATGTGGCGCATTTCGATTATTTTGGACGTGAAAATAAAACAGAAATTTTTACCGGTCCGCTTTTATTCGCAAAAGTAAACCACGGACGTAATGCGGAATTAAGGCAGAAATATCTAGGAAATAATGCATCTGATAAGGTTTTGCTTTACCCAGAAAGCTTACGGGAAAGATTTAATCAAAGATTTCACGTATATGAAACCTTTGATGAATTTGTATCTTCTTTAACGGATATTGTTAACGCAATTAACGAGCTGGAGGGTGTTTGTCTAATTATCAGAATGCATCCGGGCAGAAAGATAAGTGTGGCAGAATTAAAATCATTGCTTCCCAAATCGGACAAATTGATAATTCTTCCAAGCCAAATACCTTTTGGCGAAATGTTAACCATTACGGATCTTTTGGTTAATTATTCTTCTACCGTTATTGATGAAGCACTGCAAAATAATATTCCGGTTCTGCTGTATGATAAGCATAATCGATATATGCACCTAGCTGCGCCAACCTTATCTCCGGGTGCGGACGCGAAAGTAAGCGACATCTATTATCTGCACGATTCGAAATATCTAAGAGACGGATTGCAGTGGATATTTGCAAATCATTTGGATAAAAATATTCCTGAATCAATATTTGATAGATATGTGTTTAGAGAAGATTACTCTAGAAATCTTTATAAATTTATTTCTGAGGCGGTAACTACCAAATAATTGCCATGCAAAAAACGAAATTTTTTCATTATCTTGATATGTTTCAGGTTGTGGCACTAGGCTTTTCTTTCATGTTAGCTGACCAGATTTATTATTTCAACATCTCCAGGCCGGCAAAATTTATGTTGTCCTTTTTTAAATTAAGTTCCCGCGTTAAGGAATTTAAATTCGGTTTGCATGAAGTGAAACATGAGTCGGGTGAAAGTTACATTCCCAAAGCAATTGAAAACGATTTAATCGGCATCTGTAATGACATTGAAAATAAAATTTTAAGAAAAAATTCCTTTATCAGAGAATTTGGAAGTTTTTTTGATGCAGAGAAAATTATAATGTATTTTCGCAAGATGTGTTGCAGGAAAATTGAAGGCGTGATTATTCTCATGAGCGTTATCGTTTGGTATCGCAGAAAATCACAAAAAGATCAAGTGGTTCCGGTTGAATTTTATGTTGAGAAATCGCCGTTTTATAGTGTTTTAAAGGAATTTGCTCTAAGTGAATACGGAATTACGGTAAGGCCTTTGCTGCCATTTAAAACAATAGCCGATCATTTTTATCTAGTGATTGGAAATGTGTATATTTTAATGCGTGCCAGTGTTAAGCCAATCATTCGTGCTTTGAAGAAAAAAAAGAAATCCGGCCATCAATCTGAAAACAGCGCAACCCCGATGATTGCTAATTTATATACGTTAAATGGATTTACCTTTGATCTGACCAAACGCTGTGATTTTCCGTGGTTGTTGACCGCGGATATCCCGGGCGGTCAATTACTGACATTTTTTGAGAGAGCCGATGTGCCGGTTACAGGTGAGATGGTGGATGCTATGCGGAAACGAGGGATTCGAAATATGGCGCGGCTGAAAAGCGAGAAATTTACAAGTGAGCTACCGATATACGAAGTAACCCTAATTTATTGTAGGACCGCCTTTAAGTATATGACCAAAACAATTGCACTGGTATTGAAGGAGCTGGCTAAGCTGAGACCCACATCTTTTGTTTATTTGGGCTGGGCAATGCGTTTTATTAGAACGTATTCGCTTGAATACGATTTTTATATTACAAATAATATAATAATAAATATTGATTATGTTGATATTGACCCGTTAAGAATTGCTCGTCACGTTGCGTTAGAGGCGGCGGGGGGAGTCAGTATGAGTTATCAGGTATCAGCCTGGCCGCTGCCTAGTCCCTTATGCGGATCATGCGCGGATATTATGTTTTTATTTGGGCCTTATTTCTACGAAAAGTATTTAAGAAGCGGTGGTTTTTGTAATAATAGCATTATCTATAACGGGTATTTATCGGACTATTCGTTTAATCCAGCCAAAGAAAACGCAGAAAAACTCAGGCAAAGCCTGGCAAAAAAAGGAGCCAAATTTATTATCTGCTATTTTGATGAAAACTCATCTGATTCGAAAATGAGTCTAATTCCCAATAATCGCAGTTCCTTTATCTATAAAAAGCTGTTTGACATGATAATCAACGATAATAATATTGGCTTGATTTGTAGTCCAAAGCGTCCCAAGACGTTAACTGAGAGGTTGCCGGAAATCAAAGACCTTATGGCAAAAGCCAAAGATACCGGACGATGTATATTTATGCCGGGTGAATATTTTACCGATAATTATCCCAATGAACCGGCCCAGGCTGCGGACCTCGTGATTTCGTTATTGGTGGGGGGAACTGCTTCATTAGAAAGTGTGTTGGCGGGAAGTAGGGTGGTATATTTGGATTTAGAGGGATTTCATTCCCTTCCTGAGTATCATTTTGGGAAAGGTAAAATTGTATTTGATGATCTTGATGAATTAATCGAAGCAATATATAAATTTAGAAATAATAAAGAATTATTTAATGATTTTGGCAATCGAGATCTGGTAACAGCGCTAAGCCGCAAGGATCCCTTTCAAGATGGCATGGCCGCTCAGCGTATGGGCCAATATATAAATTGGTTGCTGCAAAAATTTAATGCAGGAGCTTCAAGAGAAGCGGCCCTGCTTTATGCCGATGAGCAGTATCGGAAGCAGTGGGGCGCCGCCAATGTTTTAAAAGGTGATGTAAAAGTATGCGCGAAATAGTAATAGCTTTTAATCCACAGGAATTGATGAATTATTTAAAGAATAATCCTAAAAGCTGTGGTTATATTAATTTAAGCTCTCAAAATATTGATCTGGAAACGATTTCGCAGTTAAAAGGGTTGAGGAAAATTAAATCACTGAGATCTGATAAAGCGGTAGTTGAAAAATACTTGAAGGAATATATTGCTTTGATGGGAAAATTAAGCGCAAAATATCATTCCTTGGGATGGTGGATATACAGTACTGCCTCCAAAGATTATCACGGCTCGCAATTATTCAATAATCTATTTGTATTTTATAGTTTAATCCAACAAATCGAGAATAACCCAGGAGATTCTATCGTCATTTTTGATCCGCCCAGGCAAATTATTTCATCATTGCGAAAATATTGTAAAAATAGGAACCTGGACTTCAGATTATTACAAAATCATATTATGCAGCTATTTGCTGCGATTAAAAGAAAACTGCGGATGTTTAGATTAATGCAGATATTTATGTTTGATGAATGGAGAAAGATCTTTATTGCTAAATTGTATTTATCAAATAAATATCGAAACAAAAATTATCTCAAAAGCGATGCTTATTATGTATTAAGAACCTGGCTTTTATTGAAAAACGCTCGCCTCCGCCCCTACGTAGATGAATATTTTGGTATGCTGCCCGAACATCTATTAAAAGCAAATAAGAAATTGATGATCATTGCTGGAATTATTGGAAACTATAAGGACGTAGTTAGGGAGATTGCAGCTAATGAGGCCTATGATATTTATCCCCAGGAATTCTTTTTGAAGTATCGCGATCCGCTCATGGCGGTGATAAAAAGTATTCATAATCGCATTAGAATTACAGAAAAGACGTATTTTATGGGGTTAGATGTTACGGATCTAATTAACAATACGTTGGATGAAGAACAAGAAAATATCTATACGTTGCGCAATTATATATATAACTATTATGTTAAAAGACTCTTGCAGCGGCATTTAATTGAAAGATACATTTTAACGCACGAAAACTACCCGTGGGAGAAAATCAGCATTGATACTTTGCGACGCCATTCTCCGCAAACACAAATTATTGGTTATCAGCATAGCGCGCTTTATCCAGCCCTGACCAATGTTTATCTATCTGATACCGAAAAAGAAACGATGCCTTTACCGGATCGAATTGTTACCTTGGGGAAGATTACCAAGGATTTTTTAATTAACCGCGGTAATTATGATGCAAATATGCTCCAGGCCGGCTGTGCGCTTCGATTCAATATCCACAATACTACTGAGAAAGTTGTGCAACCAAAAGTAAAGAATATCCTGGTAGTTTTAGGGTGTTTCCCGCGTGCAAAACTGATGATTGATTTTGTTGTAAATGCAATCGGAGGGGTAGAAAATTATACGATCAGGTTAAGGCCGCATCCGGCTTCTCCCATAGCAAAATATCGATATTATCTGCAACATGATATTGCTGATTATGCTAATGTTTCGGTTTCTAGTAATGAAGCTATCGCTGCAGACTTAAAATGGGCGGATGTGGTTGTTTATGATGTGAGCGCAGTAGGGCTAGAAGCCTTAAGCTGCGGGAAACCGGTTATCCACTTAAAGTTTGAGGATCTATTAGATTTTGATTCACTGATCAATTGCGAATACTTAAAATGGGAAGCGGGTACTCCCGAAGAATTACGCATGGCGCTTGAAAGCATAGCGATGCTTTCTAATGAAGAATACTTCGAACAAGTAAATAAAGCTAAGACTTATGTAAGTGAATATTTGCATGACGTTTCTGAGGAGAGGTTGAATGTTTTTTGTGAGAATTGAGGAGAGCGCTGATGATAGATAAACTGGTAAATAAAGCTAGACTGGTCAAGGTAACTCCTGACTACTTTGAGATATTGGGAACCGATATGGAAGAAGATGCTAATCAGCTTTTTGGTGAAGCCTTTGCTGCTTACCGGGAAGCTTGGGTGAAGAATCCCAAAGAAAATATCGTAAGCGATTTTCCGCTTCATTTGGATGTTGAGGTAACCAATACCTGTAATTTAAGATGCACCATGTGTCAAATTCCTTTTGGCAAAATGAAGCCAGGTAGTATGGATATTGAATTGTATAAGAAAATATTAGATGAGATAAAGCGAAATTCACTTCCTTCGATAAAGTTTAATTTCCGGGGTGAGCCCTTGATGCATTCCCGGATAGTTGAGTTTGTAAGATTAGCAAAGGAAGCCGGGGTGCTGGAAGTACAATTTAATAGTAATGGGGCATTGTTAAACGATGATTTATCCAAAGCTCTGATTGACGCCGGTTTGGACCGCATTAAATTTTCAATTGATGGGGTCACTCCAGAAGTTTATAACTCAATCAGAAAGGGGACCACCTACGATAAAACCATTCCCCGAGTGCTAAGATTTATTGAGATCAGAAATGCATTGGGTAAAAAGTTGCCCAGCGTGCAGGTCCAAATGGTTTATATGGAATCCAATCATAACGAAGCCCAAAAATACATAGAATTTTGGCAAGCTAAGGCTAATCGTATCGGGTTTTCGCGTTATCGTAGCAGCCAAAATCGATTGGGCGAAAAGGAAAGTGTTCAAAAGCTTGGTAAAAGATTTCCTTGTCACCAGCTGTGGCAGAGAATGGTTGTACTATGGGATGGAACGGTCCTAATGTGCTGTGGTGATCACCATATGCAATGTCCAATTGGGGACATCCATGAATCTTCGCTGGCGGATATTTGGCATAGTAAGAAACTAAATAATATCCGGCGTTTACATCTAGAACACAAATTTGACGATGTTCCGGCCTGTGTGGGGTGCGAGGTTAATTATTTATGAGGCGAAATAATAAAAGTAAACCGTCAATATTTCCTCTGCTAATTGCAGAAGTTGCCAATTGTCATGGAGGGAGCAAGCAATATATTGAGCAGTTGGTTGCTCAATTATTGAAAACTAAAGTTGACGCAATAAAATTTCAGCCGATTATCGCTCGAGAATTTATGTCTTTTCAACATAGCATGTTTAAGGTATTCAAATCGCTGGAATTTTCTCGGAGAACCTGGCAACAATTAGGGAAAAGAGTTAAAAAATCTGGGAAAAAGCTGCTTTTTGATGTTTATGGGGAAGTTTCCTTAAAGTTTGCGTTGGAGGCAGGGGCGGATATCCTTAAGATTCATGCCATGGATTTTGATAATTTTGATTTTATAAAAACGGTTCTTAAACATAAAAAACCGTTGATTATTTCGACTGGAGGGGCAACTATAGACGAGATTGATCAAGTGATGAAGGTTACAAAAGGGCATCCGATTTGTTTGATGGTTGGGTTTCAAAATTTCCCTACTCCTGCAACTGAGGCAAATCTGGACCGGATCGACCTTTTGAAAAAAAGATTTGGATGTCCGATAGGATTTATGGATCATGTTGGTAATGACAGTGTATTTGCTATGGTGCTGCCTTGTTTGGCACTGCTGCGCGGTGCTTCTACAATCGAAAAACACGTTTATTTAAAAACACGGAAAACAAAATATGATTGGCAATCAGCATTAGATCCTAAGGCGATTGACGACTTAGCTGTTCTTTTGCGTAACACTTTGGATGCCAAGGGCAAAGATAAATATGTACTTAGTAAACTGGAGAATAATTATAGAGAAAAATACCGCAAAAATGCGGTGGCAAAAAGAGATTTATCAAAAGGTAAAAAAGTTAAGGCTGGCGATATTGAATTTCTAAGAGGTGAGTTTTCTAAGAAGCAGACCCCAATTTATCGCAAAGATATGCCCGGCTTGTTATCTAAAGGGTTGAAACGCAAGGTAGTTGCCGGCCAGACGTTAGTTAAGGAGATGTTTTAATGAAAGAGATTGTAGGGTTAGTGGCAGTAAGAACTGAATCAACTCGGTTGCCAAATAAGGCTTTTCGTTTGCTGAACGGCAAGCCTTTGCTTGAGGTATTGATTGACAGGTTAGCTGAGACGCCGTATCTCGATGATTTTGTTATCTGTACCACCCAAAGTTCAGCGGATGATAAAATTGAAAATTTCTGCAAAGAAAAACAGGTAAAATGTTATCGTGGTGAGGTCAAGAATGTTCTCGGCCGGTTTATTGGTGCTTCTGCAATGGTCCCTTCAGAATATGTGGTGCGGATTACCGGAGATAATCCTTTATCAGATTTTTATAATATGCATCAGTGTTTCGAATATTTAAAATCAAAAAAAGCTGATTATTCACGGCCGGAAGGCGTGCCGCTGGGAACCGCTTGTGAAGTTATTCTAACCAAAGCCTTGCATGAATTAGATGACAAGTCATTGGCGCATGATCTGTCCGAATACATGACTTATTTTTTTGAATTGGCTCCTTTTATCAAAGATGATTTGTACCAGGTTGAAGATCAATATAATTTTCCGGATTTGAGATTAACTGTTGATTATGAAAAGGATCTTTTATTTATTCAGGAAATCGTAAAGCATTTCAACGGGAAGATTCCCGCTTTGTCGGAGATCGTCTCTTATTGCCGGTCGCTTCCAGACTATCCAAAAGTAAAAAGCGACGCGGCTATGGAAGCAGAAATAAAAAGCAAAATTATCTTTAAGTAATAGGGGGATAGCTATGGAAAAGGAAATTAATCTGGGCAATGGCGTTAAATTAGGAGGCGAAAATCATTGTGTCATTTTGCTGGATGCTGGAGTAAATCATAACAATGACGTTGCGCGTGCCAAACTGCTGATGAAGACGGCCAAAGATGGTGGTGCAGATGCCATTAAATTTCAAACCTACACGGCGGGCGGGATTAGCACCCGTAAAGCCCCGCGCTATTGGGATCCCAAGCTGGATACCGATGGTGGCGGGAGTCAGTATGACATGTTCAAGAAAGTCGATGCTTTACCCAAAGCAGCATATTACGAACTAAAAGATTATGCTAAAAAGTTAAAAATTGCATTTACATCTTCTCCATTTGACATGGAAAGTGCCCGGTTTTTGATTGAGTTAGACGTTGATTTTTATAAAATTGCTTCGGCCGAAGTGACTAATCTGGAAATGATCCAGTTGGTGGCAGAAACCGGTAAACCAATCATTCTTTCGACCGGGGCCTGTACCATTGATGAAGTTAAGGAAGCCCTGCAAGTAATTTTTAAAACTGGGAATCGGCAGGTTGCTTTACAGCACTGTGTTTTAAGTTATCCCTGCAAAGATGAAGATGCCAATTTAGCGAAAATGACTAAGCTTAAACAGTTATTTCCTGATCTTCCGGTTGGTTATTCGGATCATACCTTAGGTACTAAGATTCCGTTAGCGGCCATTGCCCTGGGTGCCAAGTCTATTGAAAAGCATTATACCGTTGATAAGAGTTTGCCAGACAGTCCAGACCACGGATTGTCGCTCAGCGCAGATGAGCTGCCCGGTTTTATCCATGATGCGCGGCAGGTGGAAGCTTCGATCGGAGTTTATCATGATGGTTTTTATCAGGCAGAAGAAAAAGCTTGTCAGTATGCGCGCAAAAGTATTGTGGCGGTAAAGCCCATTCGCAAAGGAACTAAAATTACGGCTGAGATGCTTTCCTGTAAGCGACCTGGAACTGGAATCTACCCAAAGTTTTTAAAACAAGTGGTGGGTAAAGAAGCCAAAATCGATATCGCTGAGGATGCAATCTTGCAGTGGGATATGGTATAGGATGAAAGTCAGTGTAATTATTGCCAGTTATAAATATGGAAGGTACTTGAAGGCGGCAATTGAAAGTGCGCTTAATCAAAGTTTTGATTCTGCACTGTATGAAATTATTGTTGTTTATCGGGAATCGGGGGATGAAACGGTTGCCATACTGGAAGAATATAAGAAGACACCTAATTTCTGTATTATCAAGCAGGCTGGCAAGGGCCTGGCCAATGCGAGTAACCTGGGAATAAAAAACGCTTCGGGAGAATATATTATTAGATTAGATGCGGATGATATATTTTATGAAAATATTTTAGCCGAAGAAGCTAAGGTCTTAGATTCTAATCCGGAAGTGGATTTCGTCTACCCGGATTATGTTTATTATGTTGAAAAAGAAAATAAGCGTATCCGGAAATATTTGCCGGATTTTGATAAGCAAGAACTTATTGGTCGCGGGGACTTTTTAAGCGGAGGCACCATGTACCGGAGGACGCTTTTTGATAAGGTAGGATACTATGATGAAACGTTGCAGACGTTAGAAAGCTATGAATATATTTTAAGGCTGATCCATCATAATATTCGCGGCTATCACGTAGCACTTCCGTTATTTGAATATCGGTTGCATGAAAATAGTATGAGTCAAGATGTTGCATTAGGTGAGCAGACGGGCAAAATGATTGCCAATAAATTCGGGGTGAACTATACGATCGGGGAACATCATCCCAGAAGGATAGAGATATAACCATGAAAAAAGCAGTGATTATGGCAGGTGGAGAAGGGATCAGGTTGCGTCCTTTGACCTACGCGTTACCCAAACCGCTCTTGCCGATCGGTTCGTATACCGCGATCGAATACGTAATAAAAATGTTGGCGGAAAATGGCGTAGGGGAAGTATTTATTTTGGTTCATTATCAGCATCAGAAATTCGAAGTCTGTTTAGCGTATCAGAAAAAGTATGGCATAAAAATT
>Ga0180007_10001582_pt1 | contig 30077 bp, 27 predicted proteins | sample MM_PC_MetaG_FD_121122 | JGI IMG/M metagenome (GOLD analysis project Ga0180007, IMG submission 121122) | Groundwater microbial communities from the Aspo Hard Rock Laboratory (HRL) deep subsurface site, Sweden - MM_PC_MetaG | ecosystem: Environmental > Aquatic > Deep subsurface > Groundwater... | reverse complement strand
TAGCTGCGCGACGCGCTGTCGTCCACGCAGACCAGGTTCGCGTCAGCGTGCAGAAGGGGCAGGCGCACGCTCCCCACCTCGGCCGGGTCGTAGGCGAAGCCTTGGCCCAGCTCGAACAGCCCTGCGGGCGCGCGGCCATCGCCTTCGCGCTTCACCGGGCCAGGCCCCAGGGCCAGGCCATGCAGCCCCCGGCCCCAGCCCAGGCCGTGGCGTCCCAGGTTCACGGGCACGGGCCCGCCCACAGCGGTCCACTCGGTCCCGGCCTCGGCGCGCTCAAACCGGCGCAGCTCGCCGCTGGTGGAGTCCCAGCTTTCAGCCGTGACGAGCAAGAGCTGCCGCGAGGGTCCGGTCATGTCCGCGCCGCCCAGGGGCCGTGGCTGGCCGCCAGCGCAGCCAACGCAGAACAGGACGGATAGAAGCAGAAAGAGCGCCGTTCGGGTCAAAAGACGCGTGCGTTTGCTCGTCATGTGGCTTTCCCCCTGAAGAATGAAGTGCGCGCTACTTGGGCAGGATGAGATTGCCTTCTGGACCGTGCTCGAAGAAGGGCACGTTGACGGCCTCCCAGAGGTGTCCGTCGGGGTCCTCGAAATACCCGGAATACCCGCCCCAGAAGGCCTCCTGAGCGGGCTTGGCGATCTTCGCCCCGGCCGCCCCGGCCCGGGCCATGAGCGCGTCCACGGCCTGGCGCGTGGCGCAGTTGCAGGCCAGGGTCACGCCATCAAACAAGGACGGATCGCCGACGCGCCCAGCCGGGAGGCAGGCGTCCTCGGCCAGCTCGTTGCGCGGATAGAGCGCCAGCACCATGAGCCCGCACTGGTAGAAGCGGATGTTGCCACTGCTGGCGCTGGAGGGGATAAGCCCCAGGCCCTGCTCGTAGAAGGCGCTGGACCGGGCCAGGTCGGCCACGCCAAGGGTCACGGTGGACAGGGTCAGTTTCATGCGGGCCTCCGGGGAATCACTTCGCGGACAGCACCAGCTCGGCCAGGGCGTTCACCGCGCTGGCAGCCAGGGCCGAGCCGCCCTTGCGGCCCTGGATGGCGATGTAGGGGATCTTGGTCTGGGCCATGAGCAGGGCCTTGGACTCGGCGGCGTTGACGAAGCCAACGGGCATACCGATGATGAGCGCGGGCTCGGCGCGTCCGGCCTCCACGTGCTCCAGCAGGCGCAAGAGCGCGGTGGGCGCGTTGCCGACGACCCAGATGGCCGGGCCACGCGGAGCGTCGATGCGCTCGACGGCGAAGTCCACGGCGGCGCGGGCGCGGGTGGTGCCCTGGGCCTGGGACAGCGCCAGAACCTCGGGGTCGCGCATGAGGCAGCGCACGCTGCAGGAAAGAGCGTCCATGCGGCGGTCCGGGATGCCCACGCGGGCCATCTCCGTGTCCGTGACCAGGGTGCAGCCGCCAGCCAGGGCGCTCCTGCCCGCCTCCACGGCCTCCGGGTGGAAGCGCACCAGGTCAAGCAGCTCGAAATCCGCCGTGGTGTGGATCATGCGCCGGACCACGAGCCACTCGCCGCCCGCATACGGCCTGGGCTCCGGCACCTCGGACTCGATGATGCGCAGGCTCTCGGCCTCGATGTCCTCGCCCCGGCGAATATCCACAACCTTTGCTCCGCTCACGCGGCACCTCCAGAAAGCATTTGGGAAAGCATCTCAACCGAGGCCGAGGCCCCGAGGCGGTCGGCCCCGGCGGCCAGCATGCGCAGGGCGTCGTCCAGGGTCTTGAGGCCGCCGCTGGCCTTGACGCCGACATGCGCCTCACCGATCTCATCGACAACGCGGCGCAGCAGCCGCACGTCGGCCTCGGTGGCCCCGCCCCCGGCGAAGCCGGTGCTGGTCTTGACAAAAGAGAAGCCGGTGCTCGTCTTGACGAAGGCCGCGCCCGCGTCCACGGCCAGGCGGCAGGCCAGTTCCTTCTCGGCATCGGTCAAAAGGCAGGTCTCCAGGATGACTTTCACCGGGGCGGAGCCGCAGGCCTGCACCACCTCGAAGACATCCTGGCGCACCAGGGCCAGGTCCCCGGACTTGAGCGCGCCGAGGTTGAGCACCATGTCCACCTCTGCCGCGCCCTGCTCCACTGCCAGGCCGGCCTCGCGGGCCTTGATGAGGGTCTGCGACGCGCCCAGCGGAAAGCCGGCCACGCTAATGGCGAAAGGCCCGGACTTCTGGGCCTGGCCGCGCAGGCAGCGCACGGCCAAGGGCAGGTGCCAGGGATTCACGCACACGGACTTGAAGCCGTGGCGCACGGCCTGGGCGCAGAGACCCTCAATGTCCGCAGAGGTGGCGTCGGGCCGGAGCAGGGTGTGGTCGATGCAGGCGGCCAGGGCTGCCGGAGTCCTGGGAAGCGGCGCGGCCACGCGGGCGTCCATCAGCGTCCCCGGGCCTGGTAGCGCGCCAGGTGGCGCTCCATGCGCCTGCTGAACGCGGTGAGCACCCAGCAGATGAGGAAATAGAGCACGGCGATGGCCAGGAAGATTTCGGCCGGGGCCACCACCTCGCGGTTGTTGATCTGCGTGGCGGCCTTGGTCAGCTCGTTCACGCCGATGATGTACGCGAGCGACGTGTCCTTGGTCAGGCTCACGAACTGGTTCACAAAGGACGGGATCATGTTGCGCAGGGCCTGGGGCAGGATGACGTAGCGCATGGCCTGGATGCGCGTCAGCCCGGCGCCGCGCGCGGCCTCCATCTGCCCGCCGGGCAGGGCGTTGACCCCGGCGCGCACGATCTCGGCCACGAAGGCGCCCGTGAAGACGATGAAGGCCATGAGCGCGCTCTCGAACTCCGGCAGGTGGTAGTTGAAGATCACCGGGCCGAGGAAATAGAACCAGAAGATGAGCATCAGAAGCGGCGTTCCGCGGATGACCTCCACGTAGACCATGGCCACGGCGCGCAGGATGCGGCTTTGGGACAGGCGCATGAGTCCGAAGCCCAGGCCCAGCCAGAAGGCCCCGAAGATGCCCATGACGGCCAGCATGATGCTCGCGGCGATGCCGCCCAGGGGGCCGTCCGGGAAGCTGCCCCAGAGCAGGTAGTCCAGATTGTTGTAAACGATATCCCAACGCACGGCGGCCTACCTAGTACCTGAGCTGATGCAGGAAATGCTTGTTGTACATGGTGATGATGAAGGACACGGTGAGCGACACGGCCAGATACAGCAGGGTCGCCACGGTGAAGGCCTCGAACCCGTGGAAGGTGAAGCTCTCCACCTGCCGGGCCTGGTAGGTCAGCTCCATGACGCCGATGGTCATGACCAGGGAGGAGTTCTTGAGCAGGTTCAAGAGCTGCGAAATGAGCGGCGGGATGACGATGCGGAACGCCTGGGGCAGGATCACGTAGCGGTAGGCCTGCAGAAAGTTCAGCCCTGTGGCGCGCGAGGCCTCCAGCTGGTTTTTCGGGATGGAGAAAATGCCGGAGCGCAGCTCCTCGGCAATGAAGGCCGAGGAATACACCGTGAGCGCGATGGTGCCCGCCGCGAACTCAAAGTCCTGCCTGTAGAGCCACTGGTTCACGTAGGTCGGCAGAAAGGCCTCGCTGCCGAAATACCAGAAGAAGATCTGCACCAACAGCGGGGTGTTGCGGAAAAACTCGGTGAAGGAGAGGCTCAGCCACATGAGCGGCTTCACGCGGGAGAGGCGCATAATGGCCACCAGCGTGCCCAGAGCCAGGGCGCAGGCCCCGGCAATGCCGGAAATCTTGAGCGTCAGGACGAAGCCGTCCAGCAGCCAGTCCCGGTACTCGCCGGTGAGCACCAGACTCCAGTTGAATTGATATCCCACTCAACGCTCCGCTTTCATGAACGCGGGGCGCGGAAATCCCGCGCCCCGCAAGGTGTCTCGCTCTATCTGGAAACGGCTGCCCGGCCCTACGGCCAGATGTCCATCTTCCAGGTCAGGGGGATGGAGTACTTGGTCTTGGGTCCCATCCACTTCTCGTAGATCTTGGCATACTCGCCGCTGCGCCACATGTCGATGAGCGCGCCGTTGACGAAGTTGCGGAACTTGGAATCGTTCTGGGGCACGCCCATGCCGTAGGGCTCCTCGGTGAAGGTGCCGCCCACGATCTCCCAGTCGCCGGGGTTCTCGTCCTTGTTCTTCAGGCCCACCAGGATGGAGGAGTCCGTGGTGACGGCCACGACCTTGCCCTGCTTAAGGGCCAGAAAGGCCGGGGGATAGTCCTCAAACGAGAGCACCTGGGCCTGGGGGTTGGCGGCCATGACGTTCTTCTCGGAGGTGGAGCCCTTGGCCGTGCCGACCTTCTTGCCCGTGAGGTCCTTGACGTTCTTGATGGGGCTGCCCTTCTTCACGAGCAGGGACTGGCCGTCCATGAAATAGGTGATGGTGAAGTCGATCTGGCCCTCGCGCTCACGCTTGTGGGTCATGGTGGCGCAAACGATGTCCACCGAGCCCTGGGTCAGCATGGGGATGCGCGTGGAGGAGGTCACGGGCTTGAGCTCAAGCTTCACGCCCAGCTTGTCGGCGATGTTCTTCAAGAGGTCGATCTCGAAACCCACCAGCTGCTTGGAATCGTCCACAAAGCCGAACGGCGGGGTGGCGTCCTTGACGCCGGCCACGAGAACGCCGCGCTTCTTCACTTCATCAAGCCTGCTGGTCTGGGTGCCGTCGGCCTTTTTCTCGCCCGGCTTGCTGCCGCCGCAGGCGGTGACGCCCAGGGCCATGGTCAGGGCCAGAGCCAAAAGAATGCTCAATTTTTTCACATCGCTCTCCTTGGTTTGCTGGTTGTCACCGGCTACAGAATTTCCTTCAAAAACAACTTGGTGCGCTCATGCTTGGGATTGCTGAAGAACTCCTGGGGCGGCGCCTGCTCCAGCACCTCGCCCGCGTCCATGAAGATGACGCGGTCGGCCACCTCGCGGGCAAAGCCCATCTCGTGGGTCACACAGAGCATGGTCATGCCGTCGCGCGCCAGGTCCTTCATGACGTTCAGCACCTCGTTGATCATCTCCGGGTCAAGGGCGCTGGTGGGCTCGTCGAAAAGCATGGCCTTGGGCTTCATGGCCAGGGCCCGGGCGATGGCCACGCGCTGCTGCTGGCCGCCGGAGAGCTCCGCCGGGTATTTGTGGGCCTGGTCGTGGATGCCCACGCGCTCAAGCAGCGCCAAGCCGTTCTCTTCGGCCTCGGCCCTGGGCACGCCCCGGACCTTGATGGGCGCGAGGGTGACGTTCTTCAGCACCGTGAGGTGCGGATAGAGGTTGAACTGCTGGAACACGATGCCGATCTCGGCGCGCAGGCTGTTCACGTCAAGCCCGGGATCGTGGATGTCGCGGCCGTCGAAGTGGATGGTGCCCTTCTGGTATTCCTCCAGACGGTTGACGCAGCGGATGAGCGTGCTCTTGCCCGAACCGCTGGGGCCGCAGATGACCAGCACCTCGCCCTGCTCCACCTGCTCGGTGATGCCTCTTAATACGTGGAAGCTGCCGAACCATTTGTGCAGCCCCTTGATCTCGATGAACGCCATGCGTGCTCCAGAAGCGTCCCGGCGTCGACAAGGCGGCCGGGGCGCGGATGATCGCCGGGAACTCCGGCGCGATGTATTGTAGCCTTGTAGCCTTACAGCAAACGCCGGGTCAAGGAGGCCGTGGCGTCTGGCAAGCCGTCCAAAGACGCTTGCCTTGCTGTACCGCGCGTGTTAAACACGTGTTTCAATAGCGCACCGCCGGAGAAAGCATATGCGTAAACCATTGCATTTTCATTTATTCTTAATATTCACGCTTCTTGCGTTGGTCCTTCCCGGCTGCGGCCGGGGCAAAAAGGAAACCAAACATCCCGCTCCCGTGGTCACGGCCAAGGCCGAGGTCAAGGATGCGCCCTATGTGCTCGCCACCGTCGGCACCATCAAGGCCGCCGTGTCCGTGAACATCAAGTCGCGCTTCGCCGCGAACATCAAGAAGGTGCATTTCGTGGAGGGCAGCCTGGTCAAGGCGGGCCAGGTGCTCTTCACCATCGACCCGGCGGTGAACGCCCTGACCGAGCAACAGGCCGGGGCCACCTACCAGCGCGACCGCGCCGACTACGAGCAGCTTGAGCGCGACCTCGCGCGCTACAAGGCCCTGGCCGACCAGGGCGTCATCAGCCGCGAGCAGTACGAGGAGAAGCACACCGCCACCGTGCGCGCCAGGAACGCCATGCGCGCCAGCGGAGCCGGAGCCTCCATCGCCCGCCAGACCCTGTCGTACAACACCATCACCTCGCCCATCGATGGCCGCATCGGCGCGACCCTGTTCAACGAGGGCAGCTTCGTCAAGGACAAGGACGACATCCTGGCCGTGGTCAACACCACCACCCCGCTTGAGGTGAGCTTCTCCCTGCCGGAGCGCTACCTGGCTGAGCTGCGCAGGCAGTACACCCAGGGCACCCTCACCGTCGAGGCCGCGCCGCCGGGCATGGAGGCCCATCCCGAGATCGGCCAGCTCACCTTCATGGACAACCAGGTGGAGTCCGGCACCGGCGCCATCCGCCTCAAGGCCCGCTTCGAGAACCCCGAGGGACGCCTCTGGCCCGGCCAGTTCGTCACCGTCGGCCTGGTGCTCAAGACCATCAAGGACGCCGTGCTGGTGCCCTCCAACGCCATCCAGACCGGCCCGGTGGGAACCTTCGTGTTCGTCATCAAGGACGGCCACGCGGAAATGCGGCCCGTGCAGGTGAGCGTGCGCGTGCACGACTCCATCATCGTCGAGAAGGGCCTGAGCGGCGGGGAAGTGGTCGTCACCGAGGGCCACCTGCGCCTGTACCCCGGCGCGGCCGTGATGGAGGCCGAGGACAAGGGCAAGGCCCCCGGCAAGGACACGGGCGGTAAACCCGCGGCTGAGCCCGCCCCGGCGGCCCGAACCGGCAACGCCACCGCCAACGCAAGCGGCGACAAAGCCGACCAGAGCGCAAAATGAACACCAAGCTCTTCATCACCCGCCCGGTGATGACCACGCTGGTCATGCTGGGCCTGCTCTTCTTCGGCGTCGCCAGCTACTACAACCTGCCCGTGAGCTACCTGCCGGCGGTGGATTTCCCCGTCATCCAGGTCTCGGCCAGCCTGCCCGGCGCAAGCCCCAAGACCATGTCCTCATCCGTGGCCTCGCCCCTGGAGCGCCAGTTCTCGGCCATCTCCGGGCTTGCGGCCATGAGCTCCACCAGCAGCCAAAGTTCGACCTCCATCACGCTCATGTTCGACCTGGACAAGGACATCGACAAGGCGGCCATGGACGTCCAGGCGGCCATCACCAAGGCGCGCGGCAGCCTGCCCAACACCATGACCGACGAGCCGACCTACGACAAGGTCAACCCGGCGGACTCGCCCATCCTCTACCTGGCCATCAAGTCCAAGACGCTCCCGCTGTCGACCGTCAACGACTACGCCACAACCTTCGTCACCCAGACCCTGTCCATGGTGCCCGGCGTGGCCCAGGTCATCATCTACGGCGAGCAGAAATACGCCGTGCGCATCCAGGTGGACCCGCGCAAGCTGGGCTCGCTGGGCATCGGGCTCGACCAGGTGGCCGGGGCCGTGTCGTCGCAGAACGTCAACCTGCCCATGGGCAGCCTGGACGGGCAGCACAGAAGCATCACCATCGACGCCGACGGCCAGCTCAAACGCGCCGAACGCTACGGCCCCATCATCGTCGACTACAAGAACGGCGTGCCCGTGCGTCTGGAAGACCTGGGCAACGTCAAGGACAGCACCCTGACGGTCAAGAGCGGGTCCTGGCTCAACGACGAGCGCACCATGGTCATCGCCATCAAGCGCCAGCCGGGCTCAAACACCATCGAGGTGGTGGACCACATAAACCGGCTCCTGCCCACCATCCGCAAGCAGCTCCCGGCCAGCATCGAGCTCAAGGAGCTCTTCGACCGCAGCAAGCCCATCCGCCAGTCCGTGGAGGACGTGAAGTTCACCCTGGCCCTGGCCGTGGCCCTTGTTGTGCTCGTGGTCTTCCTGTTTCTGCGCAACATCCCCGGCACGGTCATCACCGCCGTGGCCATCCCCTTCTCCATCGTCTCCACCTTCGCGGTCATGCATTTCATGGGCTTCACCCTGGACAACTTCTCGCTCATGGCCCTGACCTTGGCCGTGGGCTTCGTGGTGGACGACGCCATCGTCATGCTGGAGAACGTGGTGCGCCATATGGAAATGGGCAAGACGCCCATGGAGGCGTCGCTTGACGGCGCCAAGGAGATCGGCCCCACCATCATCTCCATGACCCTGTCGCTGGCAGTGGTGTTCATCCCCATCCTGTTCATGCCCGGCATCATCGGCCGCATATTGAACGAGTTCGCGGTGGTCATCACCGCCGCCATCCTCGTCTCCGGCGTGGTCTCCCTGAGCCTCACGCCCATGCTCTGCTCGCGCTGGCTCAAGAGCGGCTCGCACCTGGAGCATTCCGACCCCATCTTCGACAAGGCGCTGGCCTTCTATCGCCGCACGCTGCACTTCGCCCTGGACCACCGGCGCTGGACCATGATCTCCTCGGGCGTGCTCTTCCTCTTGACCATCGTGCTGTTCATCATCGTGCCCAAGGGCTTTTTGCCCTCGGACGACATGGGGCTGCTCTTCGGCATCGTGCAAGGCCCGGAGGGCAACTCCTTCGAGGACCAGTCCAAGTCGCAGAACGCGCTGACCCCGCTTCTGCTCTCCGACAAGGACGTCCGCGACGTCATCCAAGTGGCGGGCATAGGCACCACCAACCAGGGCTACACAGTGGTGTTCTTAAACGAGAACCGCAAGTCCACCACCAATGACGTGCTGGCCCGCCTGCAGCCCAGGCTGCAATCCCAGCCGGGCCTGCTGGCCTTTGTCCAAAACCCGCCCATGATCCGCATGGGGGGCAAGCCCACCAAGGGCGATTACCAGTTCACCCTGCTCTGCCCGGACACCAGCATCCTGTACCAGGCCACCAGTGAGCTGGTGGCCGCCCTGAACAAGGTGCCGGGGCTTTTGCGCGTGTCCACGGACCTGCAAGTGAACGCACCCCAGGTGGACCTGAAGATCAACCGCGACCTGGCCGCCAGCCTTGGCGTCACGGCCGAGGCCATCGAGACAGCCATGTACTCGGCCTACGGCTCGCGCCAGATCTCCACCATCTACGCCGAGAATGACTCCTACAAGGTCATCCTGGAGCTCTTGCCGCAGTTCCGCAGCAACCCGCTGGCCCTGTCCATGCTGTACGTGCGTTCAACCTCGGGCAAGCTCGTGCGCCTGGACACCCTGGTGGACATCACCGAGGGCACCGGTCCCATGACCGTGAACCACTCGGGCCAGCTGCCTTCGGTGACCATCTCCTTTGACCTCGCGCCCGGCGTGGCCCTGGACCAGGCCATGGCCAACGTGCAGAAGACCGCGCGCCAGCATCTTCCGGACACGGTGAACGCCGACTTCGAAGGCACGGCCAGTTCCTTCAAGAGCTCCATGGGCACGGCGGGCTTCCTCTTGATCATCGCCATCGTGGTCATCTACATCATCCTGGGCTGCCTGTACGAAAGCTTCATCCACCCGCTGACCATCCTCTCCGGCCTGCCCTCGGCGGCCATGGGCGGACTGCTCTCGCTCCTCATCTTCCGCCAGGAGCTGCACCTGTACGGCTTTGTGGGCATCATCATGCTCATCGGCATCGTGAAGAAGAACGCCATCATGGTGGTGGACTTCGCCATCGAGGCGGAAAAAGGCGGCATGACTCCCGCCGAGGCCGCCTTCGAGGGCTGCATGGTGCGCTTCCGGCCCATCATGATGACCACGGTTGCGGCGATCATGGGCGCGCTGCCCATCGCGCTGGGCATCGGCGTGGGCGCGGAGGCCCGGCGTCCGCTCGGCTTGGTGGTCGTGGGCGGCCTGATCCTCTCCCAGGTGGTCACGCTCTACCTGACGCCGGTCTATTACACCTATATGGACGACTTCCAGGACTTCATGCGCCATCGCGGCGTTGTGGGCCTGTACCAGCACCTGCGCCAGAGCCCGCGCCTGCACCGCCTGGGCGAGCTCTTCTACATCGCCGTGGGGCGGCTGGACGGGCTCTTGTCGCACCTCCCCCTGTACCGCAGGCTGGCCGACAAGGTGCCCGCGCTGCGCGAGCGGATCCTGCTGCACGCCGCCAAGGCCCGGCAGACCCTGCGGGAGCGCATGTACAAGCTGCGGCACCCGCTCAAGGCCGATCCCAAGGACATGGCCCAGGGCCTGCGCAATGTGGTCATGAAGGACCGCAAGGACGAGGGCGGAAGCAAGCGTCCACCCCAGGACATCAACGACGCCGAATAGCCAGGCGCACCTCCCCAGCGACCCGCGCACATCAGACGCGGCCACCGGCACCCGCTGGCGGCCGCGTCTTTTCCTGTTGTGACGGCAAGGGCTGGATAGTCGGCCTGGCAGCTTTCGTGGGCTATCGGCTTTGGCAGAGCGACCACAGTGCGGAAGGCCAGGACAAGTCCTGACGCCAACGGAGAAACGGCCCTGGTGCTCCGGTGGGGTGTGGACTCTGGGTGGTACGCAGGACAGCGGCGGCATTCAGGACGGCATCCAGGGCTCATCGCCAGACCATTCACGAACCGGAGCGTTCTGTGCCGGCGGGACCAGCGAAGCGAAGTCCCGAACATGGAGGCGTTCGTTGGCGGTCGTCTGCGTTCGTTGGCGGGCAGGTGCAAAGAGCAACGCAGCCTGTGGTCCAGGCGTATCCGTCTGCTTGGTGCACCCGCCCAAGGGCGCAGGACAAAAAAAGAGCCCGACCTTGCGGCCGGGCTCCATCAATCTTGCGAGGGTGCTCGTCTACCGGTTCAGGCCGCGTTCCTGCGGGAACACCGGCAGGTAGCGGTAGGACAGGCTCATGACCAGCACGCCGTAAGCCACGATCATGCCGGAGGTAGCCCACTCCGCCCAGTTGGGCGCGTAGACCTGCCACGTGTCAAAGGGCAGGATCGGCATGGCGATGCTCTGGACCGTGAACAGGTAGCGGTTCAGGGACACGCCGATGCAGTCCAGGATGCCTGCGGTGTACAGCAGGGTCGGATTGTTGCGGATGCTCGGGGTGATGAGCATGATGGCCGGGACCAGGCCACAGAGGATGATCTCCGTGAACATGAGCCACTTGCCGTACACCACGCCGTAGAACATCTGGTCAAAGGTCATGCCGATGCTGGGCAGGTAGTTGTTGGCCCAGGCGTAAGTGTCCAGGATCTTGAAGAAGATGTACACGGTGAGCATGGTGCCTGCGATCTTGCCCATGAGGGCCTTGGTCTTGAAGTCCACCAGCTTGCGGCCGGTCATCTTCTCCATCAGGGTGCAGCAAAGCACCGTGAAGATGGGGCCGCAGCCAACCGCCGACAGGACGAACAGGAAGAACGTCCAGGGCCAGATGAAGAAGCCTTCACGGAAGGCATACGGACGGCCGATGAGCACGCCGTACATGCCGCCCAGGGAACCCTGGTGGAACGTGGACAGGAATGCGCCGATGCCGGCGAAGAGAGCCATGTTCACGTGCATGTTGTGGGCAAGGTGGTGCAGGAAGGGGATCTTGTTCAACTGCTTCTGCTCCAGGACCAGGGGCACGAACTCGATGACGAGCACCAGGCAGTAGCAGGTGATGCAGAAGATGACTTCCGTCAGCATGGAGTGGACGTTGGGGTGCCAGTAGCCGAACCATGCGCGGATCGGCTGGCCGATGTCCATGGTCAGGACCAGCATGGCGCCCGAGTAGCAGATGAACCCGACGATGACCGTCAGGTTGATGATGTTTTTAAGCTGGTCGATCTTCAGGATGTACTTCAAAAAACCCGTGAAGAATGCGCCTGCGCCCAGGGCGATGACCGCCAGGTCGAAGGTGATCCACAGGCCGAATCCGAAGTAGTTGTCCAGACCGGTGACCACGATGCCCTTGTAGAAGATGAGCAGCATGGCGTACAGCCCGAACAGGAAGAAGGCCGTAACAAAACCCATCCACAGTACGAATTTACCGAAGGAGCAACGCTCCACACCGTCGGGAAAGAGTGCTCTATCCATTTGCGCCCCCTAGGAATGCTTCTTGGCGGCACCGGGCTTGCCGGTGGCGGCGTAGTTATCGCCCAGTTTGCGCACCCACTCGCGCTTGCTCACGTAGTAGACCTGAGGATTCAGGCCCAGCTTCTCGAGCAGGCGGAAGGCGTCTTTGCCCTGAGCCAGATCGAACACCTTGTGTTCCTTGTTCTTCACATCGCCGAAGCTGATGGCGCCCGTGGGGCAGATCTCAGCACAGGCGGGCATGTACGCGCCGTCGGCCAGAGCTTCCGGGTCGCCGCCGTCCTGGCGGGCTTTGTCCTTGGCCTGCATGAAGCGGGTGTGGCAGAAGTTGCACTTCTCGACCACGCCGCGCGGACGTGCAGAGGTGTTCGGGGAGAGCGCCTTCTCCATGCCCTTCGGGAAAATCGGATCTTCCCAGTTGAAGTAGCGGGCATGGTACGGGCAGGCGGCCATGCAGTACCGGCAGCCGATGCAACGCGGATAGACCTGGCTGACGATGCCGCCTTCCTCGTTCTTGTCGGTGGCGATGACCGGGCAGACCGGCACGCAGGCGGGGTTGCCGCACTGCATGCAGGGACGCGGCAGGTAGGCCACCTCGGCCTCTGCCCCGGACTTCTTGTTGGACAGCTCGTAAACGAGCATCCAGCTCAAGGTGCGCATCTTGTTGGACGCATCAACCATGGGGGCGATGTTGTTCTCGACCTGGCAGGCGGTCATGCACGCGCCGCAGCCCGTGCACTTGTCCAGGTCGATGACCATACCCCACGTGACTTTGAATTCTTTGGCTTTCATCGTTGTCCCCCTAGACCTTGGCGACGGTGACGGTGGAGCCAGCCCACACCTTCAGGCCCGTGCCTGCTTCGTCGCTCACCGTGAGGATCTTGTAGACGTTATCGCCCTTGCCCTTGGTGTACTCGTCCCAAGCGCTGCGGCCAAAGCCCAGGAGCACGGCCACAGTGCCCGGGGCCACACCCTCGTTCAGGTGGACACGGGCTTTCAGTTCGCCCTTGCCAGCGCTGAGCTTGACCTTGGCGCCCTCGGCCACACCGGCCTTCTTGGCGGTGGCCGCGTTCATCTGCACAAGGAGTTCCTTGCCGACGAGCTCGGTCTCGCGGATGGCCAGCAGGTTGGCGGGCGGGGTGGCCAGGGTGGCGGTGCCGAAGGCCAGGTTGCTCACCGGGGCCACAGCCAGGGTCTTGTCGTCGGTCTTGACCACAGCGGCCTTGGCCAGGGCGCTCGCGCCCAGGTTCAGGGAGCCGCCCTTGGCGTCGCCGGTCCAGATGCCGCCAGCGGTGAGGGCGTCGAGGTCGGCGCCCAAGGCCTTGGCCTTGGCGCTGATGACGTCGGCGTAGGTGTCAAAGCCGAGAGACAGGCCAAGCTTGGTGGCCGCGCCCAGGAGCACGTCCACGGGGTCCTTGCAGTCCATGACGGGCTTCTTCACCACCGGCTTGCCAGCGAGGTACGTGGACTTGGCGACGCCGTAAGGATTCAGGGCGTCGTCGAAGCGCTCATACGGGTGCGGGGCAGGCAGGATGAGGTCGCACAGGGCTGCGGTCTCGTCCATGTAGGTGCTGAAGGAGACCTTGAAGGCGATATTGCCCAGGGTCTTGGCCATGTCGTCGGCCTGGGGCAGTGCGTAGGCCGGGTTGGCCTCGTACACGATGAGCGCGCCCGGAGCGGCTTTGCCCGTGGCCACATCGGCCAGGAAGCTCCCGGCGTCCTTGTCGGAGGCGCTGACGCCGGCCACGGCCTTGGGGGCCGAAGGCAGAAGCGTCATGCCGCTGCCGACACGGCCCAGCAGCACGTTCAGGGAGGCGCCGGCCACGAAGTCCAGCGCGCCGCCGCCCTGTCCGAAGGAAGCGCCAGCGATGACCACCGGGGCCTTGGCGGCCTTGATCATGGCGGCCAGTTCCTTCATGTTCTCGGCCTTGAGGCCGGTGGCCTTCTCCACTTCCTCAGCCGTGTACTTGGCAGCCAGGGCCTTGTACTCGGAGAAGTCGGAGGCGGAGGACACGGCTCCATCGTTGATGAGCAGGTTCGCCAGGCCCAGCGCGAAGGCCACGGTGGCCTGCGGCGGAACCGGCAGGAACTTGTCGCTGACGGCGGCCGTGTGGTTCAGCACCGGGCCGGCGTAGACGAACTTGGCGGTGGCCGCAGCGCCCGTGGGGCGAGTGGCGGCAAAGGCCTTCTGGTTGGCCACGGTGGCGCCCCAGGAGTCGAGCGCGTCCGCGCCGATCATGAGCACCAGGTCCGCGCCCGCGATGTCGAAGCCGGGCTGGCCGGAGCCACCCATGAGCTTCACACCCTTCTCGGCCACGAACTTCTCGCCGGGCATCATGTAGTAGCCGGAGTTGCCCAGCCCGGCCAGCAGGCCGGAGATGACCTCGCCCGCGGTGCCGGTCTCGTCGCCGTTGATGGCGGCGATCTTGCCGTTCTGGCCCTTGAGCGCGGTAAGCTTCTCAACCAGGAGCGCCTCGGCGTCCTCCCACTTGATGGCCTCGAACTTGCCCTCGCCGACCTTCTTCAAGGGCGACTTGACGCGAGCCGGGCTGTACATGAGCTGGGCGCCGGCCGCGCACACGGGGCACACGCCGCCCTTGCTCATGGGATTGGCGGTGTTGCCCGCCACTGCAAAGGGAAGCCCGCCAACGGTCTTGACCTTGACGGCGCAACCGGCGGGGCAAAGTTTGCTCAGAGCGGCCTTGGCTTTCACCTCGCCCTTGTTCAGGCGGGGAATCCACGGCCAATTCTGTGACCAGATGGATACATCATCCAGGCTCTTCCAGATGACAGGCGTGAACAGGGTGCCTGCAACGCCTCCCACGACGATTTTGACGAATCCTCTACGATCCAAACCCATCTTAAGCACCCCTCTTTTACTTGTGGCAGACGTGACAGGCGTTGCTGACGCCGTTCTCTGCATGGCAGCGCTCGCACTGCCACATCTTCATGGTCTGCTTGCTGTACCCGGACAGCCTGTTTTCATAGTAGACCGGCGGAGTGTCCATCTTGCCAACTTCGAGGTGGCATTCCTTGCACTCAAACGACTCGTGCGCCTTGTGGCTGAAGAAGACGTTGTCCGGCTGGTACTGGTAGACGAGCCAAGGAACTTCCTTGTCCTTCTGCGCGTACTGCTCGACGTAGATCTTCTCAGCCGGGTCGCTGCCGACCACGTCCGCATGGCACTCCTGGCACTTCTCGTTTTTCGGCAGGCCAGCATAGGATCCATCGTCCCGGAACACATGGCAGCTTGCGCATTCCATGCCCTGTTCCTGGTGGATCTTGTGGCTGAACCGGATGGGTTGAACCTTCTTGCTGTAGAGCAAGTTAGGGAAAAGCACCCAGCCCGCGATCAAAGCGGCCACGAAGCCGATCAAGAAGGGAAGAGCCCCTCCACACCCCTTGCACTGTTTCTTTTCCTCCATAACCTCGCCCCATCGCTCCTGTAGTTTCTGGTCCATATTTCGCCACGGAAAACTGCGTTCTCATACTGGACAGCGCTTTTGCGTGTCAAGAGCTTACGAAAAAATTCACGAGTTCTCCTGCTTCACCCTGCCATAAACATCGTCGAACCGGACGATGTCGTCCTCCTCCAGGTACGGGCCGCTCTGAATCTCAATGATTTCAAGCGGCACCTTGCCAGGATTGGCCAGACGGTGCGTCGTCGCCTTGCCGATATCCACTGCCTGATTCTCCACCAAAAGGCGCTCCTCCCCGCCAATCTCCACGAGGGCCGTGCCCCCGATGACCACCCAATGCTCGCTCCTGTGGTGATGCATCTGCAAGCTCAAGCGCGCCCCCGGCGACACCTCGATGCGCTTGATCTTATAGAACTGCCCCTCCTCCAGCACCGAGTAGCTGCCCCAGGGACGCTTCACGGTAAGATGGTTCTCCACCAGCTGGCTGCCCTGGGCCTTGAGCATGGCCACGATCTCCTTGACCCGCTGCACCCCCTCGTGCGGGCAGGCCAGGGTCGCGTCGCGCGTCTGGACCATGATCATGTTGGACATGCCCACCGCGGCGAGCTTGCCGCCCTTGGAGATGAGCAGGCAGTCGCGGCAGTCCAGCGCCAGCACATCGCCCTGGATGACGTTGCCGCCGGCGTCCTTCTTGCCCAGCCGGTACACGGCCTCCCAGTTGCCCAGGTCGTCCCAGTCGAAACCGGCCTGCACCACGGCGATGCCTGAAATCTTCTCCACAATGCCGTAATCCACGGAAATGTTTGGCAACCCGACATAGCCCTCGACCATGGGCCGCTCGGTGCGGTCCGCCCACCAGTCCCAGAGCTTGGGTTCGAAATTCTCCACGGCGGCCAGGAATTCCCCCGCGCGGAAGACGAACATGCCGCTGTTCCAGTAGTGCTTGCCGCTGCGGACAAACTCCAGGGCCTTCTCCAGGCGCGGTTTCTCAATGAACCGCAGCACGTCAAACGCGCCGCCGCCCAGGGCCTCGCCCCGTTCGATGTAGCCGTAGCCGGTCTCGGGCTTGGCCGGGGTCACGCCGAAGGTGACGAAGCGGCCCTTGGCGGCAAGGTCCATGCCCTGCTCAACCGAGCGCACCCAGGCCTCCTGGTCGGCGATGAGGTGGTCCGAGGGAAATACGCCCACCAGGGTCTCCGGTGCTGCCGCGTCGCCACCCGCCGAAACGATACGGTCCAGGGCGAGCAGGATGGCGGGCAGGGTGTTCTTGGCCGTGGGCTCGGCCAGCACGTGGGCGTCCAGGTCCGGCATGATGGCCCGGATCTGGCTGCGCACCTCGAAGACATGTTCTTCGTTGGTCACCACCCAGACGTTGTCCGGGGCAAAGGCCCCGAGCACCCGGGTCAAGGTCTGCTGCAGCAGGGTCAGGTCGCCGTTCAAGGCCAGCAGTTGCTTGGGGAAGAGCGTGCGCGAGAGCGGCCACAGACGCGTGCCCGAACCGCCTGCGAGGATGACCGCGTGGCGCGCAGGGGCCGGACGAGAGGCAGGGGCGCTTTGTTTCTTCGGCAAGTCGGCTCTCCTTAAGGCTTGAGGCTTCCGGTCGTTTTCAGCAGGCCGCCGGGGCCTCGTAGACAAAAGGTGTGACGAAATTCTTCAGCAGGGGCAGGTCGCGGTCCTTGGCCGAAAGGATCGGCGCGCAGTCGGGCCAGGGTACGGCCAGCTCCGGGTCGTTCCAGAGGATTCCTGCATCGCTCTGCGCGTCGTAAGGGGCATCGACCTTGTAGAGAAACTCGGTGTCCGGCTCCAGGGTAACATAGCCATGAGCGAACCCGCGCGGGATGAACAGGCGCTTAAAATTTTCGGCAGTAAGCTCCACACAGAAATTCCGGCCATAGGTCGGCGAGCCCCGGCGCAGGTCCACGGCCACGTCGAGCACGCTCCCGCGCACCACCCAGACGAGCTTGGCCTGGGCAAAGGGCGGCTTCTGGAAGTGCAGCCCGCGCAGCACAAACGGCTGTTTGGAATAGGCGTGGTTATCTTGGACAAAATCAGCCTGGATGCCCAACCCGGCGAACTTGGCCTGGTTGTATGCTTCCAAAAAATAGCCGCGCTCGTCCCGAAAGAGTCTCGGCTCAAGCACCACCAGTCCAGGCAAGCCCGTCTCGATCAGCCGCATCCCTTCCCCGCCCCCAGTATGAATTCGCGTAGCCCTACCCGAAATCACCGGCCAGCACAACAACTGCGTGCATCGCCAAGGGGAATCCCCCAGGCTTCCCTTTCTGCTCTCCCTCTGCTAGTGCTGCCCGCAGATGGGCCCCTTTGCGGCCCAGGCCGGAGAGGACCACGTGAACGTCGAGGTGCCATGAACTCCCTGGACATCATCATCATCGCCATCATCTGCCTGGTGGGCTTCCGGGGTTACAACCGGGGTCTGATCAAGGAGGCCGTGTCGCTGGTCTCGGTGTTCGTGGGCCTGTTCATGGCCGCGCACCTGCACACCATCTTCGTGCCGCACCTCAAGGTCTACTTCGCCAATCCGGGCACGGTGCTGGCCCTGAGCTACCTCATCACCTTCCTGGGCACCCTGGTGGCCCTGTGGTTCCTGGTGCAATTTCTCCAGGGCGTGCTCAAGCTGGCCATGCTCACCGTGGTGGACAAGGCCGCGGGCGCCGCCTTCGGGATTGTGGAGGGCACGCTGCTCTCGCTGGTGCTGTTGCTGCTGCTCAAGGCCATGCTGCCCGGCACCGCGGCGGTGAAGCATTCCGTCTTTGCCCAGAAAACCGACCCCGCCCTCGTGCTCCTGGCGAACTTTACGCCCACGCCCATCCGCGAAACCCTGGAGGAAGGCGGCTTCGCCCTGCCCAGACCGGCGGACCTGCCACCGCCCAGGCCCAAGCGCCAGCAGGCCCCCGCCAAAAAGGGCCCTCAGACGATCTGAACCGTTGCGGCCTGAGACCAGACGGGCGGAGCCGGGCAGGTTTTGCCGCCCCTGGCTTGCCCCCCATCAATTCCAAATGACAGGAGACTTGCCCTCGTGAGCACGGACAGCCTTTCCCTTGCGAAAATGCAGGAAGTCATCGACACCCTGCTGGGGCCCGATGGCTGCCCCTGGGACCGCAAGCAGACCCCGCTTTCGCTTTGCGACTACATCATCGAGGAAGCCTTCGAGCTGGTCTCGGCCATCCGCGCGGGCGACCACGCCGAGACCGCAGAGGAGCTGGGTGATGTGCTCTTTCTGCTGCTCTTCGAGACCACCCTCGCGGCCCGGGCCGGGCAATTCGACCTGGGCGAGGTGGTGGCCGCCAATGCCGCCAAGATGATCCGCCGCCACCCCCACGTGTTCGGCGACACGGTGGTGGCCGACCAGGAAGAGCTCCTGCGCAACTGGGAGCGCATCAAGCGCACAGAGAAGGCCGACGCGGCCGAGGACGGCGCGCAGCCCGGCGCCTACGACTCGCTGCCCAAGGGCCTGCCGCCGCTCCTGAAGGCCTACCGCATCCACTCCAAGGCCGCGCGCCTGGGCTTCACCTGGGCCACGGACCAGGACGCCCGCGCCCAGTACGACGCCGAGTGGCGGGAGTACGAGACCGCCTGCGCGCATGGCGACCAGGAGCAGATGGAGGAGGAGTTCGGGGACGCGCTGTTCACGCTGATCGAGCTGGGGCGCAGGCAGGGCATCAAGGCCAACGCGGCCCTGGACCGGGCCAACCTGAAGTTCCTGGCGCGCTTTGAACGCATGGAGGCCCTGGCGCGCGAACGCGGCCTGGACCTGCCGGACATGCCCATGCCGGACAAGGACCGCCTCTGGGCTGAGGCCAAGGCCGACCTCAAGGCTCAGGCCGAGGCCAAAACCGGAGGCTAGCTCTCTTTCTCCGTGGGGGCCAGCTCCACCTGATTCACCGAGTTGCGCAGCTCGCGGAGAATCTCCTTGTCGCTGACGGACTCGCTGATGATGATGGTGCCCTGCTGCCGGTAGCGCGGGGGCAGGTTGTTCAAGGTCAGGGCGTAGATGTCCTGGATGTCCAGGTAGCTCGGGTGGTAGTCGAGGTGCTCCGCCAGAACCTGCGGCAAGAGCTTGATCACCCGCAGCTCGTTGCGGTTGCGGATGTTCTCCAGCGGAACGCCGGCCACTTCATACTTCTTCTGCGCCATGCCGCGCCCTCCATGGGGTTGGTTTGCGCCAAAGCCCGACCCGCGAGATGCGGGCCGGACAAAGCTGACTTGAATCTAGCGCATGCGCACCGGGCGCGCAAGTGCTAGGCCCCGCTGCTGATGAAGCTCGCCGGGAATTCCATGCGCAGGACACGCAGGGCATCCTCGGCCTTCTCGCGCTCCTGGAAGGCTCCGGCCTGCACGGCCAGGAATTCCTTGCCGCCGCGCACCACACGGGTGATCTTGGCGTTGCCGTAGCCGGACTCAACGAGCCGCTTCTGCACGCGGCGGGCGTTGTCGTCCTGTGCAAAGGCGCCCACCTGCACTGCGAACTTGCCGCTCACGGCTGCCGGGGCCTCGTTCCTTGGCTCAGGCGCGCTCGCGGCCTTGGCGCTGGCCTTCGGAGCCTGGCGCGGCCGGGACTCGGCCACCTGCACCGGGGGCTTGGCCTGGGCCTGGGGCCTGGCGGGCTCCTCAATGATGTTGCGCTCGACGATATCCCGCTCCACGACCCGCCCGGAAGCCTTTTCGTCAGCACGCTGCTGCGGACGGCGCCGCTGGGCCTCGTTTGAGGCCAGCACAACGGGCTTGGCTCCGTTCTTGGCGTTGGCGCTGGCGATGGCCGGGTTGTCGCTGACGCCCTCGACGCGCACCTTGGCCACGCCGTTGTCGGCCATGCCGAGCAGCCTGGCCGAGGCGTAGGACAGATCGATGATGCGGCCGTCGATGAAGGGGCCCCGGTCATTGACCGTCAGCTCGATCTCCCGTCCGTTCTCCAGGTTGGTCACGCGGACCTTGGTGCCCAGCGGCAGGGTCTTGTGCGCGGCGGAAACGCCGAACATGTCGTAGACCTCGCCGGTGGCGGTCTTCTTGCCGTGAAAGTCGATGCCGTACCACGAGGCCGTGCCGACCTCATTGTAGCCCAGGCCCGACTGGATGGGCCAGTAGGTCACGCCCTTGATGGAATACGGCTGGATCTTCGGATCAACAAAGCCCGGCCCCTTCTGATAGGTCACGCGGGCGCGGGAAGGCTGCTCGGAATTCGCCTGCAGGCGTTTGCCATCGTTTCTTCCGGGGGCCTCCGAGTAGATGCCTTGCGAACCAAGGTTTGGAATGTAGGCGCAGCCGGAGAGGGCAAGGATTGCAGCCAGGGCGACAAGCAGTAACGCGTGCATGGGTAGCCTCCAATACGGATGTTTGCGGCAGTGCTCTTCCCCTTAAGCCTCAGACGGACGCCAATGCCCGGTGATCATCCAGGCAATTTGCTGCTGGCGATCGGTTGAAAAAAGGCTTCGGGGGTATTGCCGTAGAACTTAAGCTCGTTAGAGCAATTATGGTTCCACGGAAAATTTTGCCGGGAGGCTTATTTTTTCTTGACATTGCCAAGACGAGCGCTCAAAGCTAGCCCTCAATTGTCGTGCAGACCGGAAGCTTGTTGCCCCGGATTGGACACGGCTCGAACGTCTTATCATCATTTCAGGAGCTTAGATTTTTATGCCTAAGTCTATCTATGTCGGCAACATCCCCTTTAGCGCCTCTGAGGAAGACCTTCGCAACATGTTCGGCCAGTACGGCGAAGTCATGTCCGTGAAGTTCATCAACGACCGCGAGACCGGCCGCTTCCGTGGCTTCGGCTTCGTGGAGATGGACGACGCCTCCGCCAAGGAAGCCATCGACGCACTCAACGGCAAGGAGATCTCCGGGCGTGCTCTGCGGGTCAACGAGGCCCAGGAGCGTCAGCCCCGTCCCCGTCGCGACTACTAGTCGTCACGGCACGCCGGCAATAAAAATACCCGGCTACCAGCGCCCCGTCCCGCCCCTGCGGGACGGGGTTTTTCCTTTCCCACACCACCAAATGCCCCGGCCTTGCAGCCTGTCCTCACGGGTTGTTACAGCGCTGTTGCCCCAAGGTCATTGAACTGTTACTTTCATGCAATATGCTTCTCCTCACCCCGTAACGCCCGCCCAAAGGAATTTTCTCCCATGAAGAACACCGCCCGCAACGAGCTGCTGCGTAACATCGCCATTATCGCCCACGTCGACCACGGTAAGACCACCCTTGTGGACGGACTCTTCCGGCAGAGCGGCGTCTTCCGCGAAAACCAGCAGGTCAGCGACCGCGTCATGGACAACATGGACCTGGAGCGCGAGCGCGGCATCACCATCGCCGCCAAGAACTGCTCCGTCACCTGGAAGGGTGTGAAGATCAACATCATCGACACCCCGGGCCACGCCGACTTCGGCGGCGAGGTGGAACGCTCGCTGGCCATGGCCGGCGGCGCCATCCTGCTCGTCGATGCCAGCGAAGGCCCCCTGCCCCAGACCCGCTTCGTGCTGAAGAAGGCCCTGGACGGCGGCCTGCCGGTCATCGTCATCGTCAACAAGATCGACCGTGGCGACGCCCGCCCCGAGGAAGTCCTGAACGAGGTCTACGACCTGTTCATCGACCTGGGCGCCAACGAGGAGCAGCTGGAATTCCCCGTGCTCTACGCCATCGGCCGCGACGGCATCGCCCAGACCACCCTGGAAGGACGCGGCGAAAGCCTTGCCCCGGTGTTCGACTGCATCCTGGAGAACATCCCCGGCCCCAGCTACGACCCGGATGCGCCCTTCCAGATGATCGTCTGCGACCTGGGCTATTCCGACTACGTGGGACGCCTGGCCATCGGCAAGGTCGTCAACGGCCGGGTCAAGTCCAGCGACTCCATGGTCTGCATCGGCGAGGCCGGCACCCCCAAGACGCTCAAGGTCAGCAAGCTGCAGGTGTATGACGGCGTGCAGCTTGGCGCCGTCGACGAGGTCCTGGCCGGAGACATCGCCGTGCTCGCAGGCATCGACGACGTGCACATCGGCGACACCATCTGCACCAAGGAATCCCCGGTGGCCCTGCCGCGCATCACCGTGGACGAGCCCACCGTCAGCATGCGCTTCGGCATCAACACCTCGCCGCTGGCCGGGCGCGAGGGCAAGTTCGTGCAGAGCAACAAGATCCGCGAGCGCCTCATGAAGGAGGCCCTCCAGAACGTGGCCATCCGCGTGGAGGAGACCGACGACCGGGAAAGCTTCGTGGTCAAGGGCCGTGGCGAGTTCCAGATGGCCATCATCATCGAGACCATGCGCCGCGAGGGCTTCGAGCTCACCGTGGGCAGGCCCGAGGTCATCTACAAGAAGGAAGACGGCAAGATCACCGAGCCCATCGAGCGCGTCTACGTGGACTGCGACGAGACCTTCATGGGCATCGTCACCGAGAAGCTGTCCATCCGCAAGGCCCGCATGGTCAACCTGGTGAACAACGGCAAGGGCCGCGTGCGCATCGAGTTCAGCGTGCCCAGCCGCGGGCTCATCGGCTACCGCGACGAGTTCCTCACCGACACCAAGGGCACCGGCATCATGAACTCCTACCTTGAGGGCTACGGCGAATACCGGGGCGACTTCCCCACCCGCTTCACCGGCTCCATCGTGGCCGACCGCTCCGGCGTGGGCGTGACCTACGGCATCTTCAACCTGGAGCCGCGCGGCCAGATGTTCGTCACCGCAGGCGACCCCCTGTACGAGGGCATGATCGTTGGCGAGCACACCCGCGAGGTGGACATCAACGTCAACCCCTCCAAGGAAAAGAAGCTCTCGAACATGCGCGCCTCCGGCAAGGACGAGGCCTGCACCCTGACCCCCATCAAGCCCATGACCCTGGAGCGCGCCATCCACTTCATCCGCGAGGACGAGCTGGTAGAGGTCACGCCCCTGTCCATCCGCCTGCGCAAGACCGTGCTCTCGGCAAGCAAGCGCCACACCATGCGCGGCGGGGCCAAGACCGAAACCGAGAAATAGCAACGCCAAAAGGGCACAGCCATGAACCCGCTTGATCTGCTGCTCAAACCCTCGGCGCGCCGCTTCTTCAAGGAGGCTGACACGATCCCGGGGTTCACCACCGGCAACAAGCTGCACGGCTACATCTACCTGCGCTGGCCCTACTTCTACATCAGCATGGCCACGGGTGAGCATCCGCTTGCCCGTGGCCTCATGCGTTTTTCGCGCCTGCTGGACAAGCTCTTCCCCTCCCGCGTGGAGGCGCGGCGCAAGGCCCGCCGTGCGCAGAAGGCCAGCGGCGGCCTGCGCTACGCCGACACCTACCACGGCAAGGTCCTGCCCACCGAGGAGGCCACCAAGCTCATCAAGATCGGCCGCGAGGTGAAGCTCACCGCGCCCGAGAGCGTCGTGCCCTACCAGCTTGCGCGCGACATCGTGCTCAAAAACCCGGACCATATCGTGGTCTTCGACTGCCCCTGCCGGGCCGCGCGCAAGAGCCCCTGCTCGCCCATGGACGTCTGCCTGGTCATGGGCGAACCTTTTGCCAGTCTGGTTCTGGAGCACAACGGCAAACGCGCCCGGCGCATCAGCGTGGACGAGGCGGCCGACATCCTCAAGGCCGAACACGCGCGCGGACACGTGCACCACGCCTTCTTCAAGGACGTGGCCCTGGGCCGCTTCTACGCCATCTGCAACTGCTGCTCCTGCTGCTGCGGCGCCATGCAGGCCCAAAGAAACGGCGTGGAAATGCTCGCCAGCTCGGGCTATGTCGTCCAGGTGGACGCCGAGGCCTGCGTGGGCTGCGGCAACTGCGTCCAGTTCTGCCAGTTCGGCGCGCTCAAGGCCCGCGACCGCTCCCTGCAAATCAAATCCGCGCGCTGCATGGGCTGCGGAGCCTGCGTGTCCAAATGCCCCAAGCAGGCGCTGTCCCTCAAGGCCGACCCCAGCCGGGGCCTGCCGCTCTTGGTGGAGGAACTGGACCAATATGCCTCCGGCGGCCAAAGGGCCTGAGGTCCTCTGGACTCCCCGTAGGGCCTGGGCCAGCGCAACCACGTCCCATGCCCCGGGTCGGCTTGGCCCTGGCAATGCGCGCAGGTTTTCGGCGAAGACTCCGAAATTCCTGCGCACGGTTGGCCCCTTTTCTGAAAACGGAGACAAAGGCCAAGAATAGACGCTCTCCCGTGACTTCCCCAAAGAAAGCCGAAGGGGCTGTTTCAGGTTCCTCCTGAAACAGCCCCTTCGGCGTAATATGGGGGTCCGGGGGCCGCTGCCCCCGGCGGGGCAAGGGGCGGAGCCCCCGGCCGCCTGAGGCGCGCTGGCATGGTCACAGGCCTGACGTTTCGGCGCTCAAAAGGGAGCCGGGGCGCAACGCCCGGGACCTGCAAGCCCGTGCGCCACGCCCCGGCCATTGAGGGGCGGATGAACTGAGAGGGTCTATTCGATGTAGTCGCCGCCAGGCACGTCAGCCTTGGCGTTCAGCGGATGCACGTCCTTCAGCTGGGCCTGGAGGTATTCCACGCGGTCCTGGATCTGGTGCACGCGCTCGGTTTCGAGGCTCTGGGCCTGCTCGGCGGTGAGCTCGCCGCGGGCTTCGGTGGCGGCATCGGCCTTGAGGGCGGAGTGGTCAACCTTGTTGCAGGCAGCGCCAATGACGAGCATGGCGACAAAGGCGATCCTGACGATGATCTGTGTGGCGGTCTTCATGTTCTTGTCCCCTTTCGCGCGGGTTGCGCGGGTGTCTTTTTTATAGTGCCGGCCCGCCAAGTGGCTTGAGCCGTGCTTTCCATGGCCGCACACTGTGCCCGACCGCGTTGGTTGTAAATGCGGAAGATATTGAGTATGCCTTCGGTGCAGGCGAAGGCTTAGGGACTGTCCCGGCCTTTGCGAACCATCGGCCCGTGCCAAGGGAGCGCAAGTAATGTCCTTTGATCTCACAGACCTGCGCCTGTTTTTGCATGTTGTGGAGAGCGGCAGCATCACCAGCGGGGCTGAGCGCGCCTTCCTGGCCCTGGCCTCGGCCAGCGCGCGCATCCGCAACATGGAGGACACCCTCGGCGTCAAGCTGCTCACGCGCGGGCGCCGTGGCGTGGCGCCCACCGAGGCGGGCCACGCACTCATGCGCCACGCCCACAACATCATGCAGGACTGGGAACGCATGGTGGGCGATGTGAGCGAGTACGGCCAGGGCCTCAAGGGCCATGTGCGGCTATTGTGCAACACCTCCACCATCACCGAGTTCCTGCCCGAGGTCTTGAGCTCCTACCTCACTGCGCACCCCAACGTGGGCGTGGACATCATCGAGCGCCTGAGCACCGAAATCGTGCAGGAACTGCTGGAGAACAAGGCCGATCTGGGCGTGGTGGCCAAGACATCCGACGTGGGCGCGCTCACCACCTTCCCCTTCCGCACGCTCAAACTTGTTCTGGTTGTCTCGCCCAAGCACCCCCTGGCTTCCCGGCGCACCACGTCCTTTGCCGAGACCCTGGACTACGACTTCGTGGGACTGGCCGAGGGCAGCTCCATACAGAGATACCTGGAGGCCCATGCCAGCCGTGTGGGCAAGCGCATCAACTACCGGGTGCGCCTGCGCGGCTTCATGGCGGCCTCACGCCTGGTGGAGGACAACGTGGGCATCGCCGTGATTCCAGAGACCGCCGCCCTGCGCTGCAAGAAGTCCATGAACCTGCGGGTGGTCCGCTTGACGGACGTCTGGGCCACGCGGCAGCTCATGCTCTGCGTGCGCGACTTCGCCCACCAGCCCCTGCACGTCCGCGAGCTCGTGGAGCACATCCGCGAACCCACCACGCCCCCGGACCCCTGAGAGCCGGAAACCCCTTGCGGCAACGGCTCCGGCCTTGACGGCGCAAGCCAGGTTTGTGTATGAATTTCTTGTCGAGGCAACATCTCAGAACACGGTGAAAATCCGTGATGGTCCCGCCGCTGTAACCGGGGACGTCGTGCGCAAGGCAACCGCCGCCACTTTCAGGTCAAAGCCTGGGGGGAAGGTCGCGCACAGGCGAATGATCCGGGAGTCAGAAGATCTGTTGCTTCGGGTGATATTTCGTGGAGTCTGATGGCAAAGGATTCCGGCTGCTCTGTTTGGGGCAGCCGGAATCCTTTTTTTATTACCCTCAAGGAGGCCGACATGGATTCGATGAACATGGATACGAAGAAAGACGCCCAGAAAAAGACCGTGACCGCCAAAGACAAGGACATCATCGCCTTCCGCAAGAAGTGCTCCGCCGAGGGCACCGGCCTGTCGCACTACATCCTCGTCAGCGAGAAGGCGAAGCCCTAGCCATGACCGCAAAGCGTTCCGCAAGCGCGGCGGCCCCTTCGGGCCGCTTCGCCAACACCGGCGACGGCCCCCAGCTCATCCCCGTGGACATCGGCCACAAGACCCACCTGGCGCTCATCGAGCCGGACACGGCCTTCTGGTCCCTGGTGCGCAAAAGCACTCTGGCCGAAACCCTGCGCTCGCCGCGCTTCCTGGGCCAGGTCCGCGACAACGCCGACACCTTCGCCAAGGAGATGCACGACCTGCGCTTCAACCTCACGCCCTCGGCGGTGTATTTCAACCCCACGGCGCGCTGCAACCTGAACTGCGGCTACTGCTACATCCCCACCGAGATGCGCAGAAACGGCGAGCACATGCCCACCGAGCGCCTGCTCGACGCCCTGGCCCGGCTCAAGGACTGGTTCGGGGCACACCTGCCCGCAGGCCGCCTGCCGCAGATCGTCTTCCACGGGGCCGAGCCGCTGCTCAACCGCGAGGCCGTATTCGCGGGCATCGAGCGCTTTGCCGGGGACTTCAGCTTCGGCGTGCAGACCAACGCCACCAACCTGGACGAGGCCGCCATCGAGTTTTTGACCGGCCACAAGGTCGGCATCGGGCTGTCGCTGGACGCGGCAACCGCGCGCATCGCCAACCGCACCCGCACCACCTGGGGCGGCAAGGGCGTGTACGACGTCGTGGTCCGGGCCATGGAGCGCCTAAAGGGCTACCCGCTGTACAACGTCATCTGCACCGTGACCAAGGAGAACATGCGCGCCCTGCCCCAGCTGGTGGACTTCTTCCACGGGCATGAGGTGCCGGTGACCATGCTGAACATCCTGCGCTGCACCATGCCTGCGTCCCGGGCGCTCAAGCCGGACGAGGCCGAGGCGGCCAAATGCTACATCGCCGCCCTGGACCGCTCCTACGAGCTGTACCAGAAGACCGGGCGCAAGCTGGTGGTGGCCAACTTCGCCAACATCCTGCTGTCCATCGTGGCGCCCACGGCCCGGCGGCTCATGTGCGATATCTCGCCCTGCGGCGGCGGGCGCTGCTTTTTCGCCCTGGGACCGGACGGCGGGCTGTTCCCGTGCAGCGAGTTCATCGGCCTGCCGGACTACAACGGCGGCAACCTGTTCACGGACAAGCTGGACGACGTGCTGGTATCCCCGGCCTTCCAGCGTGTGACGGGCCGCAAGGTCGAGGACATCGAGTCCTGCCGGACCTGCGCCATCCGCCACTTCTGCGGCTCGCCCTGTCCGGCCGAGGCCCAGGAGATGAACGGCGGCATGGACCAGAAGGGCGCGTTCTGCGCGTTCTACGAGGAGCAGGTGCGCTATGCCTTCCGGCTTTTGGCGGACAAGAAGGCCGACGCCTTCCTCTTCGACGGCTGGGACAAGGACGTGGAGACCGTCTTTGACGTGAACCAGGGCTGAGGCATACCGCTTCCGGCCAGGCGAACGCTGTCGCCGTATTGTGTGCGGATGGATAGCATGGGGAGAGACTGCCCACGCTGTTCATCCGCACTCAGTTTTCCCCGCACAGGGCAGCCCCATATTTCAAACATACGTTTGACACAGCCCGCCCAGAGGGTGTAAGACTGGGTCATGCCCAACCTCGGCTCACTCCTGCAGCGCATCCCCGTAAAAGCCCGCCTGGCCGTGCTGGCTCTCGCCCTGCTGGGCGCGGGCTTCTATGGCCTGCGCCATTTTGTCCAGGGCACGGCGGCCACCTACCAGGGCTACGTGGAGGCCGAGTACGTGCACGTGGCCTCGCCCGTGGCCGGGGCGCTGGCGGAGCTGCGCGTCAGCCGGGGGCAGGAGGTTCAGGCCGGTGCCCCGCTGTTCGTGCTGGAGCAGGACTACGAGCGCGCGGCCCTGGCCGTGGCCACCTCCAGCCTCAAGCAGGCCGCGGACAGGCTGGCCAACCTGCAAAAAGGCCAGCGGCCCACGGAACTCAAGGCCATCAGCGCCCGCCTGGGCCAGGCCAACACCTCCCTGGGGCTGGCCGAGACGGAGTTCAAGCGCCGCCAGAAGCTCTACGCCGAGCGCACCATCAGCGCCGAGGAGATGGACCGCGCGCGCGCGGACTACGACCTCAAGGTCGGGCAGGTGCGCGAGATGTCGGCCAATCTGTCCACCGCGCGGCTGGGGGCCAGGACCGACGAAGTCGGCGCCGCCCAGGCCGAGGTGGAGGCCGCCAAGGGCCGCGTGGAGCAGGCCGCCTGGACCCTGGGCCAGAAGTCCCAGGCCGCGCCTGCCGCCGCCCTGGTCTTCGACACGCTCTACTCCCAGGGCGAATGGGTGCCCGCGGGCAAGGCCGTGGCCGTGCTCCTGCCCCCGCAGAACATCAAGGTGCGCTTCTTCGTACCCGAGGAAAATGTCGGCGCCCTCCGCGTTGGTCAGGAAGCCCTTATACGCTTCGACGGCCAGACTGAGGGCATCCCTGCGCGCGTGAGCTATGTCTCGGCCCAGGCCGAATACACCCCGCCCATCCTCTACTCCAGCGACAGCCGCGCCAAGCTGGTCTTCCTGGTGGAGGCCCGGCCAACGCCGGAGCAGGCCGCGCAGTTGCACCCCGGCCAGCCCGTGGACGTTCAGTTGAACCTGACCGCAGGGAAGTAGCCCGTGGACACGGGTAGCAGCCTCGGCAACGCAGCCAGCGGCAACGCCAAAGGCAACGCCGATCTCAACGATAATCTCAACGACACTTTCAACGACACTCTCAACGCCCACGACAACGCTGACAATGCTGGCGCAGCCAGCACCAGCGCCAACGCGGGCGCATCGGGCAACGGCAACGTCAACGCTGTCGACAACGCCGATCACAACGCCAACGACAACGAAAATGACTACGTCATCGACGTCACTGGCCTGACCAAGAGCTTTGACGGCAAGGTCGTGGTCAACGGCCTGGACATGCGCGTCAAGCGCGGCGAGATTTACGGCTTCCTCGGCCCCAACGGCTCGGGCAAGACCACCTTCATCCGCATGCTCTGCGGGCTGCTCAAGCCCGACTCCGGCTCCGGCACCTGTCTGGGCCTCGACGTGCTGACCCAGGCCGACCTGATCAAGCCCCACGTGGGCTACATGGCGCAGCGCTTCAGCCTCTACGAGGATCTGACCGTGCGCGAAAACCTGGACTTCATGGCCCGCATGTACGGCCTGCCCGACCGCGTGCGGGTGGTGGACGAATGCCTCACGCGCATGGGCATGACGCGCTTTGCGGACCAGCTGGCGGGCAGCCTTTCCGGCGGCTGGAAGCAGCGGCTGGCGCTCTCGGCCTGCACCCTGCACGGGCCGAGGCTCCTGCTCCTCGACGAGCCCACGGCGGGCGTGGACCCCGGCGCGCGGCGCGACTTCTGGGACGAGGTGCACAAGCTGGCCAGCCAGGGCGTCACCGCGCTCATCAGCACCCACTACATGGACGAGGCCGAGCG
>Ga0180007_10001581_pt1 | contig 30097 bp, 16 predicted proteins | sample MM_PC_MetaG_FD_121122 | JGI IMG/M metagenome (GOLD analysis project Ga0180007, IMG submission 121122) | Groundwater microbial communities from the Aspo Hard Rock Laboratory (HRL) deep subsurface site, Sweden - MM_PC_MetaG | ecosystem: Environmental > Aquatic > Deep subsurface > Groundwater... | reverse complement strand
GAAAGAAACAGTTTGGTTGCTAAAGCGGGAAAAGAAACATTACCCCCCACCGAAAGAGCCCGGTTGGAAAAATTGCGGGTTCATCTGGATGATCTTGGTTTTATGTATGAAAGCAGAGATCCCATGTATCAACTTTTTATTGAGAAAATGTATGAAGCCCGAAGTGTGCCTCTTGAAGATATGTTTTCAAAAGCCGAGCTGGACGAACAGGAAAAACTCGCAGAGAAGATCCTGAAAGAGATGGTCAAGCAGGATAAACAGAGTCAGATTTCAGAGATAGCTAAAAACCTGAATATTGATGAGGCGTAATGCGGAAAGTCGTGATTACCGGAACTCCACCCCAGGACTGGATTGACAAGGCAAATGAGCTTACAGCGCAGCTCAGAAAAGCCCCTGACTCAAAAGCACGAAATCAGATTCTGGCAGATAACGACGGTTTCTGGCGGGATGACAGGATTCGTGAATGGTTATTGAAACAGTTTGCCAACAAGTGCTGGTACACTGAAGCTGAAGAGTCGGTTTCTTCGTATCACGTGGATCATTTCCGCCCCAAAGGCCGAATCACCAATCCGGATAAATCCAGAGAAGATGGGTATTGGTGGTTAACGTTTAACTGGGAAAACTATGTCATCGCCGGACAATTGATCAACACGAAAAAAAATGATGTATTCCCCTTATTCGACTTGCCCCGCGCCCACGTAAGCTGGAGCGCAGCACAGCTTGACACAGAAGCAATCATTCTGATTGACCCGAAAACGGATGAGGCCAGACTTATTTCGTTTGAAATGGACGAAGAAGACTGCTGCACGGCGGTTCCGGCGGGTGGGATTGATGGCGATGACCTGCTGAAAGCTGAAAATACAATTGAGATTCTGGGGCTAAACCGACTTTCCCGTCTTAATAGCAAGCGCGGTAAAAAATGGCGTGACTGCAAAATGGCGATAGCTGATTTTCAAGGCGCTGCTTCCACAGCAGAGTTCCGACACCAAAAAAAGGTGTTGCGTGCTGCTGCTGTCTCCAAGTTACAGAATTATATAAAATACGAATCTGAATTCTCCTCTGTTGCAGAGGCGTGTATCCGAAAATGCGCACCTGAGCCGTTAGTCGCACAGGTATTTAACTCTTAACATTTAAGAATAATTTTTTTTATCGATGCTCAAATTGAAGGTTTTTTCATAAAAATATGAAAATCAGGAGAATTAACAGTGAGTCGATTTTGTGGTGACCATGATGTAACTGCCGTTTTAGAAGCTGCTGACCATTGGCGGAAGTCTTGCCTTGAAAAGGATGGCTCCGTTTTTCTTGAAGAAGACCTATGGAAATTAAATCATTTTGAAACTTTGAATGAGCTTGTCGTACAAAATCCTGATGTGGGTGACAGGAATTTTTTCGAAAAACTGGAATCACAACTGGAGACTGCTGATGAAGCTGTTAAAAAACTCGCTGCTGAAATGCTTTGGGTCAAGTTTCTTTGTTCAAGCAATATCCAACCATCGAAAAAACGTGAAGGTATTCAAACGATTTGGAGCTGGACTAAGGATAAGCTTTCTGAAAATTTAATCTGGCTGAACGATGGAACCTTTAGAGGCGTCGGTAGCTCTGGCACTGGGTATAATACGAATCGGGGAAGAGAGTTTCAGTATTTTATTCGTCTAATGGTCGCATTTAAATCTTTAGATGTGTCTATACGTCAAAGCCTGATGAATAATGCCCTTGATATGTCAAAATGGCTTGAAAATATACCTGAGAATGATTCAAGACAATTTCGGCATATGTTTTTATTTCTTCTTTTCCCGGATGAGTGTGAACGCATATTTGGGGGTACCGATAGAAAAAAAATAATCCAATCATTCACAGATATGTCGAAATCAGAGGTGGATAAGCTATCAGCCAAAGAAGTCGATTTACATCTCAAAGAAATAAGGCAAAAAAATGAGGCCATACATAAAACCAAAAATCTTGATTTTTATACAAGTCCCTTACAAGACGAGTGGAATGGGGGGAAAAAGAGTCCCACAAAAACGGACAGACTTCTTAAGTCTCTTGAACAAGAAATGAACAAACTAAAAAACTGCCATGATTTAAACACAATTCTTTATGGTCCACCAGGTACCGGAAAAACATACAACACTGTAAATAAAGCCCTTGAAATCTGTGGTGTAGAGATCGAAGGCCTTGATCGAACTGAAATCAAAGAACGGTTTGACGAATTGATGGAAGCGGGACAAATCGTCTTTACGACATTCCACCAAAGCATGACCTACGAAGACTTTATAGAAGGAATCAAACCGAACATTGCCAGTGAGGAGGAGTCGGTTACCTATAAAATAAATGAGGGGATCTTTTATAGACTTGCAATCGAGGCATCCTTTTCTATTGTTGAAAAAAGTCAGAGCCATTCAGCTAAAGATGTTCTCGATTTTTCATCTGCTTATGACAGTTATATTGAAATCGTATCAGATCGTCTGGAAAAATCAGAGGATGTTGATCTGAAAACAAAGTCTGGCGGCACTATTTATATCGACAGTATTTCCGACCATGGGAATATCAGTATTAAACATTCCGGGAAAGAAAAAACATATATCGTATCAAAGACACGACTGACAAAACTAAACAGTGCAATTGATGATCTGGAAGGCGTTACCAACATTAACGATACAATCAGATCCATTATTGGTGGTTGTAACTCCTCTGCATACTGGGCGGTTTTAAATGAAATCAGAAAGAAAAAGCCCCAGCAAGACAATCATAATCAGCGACCTGAAAAGATCAGTTTTAACGATAAAAAGGAAGCCGTTAAATCTTTTCTAAAACAGGATTATCAAGGAATTACAGGCAGGCCGTATGTACTGATCATCGACGAAATAAACCGAGGCAATATCTCCGAAATATTTGGCGAACTGATCACACTGATTGAGGAAGACAAGCGACTGGGTCGTGAAGAGGCGATCGAAGTGACGCTTCCCTACAGCAAAGAAAAATTCGGGGTGCCGTCCAATCTGTTCATTATCGGGACAATGAATACCGCAGACAGAAGTATTGAAGCCCTTGATACAGCGTTAAGGAGACGATTCAGTTTTATTGAAATGCTTCCTGACTCTGATTTGATAAAAACAGAAGGAAAATTAAAGGATTCTGACGGGAAAATTGATGAGCTGGATTTACCTGAAGTATTAAATACGATTAACCTTCGTATAGAAAAACTCCTGGATCATGATCATGCCATCGGCCACAGTTATTTTTTGTCTATTGAGAATCTGAATGATCTCAAGACGGTGTTTCACAATAAACTCATTCCCCTTCTTCAGGAATACTTTTTCGGTGATATTGGCAAAATAGGTCTGGTTATCGGTAAAGGTTTCTTTGAAGATAAGAAAGACGAGCAGAAGGACGGCACTGATTTTTTTGCGGATTTCGGTGATTATGATACTGGAATTTTCATGGAGAAGAAGATCTATCACTTGGTAAATGTCGAAAAACTGTCGGATGATAAATTCAGAGAAGCCCTTAAAAACCTGCTGAATAAAAAGTCCGGTGACGAATGATCAGAAAGAACATTATCACAGTTTTTGAGCATGAAAGCCTGAAGGTTACCGACGAAAGGCTTTCGCAATCCCAGCTTGAAAGCCTTCAGGCGTTTTATGGTGAAAAAGGGGTTCCCTACTTTTCCCTGATCCACAAAGGGATTAAGTTCAATTCTTATGTTGGCGTGATTCAGGTCGGACAGACAACCATCGAGATTCTCCCCAAGGCAGACGGCTTTAGTGACGAGACCCATTGGCGTGATGCCTTGATTGGAATGATCAAGGCTGTGGGTTTGTTTAAAATCAATGTGCCAACATACAGTTCGTTAAAGCTCAAACCCAATTCCATTCTCGACCTGTATTTTGAGTTGTTTATCAACCAGGTCGAATACCTGCTCCATACAGGCCTTGTGAAAAAATATAGAAAAGTCGAAGGCAACAAGGATTCATTAAAAGGCCGGATCAAATTTAACACGCATATACCCAAGAATATCGTCCACAAAGAAAGATTCTATGTTTGCCACTCGGTGTATGACAACCACCATCAGCTTCACTGTATACTATTCAAAGCCATACAATTATTAAAACGAATCAATACAAACCCTTCGTTATCAAACCGCTTAGGCACGTTATGCCTCAATTTCCCTGAAATGCCCGACATCAAAGTCACGGAATCCCTCTTTTCAAAAACACACTTCAACAAAAAAACTGAAAAATACCGGACAGCGATAGACATCGCACAACTGCTTTTATTAAATTTTCACCCTGATATTAAACGAGGGCAAAATCACGTTCTTGCTTTAATGTTTGATATGAACGTGCTTTGGGAAAAATTCGTTTATGTCAGCTTACGAAAACACAAAAGCCCTGATGCAACGATTAAAGCCCAAAACACCAAAAGCTTTTGGAAGCATGAAAACGGGAGACGAATAAACATCAGGCCGGATATCGTTATGGATCAAAACACAGAAAATTGTGTTGTGTTGGACACGAAATGGAAGAATTTATCGGGCTCCTATCCCTCGATAGAAGATTTACGGCAGATGTTTGTGTATATGAAATATTACGACACCAGACGTGTGGCCGTAATCTATCCTGGAGCAGACTATTTAAATGTGTCAGGTTGTTATTCTAAGGAAAGCCCAACTGAAATTGGTGATTTGAATTGTTGTTTAATTTCTCTTCCGGTAAACCCTGATATCAAATTATGGCAACGATCAATTCATGCTACTGTTTCAGAATGGAAAAATTCCGGTTCCCTTCAATTAGCCGAAATATAATCAAATCCAATATTTTTAATACGAATAATAAATACAAATAAACAATTCTATCCGGATGAGCCGCAAATAAAGACACCAAAAAGTGTCTCAAAAACAGCAAACCTGACCACATCTGATGATTCTCTGATTATCATGGATGTACTGCGGTTTAGGGCCACGGAATTACGGAATTACTGCGGAATTATTGGGGCTGAATTCAGGTTTAATTTTAGACTTGAAACCAACCATATTATGGCCTATATTAAATATCAAAAACATTTTAACTCAGGTGAAATCCATGAAACACATTAATATTTCAGAAGATATTATTTCGTTATCGGAATTCAAAAACAAAGCCTCCAAGATGCTCCACAATGTTCAGACATCTCACCGCCCACTTGTTATTACCCAAAATGGCAAGGCCGCAGCTGTGTTGATCTCTCCGTCTGATTTTGACCATCTGACTGAACAGACTCGATTCATGGAGGCCGTCCAAAAAGGCCTGGATGATGTCCACCATGGACGGATCATATCAGATGATGATCTGGACAATGAAATATGAACCTCTTTTGGACTGAAACGGCCAAAGAGGATTTACGTGCCATCAAGTATTATATTTCCCAAGACAATCCGGCGGCCGCAAAGCAGTGGATTGAACGTTTGAAAGCCACCGTCTTTTTCCTGAGGAAAGCATTAAATCCTGAATATTGTAAGCCAGTTGAATTGTGTGCTTCCGGCAAACATGCATAGATCAAAAAATAGACATAAGATCCAACATGGTAATATCAGGAACTATGGAGGGATTATTATGACAACATCCGTTAAGCTGGATGAAGAGTTAAAAAACAAAGTCCAGCATCTTGCCGACTTAAGGAACCGTTCTCCGCATTGGATCATGTGCGAAGCCATTCGCGATTACATAGATCGCGAAGAAGCCAAGGAACATTTTAAAGAAGAAGCTTTGGCGTCCTGGAAATCTTATAAGGAAACCGGTCGGTATCTGACTGGGCAGGAAGTGCGTGACTGGTTACAAACATGGGGGACAGATAAAGAATCAGAGATACCTCAATGCCACGATTAATTATCACGAAAGGTGCCACCCGGGGGGTTGGAGAACTGCCATCAATTTCTTTTTGAAAAAAATCCACACGCCGCACAAAAAACCGCTCAAACGATTGAACAATATTTTTCTCTATTGGAGACTGGAAATTCTCATTTTAAGTGTCAAAACAGTTGGTTTTTCTCATTTTAAATGTCAAATAAATTCTCATTTTCGTGTCAAGAATGCAAGAATCATCAATGATTTCAGCAAATGTATTCTCACGTTAAACGCCGACCCACATTTTTTGTTTTATCATTGTTAGGAATGCCTCCGGCGGCCCTACCGGGGGTCCAGCTTCCCAGCCTTCGCGGGGACAAGCTTAAAAAGCTGGGCAAATATAATGGGGTTGTTTGACATACGACCAAGTATGACTTCACACCCGGCCTAACACTATGCCTTGCCTATGGACCTTTTTCCATAGCCATCCATCGACTTTTTGCGAGTTCATTATAATTGTATGTACTCACCTTGTATTAATTCCGGACAAAATAACTTAAATAAATATAATATATTTCTATTAAAACAGATATTTAATGTGGACATTAAACAGGACATATATTATCATGTATCACATCGGATATGATCACTATTAAATTTGATGGCGTCGTAAAAAGTCCCATATACGGCGTTATAGTGTTTAGCCGGACGTTCGACATACGCATCAAGTATGCCGTAACCACGGCCAAACACGATGCCTTGCCTATGGACCTTTTTCAATAGCCATCCGTCGACTTTTTACGAGTTCATCAAATTTGGATAAATGACCAACTATATCATAAAGATAAACTGGAAAAAATAATCTTATGAACGCATTGAATCTCAGTTTACATCCAGCCTTGCCTGACGAACGGTTCGGTGAAATAAAAGATATGGCCCAGGAAGTCATCATCGCCTCGGCAACGTTAAATGGCCGTGTTGCCAAAGAAACAGCCGCCACGTTGGGAGACAGACTCAGACTGCTGAACAGTTACCATTCCAATCTCATTGAAGGGCACAAAACATCCATCGTAGATATTGAGGCTGCTTTAAATAAAGAATTTTCATCGGATGATGATAAACGGTATTCTCAAGAGCTGTGTGCAGGCCATGTTTTAACAGAACGGGCTTTGATGCAAGAGGTCTTGGCAACCCCTCCTGACACCCTGTGCAGCAGTGATTATTTGTGCAAGATCCACAAAGCGTTTTATTCCCAATTACCCGAACACCATCTGTTCACCCATGGTCAGGGTGGCTTTACCACCTATTCTGTAAATCCGGGGGAAATAAGGGATACAAATGTTTCACTTGATGAGGGTCATTCCATTCATGGACCAGACTCAAACGCGTTAAAAGATAAACTGAATGAATTCAGATATTTGTACGACCCGGCCAATTTTCACGGGGATGAGCGCCTGATTGCCGCTGCTGCAAGCCATCACCGCCTTTCCTGGCTGCATCCGTTCAGGGATGGTAATGGCAGGGTTGCACGACTGTTTTCCGGCCTCTATTTAGCCCGGATTGGAATCAACACGGGAAACTTGTGGTCTTTATCCAGGGGTTTTTCAAGAAAAAAACAATGGTATATGATTAATCTGCAATCCGCTGACTTACCGGATGCCGCTGAAAAAGGATTTAACCAGGCTTATTTTGCGGATTATTGTATGTATTTCCTGGAAGTCTGCCTGGATCAGATCCGGTTTATGGATAAAATGCTTGGTCTCAATATGATCGACCCCAGAATCGATTGGTATATCCAAAGCCGTGACAAAGCCCGTGGAGCTTCGGACCCCATTGACCCAAGAGCAGCCAAGCTGCTAAAAGCATTGTTTTTTTTAGGTGAAATCCCAAGGGGAAAAGCCCAAACGTACATGGGGATGGAAAAACAAACGGATCGTAATGCCAGGCGCATTGTCAGCCAATTATTAAAGGAAGGGCTTGTCACCTCTGATAGCCATCGCGCACCCTTAAAAATAGGATTCCCAACCCATGTTTTAAAATACTACTTCCCTGATTTATTTGACCCGAATGTGGTGGGGACTATTTAGGCCTCCAGCGGCCCTACCGGGGGGCCAGCTTCCCAGCCTTCGCGGGGACAAGCTTAAAAAGCTGGACAAATATAATGTTTCAAAAGTTAACTGCCGGATACTCAAAACAAATAATTAACGACGGGGCACGGCAACCGGGCACGGAGCACCGTGCCCCTACGATTGAACAATTTGGGAAACCGACATCCAACAGCATCCCAACGATTATCCGAGGGTTTAAATCGTCGGTGACCAACACGCACAATCAGAGGGAAAATACTCCGGGTTTCAAATTATGGCAGCGGAATTATTGGGAACATGTTATCAGAAATGACGTGTCAATGAGCCAACTCAGGGAATATATCGTTTTCAACTCCTTTAAATGGAAAGAGGATCGTTTCTATTGCCGAGACAATGATTTTGAGACCATAGGGACACATACTCCAGAAAACAAGTTTAAATGACGACGGAGTCCGTAGTCCGGGCGATGCATCGTGCCCTTGCCTTCATCCCGACAAAGGTGGTATGACTCATCACTGATGCATAACGAAATTCGTCATGGCGACCGGGCACGGGACACCGTGACCCCTATGCACAATTAAAAAAATTCACCCGGAATCAAGATATTGCAAAAAATTAGTGAAGGATCATCTCTCTTGAAACAAAGGGTGATGAACTCGTAAAAAGTCGACAGATCGGAGTATCGTATGGACATTTGGATTGTTTCGATTATTTTAATTGTTACTGTATATTTTCTGGTCATGGAGAAAATTTCCGTCGATTTGACGTCCATAGGCATTATTGTGCTGCTGGTGGTTTTCAGAATTTTAACGCCAAAAGAAGCTGTCATGGGGTTTGCTAATCCGGCGGTCATTACGATTGGTGCGATGTTTATTGTCGCCAAGGGAATGATGAGAACCGGGGGCGTTGAATTTATAGGACGGCAGATCATCAGACTGGCCCGTGGGAATTACACCATTGCGTTAACGGTTGTTTTATTTACTGTTGCGGTTGCGTCTGCGTTTATCAATAATACGCCGATTGTTATTCTGTTTATACCGGTAGTGATGACCTTATGCTGTGAGTACAATCTAAGTCCGGCGAAGTTTCTGATTCCGATTTCTTACGCATCTATCCTTGCCGGCACCTGTACCCTCATAGGAACATCAACCAATATTATTGTCAGTGACCTGAGCTTTGATTATGGTTTTGGTGCACTGACCATGTTTGAGCTTGCCTATATCGGCGTACCGATTGCAATTATTGGTATTATCTTTCTGATCATCGCGTCCCCCAGGGTGCTTCCTTCACTTGCCAATCCGGTCTGCCACCTGAAAAACAGTGAGCATCGTCAATATCTGGCAGAGTTGAAGATCCCAATGGAAAGCAGTTTGATCGGGCAAAGCTCCCAGGACGTTTTTGATAACAGGTACCCGGGCATGGAAACACTGGAACTGATCAGACAGTCCAGAATCTATTACCCGGCCCGCGATAAGATGGCTGTTTCCGGCGATGATATCCTGCTGGTAAAAGTTGAGTTAAACGATCTGATAGAAATCCTGCACAAAGAAGCTGTTGAGCTGCCTGGTTCAAAAAAAGAACTGATGCTGGGAGCTCAGAAAGATGCACCCATAATTGTTGAATTAATTATTTCTCCCCATTCAACCTTACGTGGGCAGGAGTTGTTAAAAACACCCCTGGCAAATGATCCGGATGTCAATATCATAGCAGTCCAACGTCAGCGTTTTCATATATCCGAACAACAGGTTCATGATGTCATATTGAGAACCGGCGACTTACTGTTGGTCTGGTGTCGTGAAAGTAAGCTTAAATCAATACGAACAGAGACAGATTATCTTGTGATTGAGGATGTCTATGAGGAGTTGATTCATAAACGAAAGGCCATATGGTCGGTTGTTAATTTTATAGGAATGATCGGAACAGCAACGCTTGGCCTGGCCGATATTATGACCTGTGCCCTGACAGCCGCATTTCTGATGATTATAACCGGTTGTCTGCAGATGCGGGTCGCCTACAAATCACTTCAGGGAGATGTCTTACTCCTGATTGCCGGTACGATTGCCCTGGGCGCTGCCATGGAAAAAACCGGTGCAAGTCAACTCTATGCCAATATGTTTATCAACCTTTTTTCCGGCTCATCACCTGTCATCGTTCTTGGCGCTATTATCCTGTTAACCAGTGTGAGCACTCATATTTTAAGCAATAATGCCACGGCTATACTTTTATTACCCATTGCAATATCAACAGCGATTGCCATTGGCGTTGACCCCAAGCCATTTATTGTTGGGATCTGTTTTGGTGCAAGTGCCTGTTTTGCATCCCCAATGGGGTATCAGACCAATCTGATGGTTTACGGACCGGGTGGATATCGTTTTGTTGATTATCTAAAGCTTGGAATTCCGTTAAATCTGCTTGTCATCATAGGCGGAACCATTTTTATTCCGATGATCTGGCCTTTTTAGTGCACACAAAATGAAATTCTGTTATCAGAGCACGGTCGATTCATTCAATGGAATGGCTGTGGCTGGGGGTCACGTCTCCGTTTGACCTTTATTATAATAAAAAAACAGGGGACAACCAATAACACACTCTCGAACAGTGGCTTAACCGTGTGTCCATTCTTTTGGAACACCATTCCTATTCCTATGAATTTTCTGGAGAGGTGACAACAGCCCAGACAGGTACCTGGCTGCCTTGGTGAATCAGGTGTAGGTATGGCGAGACGCCGGTCATAAAGGGGGGGCGATCCGCGTCAATGGTTTGGCGAAGCCCTCCCCCGGTTCCAAGAATAAGATAACGGGCCCGATGGGTCCAGTTCAGGGCTGGCTCCAGGTCAATGAAGGCCACAACAACGGCTTCGTTGAAGCGCTGGGTTATCCCGGCCCAGGTCAACTCTTCCCCGGCCGGGATAATGCGTTGTTCCAGATAGGCGATGGCAACCTCCCTCTCCTGGGGGGTAAGGGAGGCGATCACATCACGGGCAAGATCGGTCCAGTTACATGTTTCGTCTGACATGTGTCGTGGCTTTCGTTTTAATGCGATTCGGTTTCACGTTCAGCTGCCCGGATGATCTGTCGGATCAATTTCTGGGCTTCTTTCTGTTCCGGTGGTTTGACAGCCAGAATATCATCCAATTCCGTGAGTCCGGGAACAATTTTCGTTCTCATGATATGACGGTACTCCCTGGGATCATCCAGCCCATCAAACAGATGCCTCAGTTCTGCCAGCACAAAATCACGATAGACAAACAGATAGCGCCATTTCTGATGCAAATGCTGATCTCCGGCATCGGTGCCATAGGCGGAATACACCGGGCTGTCATAGGGATCATGCACATCATCTGCGTAATAAAACGCTTCACGGGTGGAAATTTTACCGCTGCTGTCGTAGTCGGGGTCGGACAAAAGGGCTGCGCCATAGGGATCGGCACTGGCAAAGGCGGCAATCCAGTCACGAGCAAAGGGATCGAAATCCGGTCCACCGATGGAATTCTTGCCTTCCGTGCATGCAGCGGCAAAGGTTGTGCGGCTTGCCGTGCTGGACTCGATCACCACGTCGTTAAACCCGCCGGAGTGGCATTGTTCCATCATGACGATCAAGTCAGCATACTGCGGAAGCTGGGCAATTTTTGCAGCAAAATCAGATGCCGTGTAATCGGGACCTGAATACGTGCAGATGTAGCTTTCCGTTCCATTGTGCCCCCCGTGGTTGTTTGTATGGATGAGGAGCAGGTCATCTTTCTTCAACTTGGTTTTCAGCGCATCAATGGCGTTTGCCAGAGCCGCCTTGGTCCCCGGGCCGTTGACGGTCATGGTATAGGCTGTGCCATCTCCGGGCCAGGAGGTTACAGGATGAGGCCAGCCCGAGTAGTTGATCGTGCCGTCGAAATTGAGAACGGTAATTTTTGTATCGTCAAAATAAAACCGGTTCACAAGCTGCCTGTAGAGAAACTCCAGGTCGTTGGTGTGACGATTGTTGGACGCTCCGGAAAACAGGATCGCATAGCGGTTGCCTTTGCGCATCCTCCATGGAAAGACAATCTGCATTTCCGGCGTCCAAATTTTCCGAAGGGGATTCTGAGCCACGACGGGGAGGTGAAACGCCTTGAATGTCTCGGGCGGATTGACCAGGTAGGGTGGAAATCCGGCATTGACCTCCTGATAAAGCTTTCCACTTTCCGCATCATGAAGAAGATACCGGCAATCATGTGACCAGTTGGCCAATGGCTCGTCGTCCACAAAAATAAGCGCGGTCTGCTTTTTCATGGAAATTTTCAGATGCCCCGCCTGAATGACACTTTTTGCCGGTTGAACGTCTTCAAGAACATAGAGATTGGTTGTTGCCCTCCGTTTTGCGGACAACCGCATGAAAGCACTGCCCTTAATAGCACTCATGATTTGTTTGTTGATGAGTTTAGCCATGGGTTGACTCCTTTGATTTTGTCGCCAATACGTGCCAGGTAACCAGAGGGCGACGTTCTCCAGAAACCCAACATGGTTTTTGTATCGAAGCCATATCAAAAAGGATTCTGGTTCAACATCAGGCTCGTCCGGGTTTCAAACCGCAACACCTTTGAATGCCGAGGATTATTAATGAGGACCGACCTGTAATTAAGGCCAAAAGGCGTTTTTCAGATCGCTTCTAATTTCATTGGAGACCCAGTGGTGAAGAGTAAAACGAGTCGAATCAGTGGACAGGATGTGTCACGTATTTATAGATATCTAACGATGGTCGATGAGAGCGTGGATGAGATGTGCTTTTATTTTTTAATAGATTACACATATTTAATAAATAATCAATCTAAAAATGGTGTTTTTAACCATAAAAACACAAGGATGATATTCACATTATACATATCATTATTTATAATATATACAGAATATTATATATTAATTAATTTTATAGACGTTCGTCATTTATTGATAAACGTCATCTCTGAATCATTTACACCAATTATTTTATTCTTTTTTCAATATCGATTGAGGATATGTGTGGATTATTAAAGTAATGACGGGGTCAGGGCGTCGCCCAAGAAATGGCTTTTGGAAGGGTAAAAACAAAATTTGGGAATTATCTTATTGTTTAGTAATACCTTGTAACAACCTTCCCAGGATGTCCGAGCCTGTTATGATTTGTTTATTATCGTGGCTCCATAATAAGACGATGTCTTTTTTAATGACCTCGTCATTTTGAATCGAGGGTTCTATCTCAAATTTTTTCAGGATCTCCCCAAGGGGGAGGTCTGAGTTTGTGACGACAATGGGACGATGGATATATTTATAGGGATTGAACGTGGATTCATCGAACAAAGCACTTCGAATAAAACCATCTGAGTCAATCACAAATTCCGGTGATCCTTTTTCATTTATTATAATGACCCATTTCCGATACGATTGATTCAATTTTATCAGAAACTCATTGTTCAAAGATCTGTCTATGGTCGGGAATTCGGGTTTCCCATTTTTGATCGGCAATGAAATAATACTATTGTTATCGATTGGAACGCCTTCCTGGCTAATGAATATATCATCAATGGTAAGAAAATTTATGGCACCGGTTCCTTCCACAAAATCAATGTCTTCTGTATCCTCTACATGCCTTTGGATGAGTTGTTTTAGATTTTCTTCTTTGAAGTATTGGATACTTTCCCCACCCAGCCACTTATCCAATAATATAGCCGCAGGTTTAGCCACGGGATAAAGAATTATTTGATAAAACCGTATGACAGGGCTTAAAGCAGAAGCCATTTTTAAAGCATGCCTTGAGAAATATGCCTGGGGAATGATTTCGCCAACAAATGTAATCAAGAACGTTGAGAATATAAATGCAATGAATCCGGCCATCACGGAATTGGATAGAAGCGTCAGCAGTACATTAATACCCACATTGCCCCAAAGAATCGTTGTGAGCAAAAAGTTAGAGTCTGAACGCATGGCCAGGATTTTTTTTGCGGCCGTTGAATTATTCGACGCTTCAATCTCCAGACGAAGACGTGTGATGCTGAAAAAAGCAAGATTAAGTCCCGAAAATATTGCCGACTGTGAAAGGCAAAAGATAATGCCCAACCAAATGATTAAATTCATTTTATTCCCTTAAATAGTGTCAGTGTGGTCACGAATATTTGCGGTGTGAGTTATTAATAATAGTTAGGTTTTGTTCTTAAATAAATCAATAATTTAAGTAAGTAACACTTTTTAACGCCGTTGGTTTTGAAGCAACTTCAGGTGATTTTTCATCAATTTTAATTACCATGTTGCATCCCAAAGGGCAATAAAACAAACGGCACCACTTTCTCTATACGAATTCGGAGAAATATCCAAAACAAATATCGTATGTGAAAGAATTAAAAACTGACTTGACAATTTATTTTTTATTTCGAAAAAACATTCTTCCATGCAAAAGACTTATTAGGACTGATCCGGTTTTCAATGGTTCGGCATCCAGGCGGTTTGAATAATATCATCCAATTTTAAAACTTGAATGATTCCAGGGCTTATGCTAATGGTCAAAGAATTCGATGTCGTGGGGAAACGATTCAATAAACATACTTGCCTTAAAACGATCAACCATACACAAATCAATTACCTGTAACGGCGATTAGCGTTAAAAAAAAGGACTCCCATCATGAAAAAACATCCTGTTTATAAAAAACTTCAAAAACACCTGGATCAACAGGCCGTGGGTTTTCCTGCAACACGTTCCGGGGTGGAGCTGGACATTCTGGGTCATATATTTTCACCCCAGGAAGCGGAAATCGCCTGCGTCATGAGCTATAAACCGGAGACAGCTGAAATCATTTTCAAACGTATGGAGCCTTCATTGGCTTCGGTTGACGAATTAAACGGGCACCTGGATCGTATTTTTTCCAAAGGAGGTCTCTTTTCCAAGGTGATTGACGGGCAGAGGCACTATGCCCTGGCCCCCCTTGTGGTGGGAATGTATGAGATGCAGAAGAACAGACTCACCCCTGAGTTCATCAATAATTTTGACAAATATACCCAGGAAAGAAACTTCGGAATTAATTTCCTGAGCACGGAACGGCCCCAGATGCGAACCATTCCCATTGCCGAGAGCATTACAATGGTCAATCATGTCAGTCCCTTTGATCAGGTGACATTGCTGATCAAAGAGGCCCGGGAGCCATTTGCCATTGTCGAATGCATCTGCCGTAAAAAACAGGAATTAAGCGGGTCCTCCTGTGACGTGACAAAAAGAAAGGAGACCTGCCTGACCCTTGCAGGTACTGCCGAAGGGGCCATACACCTGGGGGTGGGTCGACAAATATCACGAGATGAAGCCCTTTCCATCATCGAACAAAACCAAAAAGAAGGTTTGGTTCTTCAACCGTCCAATTCCCAGGAGCCTGAGTTTATCTGTTCGTGTTGTGGCTGCTGCTGCGGTATGCTTGATATGTTCCAGCTTCTTCCAAAGCCCCTGGATTACTGGGCAAGCAACTTCCATTCAACCGTGGATGTGGATAAATGCAACGGCTGCGGCGTTTGTGAAACACGTTGTCAGGTCAAAGCCATCCGTGTCAACGATAAATCGAATCTTGCCCAGGTGGATCGAAATCTCTGCCTGGGATGCGGTGTCTGTATTCCAACCTGCCCGAAAACAGCCCTGTCCCTTGAAAAAAATACCTGTGAGATTGAACCTCCAAAACGTATCGAAGATCTTTACGATCTGATCATGGAAAAGAAAAAAGGCCCCTTGGGGAAATTAAAGGTTACGTTAAAAATGGCTGTTGATGCCATTCGCACGGGCCGGACAGAAATCCTTAAACGATGAAAAGTCAATAAAATCAGAGCGTAGCATATATGGACAATTGCTGATTAGCTGCAGTTGTCTTAAGATTGACCTATTCACTGCCCCTGAGAGCAATCAATCGTATCCTTTCATGAATTAACCCAAAAACAAACCGCAACGCACCAACTGGTCAACCAGACAAGAAGAATGGGTAAATATTACAGATAGCTACACAAACGGTCAACTACAGTAACTTTATTTAGCCATCCCATCCACCATTCACAAAACACTCAAGTAGCATATACTCATTATACTTAAAAAACAGAGACTTAAATAATGAACGGTCCTCCAAGCACACATGATCCGGGGCTAAAAAGAAGGCCTCCGAGTACATGAGCTTGTGGTCAAAATTTTATGACACATTTAACCATCAGATTTATTGACAGGTACAATGTTTTTCCGATATTGCCATAAACAGGTGTGCAGACGTTTCCATAACTTTTCCATGTAAGCATTCAGGCGGGCCTTCTCTCTGCCACGAATCGTGATAAGGTTATGACATATGGGTGCCTCAGATGACTTTTCCATCTCAGCCCATAACCACCTCCCTGACCCGGGTGATTCATGAGTTCTTCATACATAAGGAGCATCCTAAGTTTTTCTGTAACATCCTGATGGACCATTACGGAAGGAACAAACAATGCTTTCACATTATTTACATAATTTTTTTCATTTTTATTAAACATTGTTTACACTGATAGACAACTTTAGCGTACCAAAACAGAATTTGATTATGGCCCTAGCCATGGTTTTTTTGTCAACAGGTGGCCAATAGTAAAAATGCTTTATTAAGGAGAGAATTTTATGCCGAAACATCAAAAGAAAACAAATGATTCCAATAAAACATTGAATGTTGAAAAAACGACCACAACTGCTGATACAATTATTTCAGGAAACACATCAAAATCCGTACCCGTCGCCGTGATCGGCGTGGGAGCGCTGTTCCCTGGTTCCGCTGATCCAGGAGGATACTGGCGTGATATCCTGAACGGGCGTGATCTTATAATTGATGCACCGGAGAGTCACTGGTTAATCAACGACCACTATGACCCTGATCCCTTTGCCAAGGATAAAGCCTATGCCAAGACCGGAGCATTTCTTTCGCCCACAGAGTTTAATCCCATGGAATTCGGGATTCCCCCAACAAACCTGCCAGCCACGGATACCGCCCAATTATTGGGACTCATTGTTGCAAAACAGGTACTGAACGATGCGGCCAACGGCCAATTCAAAGATATGAATCGTGATCGCATCAGCGTTGTTTTAGGTGTTGCCGCAGGCCTTGAACTCTTAGGCGAAATAGCGGGCAGACTCCAACGGCCCCTTTGGGTCAAAGCCCTTAGGGAAGAAGGTTTTCCCGAAAGTCGCGTGAATGAAATCTGCGATAGAATCCTGAGTAATTTTGTTGAATGGAAAGAAAGCACGTTCCCCGGTCTCCTGGGCAATGTGGTTGCAGGACGAATTGCCAACTATTTTGATCTTGGCGGCATGAACTGCACAAGTGATGCAGCATGTGCCAGTTCATTCTCGGCCATGAAGATGGCCCTTGATGAGCTCTACCTGGGAGAATCTGATGTTGTGATTACAGGTGGGGTTGACACGGCAAACGGCCCCTTCCTTTATACGTGTTTCAGCAAGACCCCTGCCCTGTCCATGACAGGAGACAGTCGACCTTTTTCAGAAGATGCCGATGGAATGATTCTGGGTGAAGGTATCGGCATGGTTGCTCTAAAAAGGCTTGATGATGCTGAAAGGGACGGCGATCGAATATACGGAATCATCAAAGGGATAGGAGCCTCTTCCGATGGGGCGGGAACAAGCGTTTACGCTCCTGCTGCATCCGGCCAGGTCAAAGCCCTTGATCGCGCGTATCACTCGGCAGGGTATGGTCCGGAAACCGTCGAACTTGTTGAAGCCCATGGAACGGCCACCTCCGTCGGGGACAAGGTCGAACTGGAAGCTCTGAACAAAGTTTTCAATTCATCTGATCGTAAAGACAGACAATGGTGCGCCCTGGGCTCCGTAAAATCCCAGATCGGTCATACCAAGAGCTCCGCAGCTGTGGCAGGCCTTATCAAGGCCATCATGGCTGTCCATCACAAGATTTTGCCCCCCACGATCAAAGTCAAACGGCCCAATCCGAAATTCAAAATTGAAACGACCCCCTTCTATGTCAATACCAAATCCAGGCCATGGATTACCCATGGCGATTATCCCCGCAGGGCTTCCGTGAGTTCATTCGGATTTGGGGGAACCAATTTCCATGTCACCCTGGAAGAATATAAAGGTGAAGGAAAAACAGCCTATCGAATGAGAACAAACCCCAATGAGCTGGTTTTCTTCACAGCGAAAAATTCAGAAGAATTGATCGCATCCTGCGAGACGACCTTACTGGAAAGTATCGATGCCAAGGGGCTTCTCTATTACCTTGCCAGAACAAGCCAGGAAAATTTAAATGAAAAACATCCCTGCAGGTTAGGTATCATTGCTGACGACGAAAAAGATCTTGCCGACAAACTCAGCCAGGCCAAAGCGAAAATAGCGAAAAACCCTGAAACGGCCTTCTCGTTCCCCAATGGCATCTTCTACAATCCCTCGGCAAAAGATCCGGGTCAAACGGCGTTTCTCTTCTCGGGACAAGGGAGTCAATATGTTGATATGGGCAAGGATATCGCCATGTTTGACAACGTTACCCAGAATATATGGGATATGAGCGCATCGATTCCCATGGACGGTGAAACCCTTCTTTCAGACGTTGTATTCCCCAAGCCGGTATTTTCCGATGAGCACGAAAAAGCCCTCACAAAACGGCTTACCCAGACAGAATGGGCCCAGCCGGCCATCTGCACAACCAGCCTTACCATGCTTGAGATACTCAAACAGGCAAACATCCTCCCCGATTGTGTGGCCGGCCATAGCCTGGGGGAGGTATCAGCCCTGCATGCTGCCGGGGTCATTGACAAGGAAGGCCTGATAAAAATTGCCAGAAAACGTGGTGAACTCATGGCCAAGGCTTCTGCTAAAAAAGGAGCGATGACTGCCGTAGCCGAGCCGTCTGAAAAAATAGAAGGTCTCCTTAAAACATGGAATACCGGTGTTATCATAGCCAACCACAACAGTCCCAAACAGGTGGTTTTATCAGGAGCCCTGGATGAAATTGAAAATGTCGAGAAAAAGCTTAATGCCGAGGGGATAAAAACCCATCGGCTGCCGGTTTCAACGGCCTTTCATTCATCTCTGATGACGGATTCATGCGAGCCATTTAAAACATTCATCGATTCCATTGATTTTAAACCCCAGCTCATTCCCATCTATTCAAATGCTGACGCCAAGCCATACGACAAAAAGAGTGTTCGTGAAACATTAACCAAGCAGATCAATCACCCTGTCCGCTTTGTGGAACAAATCGATGCCATGTATCAACAAGGCGTGCGAACATTTATTGAGGTGGGGCCTGGTGGGATTCTCACCAAATTGGTGGATCAATGCCTTGAGGGTCGCCCCCATACGTCGGTCAGCATGGATAAAAAAGGAGCCCATGGGATTACAAGTCTCTGGAAAGCTTTGGGACAGCTTGCAGTCAATGGCATTTCCATAAACTTTTCAGCGCTTTGGGATTCCTATGCTCCTGCCGAAGAAGACCCGAGAAAGAAAAAGAAACCCCTGATGACGGTTTTACTTTCCGGTCACAACTACGGCAGACCCTATCCGCCTGCCGGAGGGGCAAACGCCTTACCCAAACCCAATCCTGAAGAAAAAAAGTCCGAGATTATACCCCTCGCAGCAGCAAACATTCAGGCACCAAAGGAGTCAACGACTATGCAACTCAATCAGACAGCCTTCAAAAAGGAAATTGCATCTGAGGATAATATTCATAGTATACCCAAAAGCATTCCCCAGCCGCCCAGACAAGAGGCTTCTCAGACTCAAAGCGGTAAAGAAGAAAAATATTACAATATTAAACAACCGGCTCATCCCTCGATAAAGCCCCGATCCCAAAGACCGGCACCTGCGATAAGTCAAGCGTCACTAAGCACAATACCCCAGGGCTCTCCATCCTGGCTTAACGCATTTCAGGAAATCCAAAGGCATACGGCAGAGACCTATTCATCCTTTCAGAAAAATCTTGCTGAGACGTATATTGCCTTTCTTCATAACTCCGAAGAAACAAATAGAATGCTGGGCAACATGGTGACAGGGCAAGGCATGGGGCATCGGGAACCCGCTCGTGTTTATGATTATGCCTCCCCGAACCTGAGTTACAGCCAACCCACAGAGATCGTACAAGAATCCCGTTATCAGCAGACTACCCCTGTTCAGCAACAGACTGTCCCTGTTCAGGCAAAAACTCAGCCAGTGGCTGTTAAACCCCAGGTTCCTGAAGCACGGGCTGAAAAAAAGGCGGCTGCCCCTCAAAACCAGACAATGGCCCCGGCTGCCAGTATTGATTATGAAGCCATGATCATGAATGTTGTCTCAGAAAAAACCGGGTATCCAAAGGATATCCTCACCTTTGATATGGGCCTTGAAGCTGATCTTGGTATTGACTCCATCAAACGGGTGGAAATATTTTCTGCGGTCAAGGATGAAAACCCCTGGATGCCTGAGGTTGACCCCAGTGAAATGGGCGATATCCAAACCCTGGGCGATGTCCTTGAATTTATCAAAACCCATGCCAATGCAGCGAATCCTTCCCCCGCATCGGATGTGCCCGTGACTGCTGCCCCGACATCAGGAGCCGGTGTCCCTGTGGACATTGATTTTGAAGCCATGCTGCTGGATGTGGTCGCCGATAAAACCGGGTATCCCAAAGACATCCTCACCCTTGAAATGGGTTTGGAAGCAGATCTTGGAATCGACTCTATTAAACGGGTGGAGATCTTCTCTGCGGTCAAGGATGATAACCCCTGGATGCCCGAAGTGGACCCCAGCGAGATGGGAGATATCCAGACCTTGGGCGATGTCCTTGAATTTATTAAAGAGAACGCCAAGGCCGTTGGGCCAGCCCCCTCATCGAATATGGCACCATCTGCAGCACAAACCTCATTGCCCTCGGTTCCTGCGGATATAGATTTTGAAGCCATGCTCCTTAATGTGGTCGCGGATAAAACCGGGTACCCCAAAGACATTCTCAATCTGGATATGGGTCTTGAGGCTGATCTTGGAATTGATTCCATTAAACGGGTGGAGATCTTCTCTGCAGTCAAGGATGACAATCCATGGATGCCCGAAGTGGACCCCAGCGAGATGGGCGATATTCAGACCTTGGGCGATGTCCTTGAATTTATAAAATCCCATGCCGCGGCGTCAACGTCAGGTTCACCAAAGCCTATGGCCCAACATGTTGATTCAGCCCCTGCCATGAGCGCAGCAGCCCCTGCCAATGTTGATTTCGAAAAAATGCTGCTGGAGGTTGTTGCCGAAAAAACAGGGTATCCACTGGATATTCTTCAATTGGACATGGGCCTTGAAGCCGATCTAGGAATCGATTCGATTAAACGGGTTGAAATATTCTCTGCGGTCAAAGATGAAAATCCCTGGATGCCTGAAGTGGATCCCAGTGAAATGGGCGATATTCAGACCTTGGGGGATGTCCTTCTTTTCATTGAAAATCACGCCAAGGGTCTTAACAAAGCGACGCCAATGACCGAAACGGCGGAAACCGTTTCAGAGGATCTTGCCACAGGAAAAAAACCGAGCGGAATCGGCCGATATGCCTTGAGGGAAGTTTCAATGCCTCATTCAGGGTTTAAGATGACTGGCCTGAACCCAAAAAGTTCAATCATCATCACCAATGATAACAATGGTGTTGCAGAGGCGCTTGTTTCCAAGCTCAAGAAAAAAAATCTCAAGGCCCAGGTGAGTGACACCATCCCCAATGACACTGACGTGCTGATCTTCTTGGGAGGACTTCGAGACTGCCCGGATGAAGATTCAGCCATTTCCATCAACAAAGAAGCCTTTCTCTCTGCCCAGAAGGTGTCGGCTAAGCTGACCGAATCAGGCGGAATTTTTGTGACGGTCCAGGATACAGGCGGTGATTTCGGTTTATCAGGAACAACCGGGCACCGAGCCTATCTGGGCGGACTTCCCGGCCTTGTCAAAACCGCAAGCCTGGAATGGCCCAAGGCATCGGTCAAGGCCATTGATATTGACCGATCAAAAAAGACGGCTGACCTTATTGCCGATGAAATCACCCGGGAACTCTTCACCGGAGGCCCGGAAAAAGAGGTGGCGATTCATGCAGACGGCTCACGCTACACCCTTGAAAGTTATGCTGCCGATCCAAATCCATCGGACGTCATCATCGACAAATCATCTGTGATCATTGCATCAGGCGGCGCACGGGGAGTCACGGCTGCAACGCTTATTGAGCTTGCAAAGAAAGTGTCCCCGCACATTGTCCTTCTGGGAAGAACACCCATCGAACAAGAACCCCCGTTTACCCGGAATGCGAAAACAGATGCGGATCTAAAGCGTGTTCTTCTTGAAAATGCACGGGAAGAAGGCATCAGTGTCACCCCTGCCCTTCTTGGGTCTCAAACAAAAAAGATACTGGCAGGCAGAGAGATTAATGAAACACTTTCGGCTCTTTCTGCGGCAGGCTCTGAAGCAAGGTATATTACCTGTGATGTCAGGGATGCTGATTCCATCAATGCAGCCCTGGCCCCCATCAGGGATCAATGGGGTCCTGTCACCGGCATTGTCCACGGAGCCGGGGTGCTCACAGACAAACTGATTGCTGAAAAAACGGAAGATCAATTCAACCTTGTCTTTAATACGAAGGTAGAAGGGCTTCGATCACTCCTTAGGGCAACAAACAATGACCCCATTAACATGATCTGCCTGTTCTCTTCCATTGCCGCACGGTCTGGGAATTTTGGCCAGTGTGACTATGCCATGGCCAATGAAATTCTCAACAAAGTGGCGACGGTTGAAAAAAACCGGAGAAAGGGAGCCTGCGTTGTCAAATCCCTCAACTGGGGTCCCTGGGACGGTGGCATGGTATCGCCCTTGCTCAAGGAGTATTTTGGGAAAATGGGAGTCCCCCTTATCCCACTGGATGAAGGATCACAACGTATGGTTGAAGAGGTCATGGAAGGATCACAGGCTTCGGTTGAGATTGTTATCGGACCCTGTCCCCCGGCCAGTTTTTTTTCCGCCATTTCCGAAAAACATGAGGCCAGTTTACACCTTATGATCAATAAAAATGACTATCCGTTTATCGACAACCATCGAATCAAGGACGAACCGGTTGTTCCTGTTGCCATGGTTCTTGAATGGTTCTCCCGGGCTGCCCATGTCTGTCGACCTGATCTTGATTTTGTGTCCTGCAAGGATCTGACGGTTCTTCAAGGCATAAAACTCAATGATTTTTCACACAACGGCGACCGGATTACCTGTAAATGCTGTCAAATATCAAATGGAAACGGTTCAATTCTTGAGATTGAAATCCCGGGTAAAAATGGTTCGTCACACTATAAGGGAACCATTGAGATGGCCGAAAAAGGAGCCTCTTTAAAATACACTGCAGCCTCTGAAAATATCGCCACCCAACTTTCCAACTGGGACTGGGATACCACTCAAATTTATACGGAAAAATTATTTCATGGCCCGGATTTCCATGTGATCAAAAAATTGGAAGGGGTGTCTGAGACAGCTGCCACAGCCGTACTTCACGGAATCGATTCCATGAATTGGCCGGGAGCCTCCTGGAAAACAGATGCCGCAGCCATTGATGGTGGCTTGCAGCTTGCGATTCTCTGGGGAATGAATCAGGTGGGGAAACAGTCCCTTCCGACAAAAATAGGCTCCTATTTCAACTATATGAAGAACGTACCCAATGGTCCGATCTATTGCGAACTGCATGGTAAGATCATTGATAATAACCGAACGATCTCGGACATCTCTTTCTTTAATGAGAAAAAAGAGATTCTTGCTCAGATGCAAGGCGTTGAGATGCATATGCTGGCCAATTAATACTCCATCAGGGGCACGGCCTGCCGTGCCCCTTTAAACGCCTGTGGTTTCGTTATTTTTTCGGGTACTTAGCCGATACTGATGCCCCTAACCGCAGTTTGCCAGTTTGTGATAGCCACAAACAGAATAGCAACATTCATCTTAGGTGAGGTGATACGATAATGGTGTTTGAACCCATAGCAGTTGTAGGCCAGTCATGTATTCTTCCCGGGGCATTGACGCCCCAGGAGCTTGTTGACTTGGTGCTTGCAGGAAAAGACGAACTTTCAAAGGTTCCCGATGGATACTGGAGAACAGCAACCGAACACGTCCTGACCGATTCTCCTAAAGATGCCAGGGATCAGACCTGGTCTGACAAGGGAGGATATATCAAAGGATTTGACGACATCTTTGATCCCGAAGGGTTTAAACTTCCTGCCCATGAAATCATGGCGTATGATCGGCTTGTTCGCTGGACTCTGCACGGGGCAAGGGAAGCCTTAAAAGATGCCAATGCCCTTTTCAAAAAAGACCTTAAGGCAGGAATTATTTTCGGCAATCTTTCATACCCGTCCCATGGCCTTACTCAGTATTCCGAGGCAGTCTGGTTGGACGCCCAGGGAAAAAACTTTTTAAACAGCACGTCACGGGAACTGGCAGGTATCACACGACCCAATGCCCTGAACCGTTTCATGTCTGGTCTTCCTGCACACGTGACCGCCCAGGCCCTGGACCTTGGCGGCACAGCCTTTGCTATTGATGCGGCATGTGCATCATCCCTCTATGCCATCAAGCTTGCCTGTGATGAACTTCATGACAGAAAAGCCGATCTCATGCTTGCGGGCGGGGTAAATCGTGCCGATGATCTGATCATCCATATCGGTTTCTGCGTTCTTCAAGCCATGAGTCACACAGGTCAAAGCCGACCCTTTCACAAAAATGCCGATGGCCTTGTCCCTGCAGAAGGCGCAGGGTTCATTGCCTTAAAAAGGCTTGACGATGCCATCCGAGATAAAGACATTATCCATGGCGTTATCCGTGGCGTGGGCGTTGCCAATGACGCACGGGGCCATGGGCTTCTTGTCCCCTCGGCTGAAGGGCAGGCACGGGCCATTGAGAGTGCCTACGCCATGTCCGGAATAAAGCCCTCAGAAATATCATTATTAGAATGTCATGCCACAGGAACCAAGGTCGGCGACGGCATTGAGATCAAAAGTACCGGACAAATCTTCAAAGGCCTTTCCGGTATTCCCATCGGGACGATTAAATCAAATATCGGTCACCCGATTACCGTTTCAGGCATTGCCGGACTTATCAAAGTTATGGGGTCAATGAAGGCAGGAATTCGTCCCAGAACCCTTCATGTTGAAAAGCCCCATGACGACTTAAACGGTTCCCCCTTCCGCCTGCTCACCAAAAACGAACCCTGGGAGACAAATGGTACGATCAAACGAGCCGGAATCAGTAATTTTGGTTTTGGTGGAAACAATGCCCACCTTATTGTGGAAGAGTGGAAGGGCGGCTCCCATACACCGTTTGAGCAAAAAGAAAAACGTCCAAATATCGATATTGCCATTGTGGGCATGGGCGTTGTTGCGGCTGACCTTGTGGGAAAAGAGGCATTTTCCGAGGTGCTTTTCAATGGCACATCACGCTTGAGAAAAAATAGCGAAGGCATGTTTGGAGGGTTTACTGAATCTATCGAACTGCCTCTTTTGGGTCTGAACTTTCCCCCGGCCGATCTTAAACAGACACTGCCACAACAGCTCATGATCCTCAAGGCATCCATGGAAGCCATCAACGAGATCGGGAAACTTCCCAGGGAGAAAACCTGTGTTTTTGTGGGAATGGGCTGCGACGCCGAAGTCTCCCGGGGAGCCATGGGCTGGAAATTAAAACAACTTGTCACGGACTGGACCGGTAAAAAGAATGTTGACGATCTGGAACCATGGATTGCCGAGGCAAGGTCTTCCATCAATCCATACGGTCAAGCACCTGCTGTATTAGGGGCCATGCCGAACATCGTTACCAATCGCATCTCCAGCCAATACGATATTGGCGGACCCGGATTTTCCGTATCCTCCGAGGAGCTTTCAGGAATACGGGGGCTCGATCTTGGCATGAGGGCCTTGCGATCCGGGGAAATGGATGTGGCCCTGGTGGGTGCTGTGGATATCTGCTGTGAACAGGTCCACGAGACAGCCACCCAGGATGTTCTTCCCAAGGAAAAACATATCCCCGGAGATGGTGCGATTATTCTGGTTCTTAAGCGCCTTGAAGATGCCAGGAAAAACAAGGACATAATTTACGCCATTTTACCGGATGACATAAGAGATTCCGCTGATTTAAGGTTCGGATCAGAAAAAAACGCCATCCATATTGAGCCTGTCTTCGGTCATATACATGCTGCGTCAGGTCTATTTTATGTGGGTGCTGCAGCTCTGTCATGCCATCATGGCATGGTGCCCAAAGGATCGAATGCGTCCAATCCCTGGCCAACAAAAACCGACCGATCAATTTCCTGTGAGGTATCTATCACCGGCCTGGGTCACGTTTCAAACAAAATCAGGCTTGTTGAAGACAAAACCAGTGAAAAAGTCCCATTGGTTTTAACGGATAAAACCGCTCTGAAAAAAGGTTCCGGAAACCATAGTACTCTGTCGGGAAGAACTGTTTTCTATCACGTACATCCACCCAACGTCACATTCCCTCCCCTGCCCGATTCGTGGAGAGAAAATGATATACAAAATAAATATGTTATACCAGGAGAAACAATGCAAAGACACCCTGATCCAAAACAAGGAAAAAGTCAATTCATGGCAAAGGCTCCTGCCGTTCCATCAATTATGAAAAATATAAATTCATCTCCCCAAAAGAGTGAAATGATTCCTAACACTACCCAGAATCCCCAGGAACTTCCGGAAACTCGGGTTGCCGCCCAGGGAAACCAATTATTTCAACCCACACCCATAGTCTATGAGCCCGGACAGGAAGATGGAATCCTTCGTGTGATTGTCGAAAATAATATTTTGACATCCAATTCAGCCAGGGAATTTTACGAAATTAGCAGTCATATCCAAAAGCAGTTTTTAGAGCAACGGCAAAACACCCTTGAGATCTTATTGAATGCTGCCGGTCAGAGCAGTGAGCTGAACGTTCAATACAGGGATCCCCAGATCGAAAGGGAGTCTGCCCTGTTTGAAACACGGGCCTCGTATGGTTCCGAACAGGCCATGGAACCTGCTGAGTATGAGGATATCCTGCCCCCCTCTTCCTTGGAAACAGAAGAAAAGGCACCGGCATTTCAACCCGAACCCGTGGCCAAACCCCTGGAGGTAAAGGCTAAAGCCAAAAATCCCAAACCGGAGTTGAGGGTCGTTAAAAATGAAGAAACAAAGGCCTCAAAAAAGCCCACGGCCATGGATGCCTTGAGACGACAGTTTGAAAACCCCGTTAAAATCGAGCCAAAAGGTCCGTCCTTTAATAAGGACCAGCTTAGAATTCTTGCTTCAGGAAAGATATCCGAGGTGTTCGGTCCTTTGTTTGAGCAGCAGGACAAATATGATATCCAGGTAAGACTTCCCGAAGACCCCCTCCTTCTCGTTGACCGGATTACAGGCATTGACGCGGTTCCCGGATCCATGGAAAAGGGCATTATGTGGACAGAAACCGATGTCACCGAAGATGCATGGTATCTCCATGATATTTACATGCCCGGAGGAATCACCATTGAATCAGGCCAGTGCGATCTGACCTTGATCTCCTACCTTGGGATAGATTTTTTAAATAAGGGAGAACGGGCATACCGTCTGCTCGGGTGTGATCTCATGTACTACGGAGCGCCACCCAAAGTTGGGGAGACCCTCTGCTATCAGATCCATGTGGATGGCCATGCCAACATGGGTGGACAACGCATGTTCTTCTTTCACTATGACTGCAGAGTGAATGATGAACTGCGCCTTTCTGTCCGCAATGGCCAGGCAGCATTTATTACACCCGAGGAGGCCGAGAACGCAGGAGGCGTTATCTGGGATCCCAAGACAGGTGAGCACAAGCCCCTGGAAGAATCAATCGTTATCCCTCCGGAAGCTGCCTGCACCCACACTAAATTTTCCAAAGATCAGATCAAAGCCTTTTCTGAAGGACGGGCATATGAATGTTTCGGTGATGGATTTGAAATTCTCGCGTCCCACACCAAAACGCCCAAAATCCCTTCGGGAATGATGTGCCTCCTACACGAAGTCACTGAGTTTGACCCCAAGGGCGGCCCCTGGGGCCGAGGATATATCCGGGTTGAAAATAAAATTTCTTCGGATGACTGGTTCTTGCCGGGTCACTTTAAAAATGATCCCTGCATGCCCGGAACCCTGATGAGCGATGCCTGCATGCAGACCCTCGCCTTTTACCTGACAGCCATGGGCTTTACCATCAAGCGTGATGGATGGCGTTTCGATCCGGTCCCCAATGAAGTTTACCAAGCCAGATGCCGTGCCCAGGTCACGCCGTCGAGCAAGGACCTGAGCTATGAAGCATTTATCGAAGAAGTCATTCTCGTGGATGGTCTCTACCCCACTGTGTTTGCAGATCTTGTGGCCACCTGTGACGGCCGAAAGAGTCTCCATATCCGACGTCTTGGAATACGTCTCGTACCGGATTTCCCCCTTGACTGCTGGCCCCATCTTCTGGACAATCATACAGAGAAAAAAGAGGTGGCTGTCAAAGACGGATTTAAATTTGACTATAGATCCTTGATGGCATGTGCCTATGGGAAACCATCGGATGCCTTCGGGGAATTGGGACGTCATTTTGATAAAGGTCATCACATCGCAAGGCTCCCCGGACCTCCCTACCACTTCATGACCCGAGTCACCCGGGTTGATGCAACCATGGGCGGCATGAACAGAAACGGCGAGGTCGTCGAAGTTGAATACGATATCCCGAAAGATGCATGGTATTTTGATGAAAACGGAAGGCGAACCATGCCTTTCTGTGTGCTCATGGAGGTCGCTCTCCAACCCTGCGGCTGGCTTGCCGTATTTGAAGGCGGGGTCGCCACCTCACCTGAACCCCTCCTGTTCAGGAATCTTGATGGTACCGGCACCCAGTTCCATGAAATAACCCCGGATACCGGCACCATACTGACCCGGGCCAAATTGACCAGTATTTCACTGATCAAGGGGATGAGTCTTTTTAACTTTGATGTGGAATCTTATGTGGGAGACACCCTTGTCTATAGCATGAAAACCGGATTTGGCTTTTTCTTGAGAACCGTGTTTGAAGAGCAATTCGGCCTTCCCATGAAAGAGGAGGTCCGGAAAAAAGCCATCGCGGATTTCACGGCACCGTCCGATTTCATGGTGGACCTGACACAATGCCCCAGTGAATACTGCGCCCGTGATCTTCGCCTCCCGAAACCCATGCTCCTGATGATTGACAGGATCACTGGCTTTTGGCCTGAAGGGGGTGAAAAAGGCATAGGCCGACTCCGTGCAGAAAAGGATGTCAATATTCATGAATGGTTCTTCAAGGCACATTTTTTCCAGGATCCGGTTCAACCGGGGTCTCTGGGCATTGAAGCCCTTGTTCAACTGCTTCAGTTTTATATGATCCATACCAACATGGACAAAGGCATTGAAAATCCGAAGTTTGAACCCATCGCCATTGATAAATCCATCACCTGGAGATACCGGGGCCAGGTCACACCCATGAACAAAACCATCGGATCCGAAATGAATATCATTGAAGTCGGAACCGATGATAAAGGCCCCTTTGCCGTTGCAGAAGGATGGCTATGGGTCGATGGACGGCGGATCTATCATGCCAAGGATTTAACCATTCGCATTGTACCCGGTGGTCCTGAGCCTTCCGGCAAACCGGAAAAAGAGGTCACGAATGAAACACTGCTCCAAACGAGCGACAATCGTTCTGACCTCAGCGGTATGGATACCATCGCCAGGAGTTTAGGGGTTCCTGTGTCCATGCTTACCCTGTCAGATGACGGAAAAACAGCATTCTCAAAAAACATGCCTCTAAACTGCTTTCCCCTAACCACGGATAAGGATAGCGGAAAACCAATAATTTCGTTGGAAAACTGCCATCTCAATTTGGAAAACTGCCATCTCAATATGGATAAAATCCTTAACTACGGACGGAATCTCATCGGCTACGAACCATGGTTAGGCGAGGATCTTTGCAGGGGGATGTGCAATACCTTCGTGAACCGGGTGATATTGGAGGATCATGAAGGGTTTGCCGCTGTAAAGGGAAAGAACGTCATCTATCTTGCAAATCACCAGATCTAGATCGAATCCATGCTTTTCCCTGGCCTCGCCCAGGTGTTGACCGACAACAGGATGGTGGCCATTGCCAATGCAGATCATCGAAACGGCTGGATGGGTCCCTTTAACGAACTGCTCTACAGCT
>Ga0180007_10001580_pt1 | contig 30152 bp, 29 predicted proteins | sample MM_PC_MetaG_FD_121122 | JGI IMG/M metagenome (GOLD analysis project Ga0180007, IMG submission 121122) | Groundwater microbial communities from the Aspo Hard Rock Laboratory (HRL) deep subsurface site, Sweden - MM_PC_MetaG | ecosystem: Environmental > Aquatic > Deep subsurface > Groundwater... | reverse complement strand
TGTTCATCTGTGAAATAATATAATCCCATTTCATCACCAGCTTCCTATTATCTCTATTATAAAGTAAAAACCCTATAGCCAGGGTCTTTTTTCAAAGAGTCCGTTTTATAGGGTACATTTTAAGGAACTTAGGTTCCTTTTTTTTATCTAAAATACTTTTTCCCATAAACCAGCATCACAACCATAGTAATGATTCCCATCCCTAATTGAAATAAAACAGGTGAGAATGCCGGTTCCATGAGTCCTACAAAAAAACTTAACAATGCAGGGACTCCCATGATGTAAACCAAGAATTTGATGCTATCTAAATAAGTAAAGAATTTAGAATAACCAAATCTAAAGAGTTGAAGCACTAAGGATAATATGATTAAGAACAATGCATTCATAGCAATACTTGTTATAGTATTAACAAGCAAAGTATATAAAACAATGTACGGACTAAAGGACTCTTCAATTGCTTTCCCAAACTCAGCATATAAGACTTGTCGTTCAGCACCATCAGATAAATTGAGTTCTAAGAAACTTTGAGAATAACTAAAACCTTTATAGTCGTAACCAACCATACTCGCACCTTCACCATTTGAATAAATAATGGTCGACTCTTTAAATAAGACTTGTTTTTTAGTTAAGTCATAATCAGAGCTTTGGTAATTAAAAATATATGTGATACCTTGATGCTCATAGGTATATTCAAGATCTGTCGAACAAACAAGTTTTGAGGCGAGAATGCTACAAGATTCAGGTAAAACCCAATCTGGCGTCTCCAAAGTAAAACTTTCTTCGATAAAATTCAGTCTCCATCCTTGCTCTTGAACTATTAAATAATTAAGTGGAAAGACATTAATCATGGCTAAAATGATGAAATAGATGATAATTTTCCACATCTTTTCATTGACCCGGGTAAAGACTTTACTGTATTGAAAAGAATATTGAAAAAATCGGACAAGAAACATTAAATGTATTCCTCAATTCTATTTGGATCAATGGTGATGATTAAAGAACCGTAAGCTGGTATATTGAGCGTTCCATAAAGTAAAGAAACATATTCAAGATCAACCAGATAAGGATCTTGAGATAAATTGTGGAGGACAAGCACAGCTTGCTCTACATCTTCATACTGGAAATATCTTAAATATCCCTGGATATTTGATGTATTGTTAACATAGGCTTCAAAATAATTACCATACATTAAGGCTGGATTATCTTTTCTAAGTTCAATCATTTGCTGATATTGTGAGAATAATGAGTTTTTTGCTGTTCTTTGAACAGATAATGTATCAACTGCATCATTAGATCCATCACTTGGTAACCAAGTAGTTTGATATGCTGCATCACCCCATAAGAATGGTTGTCTGCGATACTCATCATAAACAGTGCCATAACCTGGAATGTTCACACCTTCATACCTAACACCTTTCATACCTAATTCATCACCATAATAGATGAAAGGACTCCCTGGTAGAGTTAATGATATTCTAGCTGCTAATGCTATTTTTTCCAATGTGTTATATGTATTGAATCCACCCATGGATGCAATTCTATCAACATCATGGTTATCGATGAATGGAGAATCAACAAAATCAGGTCTTATAAATCTAAAATCGTCATAAGCCTTCTTTAGATTTGATACCAAAAGAAAACGATTATTACCATATCCAACTTTATCCCAAATATTAGATGCCGCACTGAAGTTAAATAAAGAATCGGTACCAATGTAATAATCAGTTGTTAGTTGATAATTATAATCAAAAACTTCAGAAACGAGAAAGCTATTTGGATCAATAGATTTCATATATTGATTGAGTTCAAATATCAAAAGAGCATTATCTAATGTTGCATTATTACTTTCAATTAAATGCTTTGCTGCATCAATTCTAAATCCATGAACACCCATTTCTAAATAGAAATTCATAATGTTCTTCACTTCAGCAACTACAGCTGGATTTTCGAAGTTTAAATCCTTCATTCCTCCAACAAAGCTTTCGTATGCTGTTCCATTATTCCAAATATAATAGTCTCTATATTCACTTGATGTACTACTTGCTGCAGAGATATACCAAGGGTGTTGATCTGATGTATGATTGATCACTAGATCAATGATGATGTCAATACCTCTTAAGGATGCTGCATCAATTAGATTTTGAAAATCAGCTAATGTACCATAATCAGATTCAATATCATAATAATCGGTTACACTGTATCCATGATATGAAGGTGAAGGATTAATTGGCATTAACCAAAGTGCAGTTGCACCCAATTCTTCTATATAATCCAAATGCTCTGTAATCCCATTTAAATCACCAATACCATCTGCATCACTATCAGCAAACGATCTGACAAATATTTCATAATAAACATCGTTTTGAGGATAAACTAGTGATAAATCAATTGGCTCAATAATAGGATCAATATCTTGATCACATGCAACAAGTCCTGTAAGTAGAAAGATGAAAATAAAAATTGATAATAACTTTCTCATTAAAATCCTCTCTTTCTCATCGATTCGGTTTTATTCATAAATGTATTTTTCCCAGTAGGCTTTTCCAAATCAACAACTTTTGTTTTAAATATATAATCATGGATTGTTCTTCCTGATTTATCAGAGAGGATAAAAAATGAAACAATCATATAAATACTGAATGTGCCTATACTTAAAGCTAATTTAAATAAGTCTCTTAAAATAACTCTCCATAAATCAACATCAGAACCATCTAAATTAACAACCTTAATTTTTTGGATTCTTTTACCAAATGTTTGACCCTTAGAGAATAAATATGGAACAAAATAGAAACCTAAGAATGCTGCACCACTAACGATATAAGGCATAGCTAAAAATATATCTCCTAATGCCCAAGAAATAATCACAAATAATGTGACTCCGGATGTATCTATAGCAAATGCTCTAACTCTTTTTTCAAATGAAGGAATCATCTTTTTACCTCACTTTTTTCATCAATATAATTATACCATACCCATTTTATGAAACCGTTTGCAAACTCTTTAGAAAAAAGGCTCAAACGAGCCTTTGATTATAATGTGTTCATTTGTTCAAAAGGATTTTTATCAAGTATATATAGTTTGATTTCATAACTAGCTAAGAAGACAATCGGCGTTGATAATAAGAAAGTACTATATCCTGCTTCTTTTTGATCTCTTACTATTTGTTCCATGATATCTCGAATCAGAATACCAGTGTCTTCTGAATCAGTTCCATACTGGAAAGGATAAGGATACTCTAATTTGTCAAACATATAATCATTTGTAGCAACTTTATAAATTTCATCATCTTCAAAAATCATGTTTGTTGTTCTCGTACCATAATAGCTACCATAGCCACTAGAAATAAAAGCATTAATCTGAGATCCTGTCAAATGTGTTGTTTTAATAACATTCTCAAATGGAAATACTTGAAAGATTACAGCAGCAGTAATATTTTGTCCATTACTAATTGGTGCTCTAGTTCCACCGGAATTGTGAAAAGCAATATCACTATCTGTAGCAATAACCATTAATTTAGACATATAAGTGGTTAAAGATGCTGTAGACATATATTGACCCGATGGCAATATAACTTCAGTATATAAACTTTCAACTTCCGAATAATATGTGCCAATCAATGCTTCAATATCTGAATTTGCTTCATTTAATTTCGATTCATTTGATGAATTAAGATTTTGAGCTGTTGCATGTGTGATATTTTTGAATTCATCAAATTCTAAAGTAATCAATCCAACAAATTCACCATTTGCTCCTGACTGAATATAGGGCATTCTGACTCCGTTGTCCGAAATATAATCATCATGACTATGGCCATTAAAGACAGCGCCAATTCTTTGATTCCCTGTTAAGGAACTCATAGTTTGATTGTAACCTGTTGATTCTCCATCATCATGCAAGATAGCTAAAACAACATCAACATCTTCTTGTGTTCTTAATAGTTCAGCATAATATGTTGTCCAATAAACAGGATCAGCAAAATAATAACCAGTTATTTTTGAAGTTGCAATGCTGTATTCCAAATCTAATCCCATCACACCTATAATGCCTATTTTTAAGTTGCCACGTTCAACTATAGCATATGGTTCAATATAATCTGGTCTAGTTGTTGTACCTTCAAGAAAGATGTTTGCTCCTAATAGAGGAAAGTCTGCTTGAAGACTTTGTGAACTTGGATCTCTAAAACTGGTGATGATATCTAAGCCCCAATCGAATTCATGATTGCCAATAGTAAAGACATCTAATTGTAATTGATTTAAAACATCTATTGTGGAAGTACCATCAAAATAATTAGATATCACAGATCCTTGCAAAATATCTCCACCAGCTATAAACAATGTGTTCATAGGACTTGCTGTTTTTTCATCCAAAATTAAATTTCCTATATTTGCAAATCCTAATTGTGGGCCATAAAGTGCATCAGCATCTTCCAATATTGCACCATGAAAATCATTAATATAATAAATATTGATATAATCTGGACTTACAAGTTGATCAGGGTCAATCACAGTGACTTGAATCGTAATCTCATATTCATTCCCGACTGCATCAGAAACAGAATAAGTGATGGTATAGACACCAACTACAGTTAAATCTAAACCTGCTGTATCAACAGTAATTTGATCAGTCAAGTTACCATCCTCTGGATCAAAAGCAACCAATCCAGATAAAAAGTTAGGTTCTTCATCACCTAAATAATAGGTTATATCTGTTTGTCCAAAAATAAATGGAGGCGTTTCATCTATGATGACAGTCTGTTGAATGACAATGATTGATACTGATGTATGTATTTCATTTCCTGAAAGATCTGAAACAATATAAGTAAGTGTATAAATACCAGGTGTTGATAGATCTACATTTGAGTCATCATAAGTGACTAAAGCAGATAAATCTCCATCGATAGAGTCAATTGCGGAAATACCATCTAAAAAATCCGGTTCATCTGAACCAATGAAGAATGTAATATCTTTCGTTCCAATAAAACTTGGTGGAACCAAATCTTTTGGTGTTGTAGTATCACAACCTGCAAATATCAAAGCTAAAATAAAGAATAAAAAGATTAGTTTAATTTTTTTCATATGCCATCCATCCTTTGCAAAAGTATTATAACATAGTTTGATAAATCAATACATTTTTTATGTTATAATAATTCGGTGAGGTGTCAAGATGAAAAAACAACACAATCTATTTAATCTCTTTACCACATTTTTAAAAATTGGAGCATTGACTTTTGGTGGTGGCTACGCCATGATGCCAATCATGCGTAAAGAGGTTGTTGAAAAAAAAGAATGGGTAGACGATGATGATATCTTAAAGATTTTAATTATCTCTGAATCCACTCCAGGAGTTTTAGCTGTTAATTCGGCAACATTTATAGGGTATAAAATCGCTGGTTTTAAGGGTAGTTTAGTCGCTACTTTAGGTGTGATTATTCCTTCTTTTATCACTATTTCTTTAATATCCTTGTTCATTATTCAGTTTCAACAGTTAACTTGGGTTGCTTATGCATTTAAAGGTATTCAAGCTGGTGTGGCTATTTTAATCTTAAAAGCAGCAATGAAATTATCTAAAAAGATTCACTTTAATCTCTTTGCAATTGCCATTTTAGTTTTCTCAATGTTATTTGCATTATTTATGAATGTCAGTGTCATTTATCTTTTACTTATAGGTGCTGTTTTAGGTATTGTATATGGTTTCTTAATTCATGTGAAGGAGGCGAAGACTGATGTTTCTAACCCTTCTTAATCTATTCTGGATGTTTTTCAAAATCGGTTTATTCACTTTTGGTGGTGGATATGCAATGATTCCCTTGATTAAAGATGAACTTGTTGGTGGTGGATATATTACTGCTGATGCCCTGATTAACTTTATAGGAATTAGTGAATCAACACCAGGGCCAGTTGCTGTGAATATGGCAACATTTATTGGAATGAGTCAATTTCAGGATATGGGTATTGGTTATGCTCTATTAGGAGCATTTGCAACAACATTAGGTGTTGTTCTCCCTTCATTTATCATCATTTTGCTCATAGCAAGTCTTGGCAGTAAGTTCTTAGAAAGTAAAATTGTAAACCATGCATTCCTTGGACTTAAGCCTGCTGTGATAGGTTTGATCATCAGTGTATCTGTAGGTTTAATCGTTCATGCAGCTTTACCAAATATCGATTTTAAATCTTTAAATTTTGATTTTTCTGGATTTAATTTTAAAGGCTTAGTTATTTTGGTGATTGTTGGCGGTGTGACCATCTTCTATAAAAAAATGTCACCAGTCAAAATCATCCTTTTCTCAGCCATTTTAGGTATGTTGATTTATGGACTTATCCCTTGGTAACTATGAAAGATCTTAGTTGGATTCAAAATAATTTAATCGCTCATCGAGGCTTACATTCTAAAGATCAAAGCATCCCAGAAAATTCTTTTGCTTCTTTTCAGAAAGCACTAGATTCTGGTTATTCAATAGAGCTTGATTTAAATGTACTAAAAGATGGTACTATACTTGCTTTTCACGACTATCATTTTAAACGTTTATGTGATGATCCAAGGGAATTAAGAGATGTAACATATGATGAATGTAAAGATTTAACCTTATTAAATACGCCTCAAAAAATACTTAAATTTGATGATGTACTTAAGTTGGTTGACGGAAAAGTGCCTTTGCTTATTGAGTTGAAACCGCATGGAGATGTCATCTTTTTATGTGAATCTTTCATGAAGATCATTAAGAATTATCATGGAAAATGGGCAGTATTTTCATTTCATCCCAAAGTTGTTTCATGGTTTAAAAAAAATCATCCAGAAGTGATTAGAGGTCAAATCTCAGAGTATTTTAAAAAAGATAAAGAGATGAGTTTTTTGACTAAATTCATGATGAAAAGAATGCTGTTCAATCGCTTAACTAAGCCTGATTTCGTAAGTTATGGTATTCATGATATGCCAAATAAATATTTAGACCGATTAATGAAAAAAGGCATAACTGTCATCAGCTATGCAGCAAGATCTCAAGCAGAATTTGACTTTGTCAAAAGTCATTATCACAATACAGTCTTTGAATTCTTTGAACCTAAAAAATAAGGCACTTCGGATGAAGTGCCTTTTTCATATTTAAAATTAATCCATATCGACATCAAAGCTTTCGAGAAGAGTTTTCTTTTCAGCTTTAGAGTCTCCATGTTTTGTGAAAAACATTGTTATGAAAGCAAGTGCTACAAAGAATGTTGCATATGGAAATAACATTTTTTGATGAATAGAATCCATTAAGAAACCTGATAGGATTGGTGTAATAATTTGAGCTGCCATTGAAAATGAGGAATAGTACCCAGTGTATCTGCCTACATTAGAACCCTTAGCAAGTTCAACAACCATTGGATAAGAGTTAACGTTAATTGTTGCCCAACCGATACCTGTAAGTCCAAAGACGATATACATAATCCATCCTGTATCTTGGCTTAAGAAGAATACAGAACCAAAGCATAAGGTCAATAAGACGATACCAAATAAAATTGTCTTTCTTCTACCAAATTTAGTAGAAAGAATACCAATAGGTATGAATGCAATGATTGCTGTCACATTTGCAATTAATAATGGAATTGTAAATGATGACAATTGAAGGATTTTCGGAGCATAATCAGAAACCTTAGTCATTACAGCGTTATAACCCATAAACCATAAGAAGACAGAAAATAAAATCAAATATAAAGAAATCTTCTTATCACGTGGAAGATCTTGCATGTCATCAGCTTCATCTTCCTCTTCTTCTGTAAGTCCCCATTTTTTATCATCAGCAATACGTTGTTCAGCCATCTTAGGTTCGTTAACTTTCCATAAGAAGATTCCAAGAACAATCAACATAACGACACCTACAGTAACAAATGCCATCGTATAATGAACATACGATTTGCCACCTAATCCAAAAACTGTTAAAATAACTAACGCTGTAACTCCAGCTGCTGCACCCATTAAGTTAATAACTGCATTTGCTTTACTTCTAAGCGGTTTCATCGTAACATCTGGCATCAGTGCTACTGCCGGAGATCTGAAGATTGACATAAAGACAAGTGCAATCAGTAAAACTAATACAAAGATGATGAAGTTCAATGGATTAGCTACAGTAACTTCCCAAGCTAAGTCACTTAAATATATATTATAATAACCATCTAGATATGATAAATCACTGACTTCCAGCATACCAGTTGTTCTACCATCTAAGACAACATTGATCTTATCTTGTACTTTAGTCTGCCATGTTTCGTATCTATCTTGTGTAATAACATCAGCATCAAGAGCAGCGTCTCTTTCAATTGTCATTTGATCAACAAGTGTAACCCAGTAATCTACCTCTAGCCGGTCTACAGTCTCATCATGATTTGCTTCATATAATTGAATAATCGTATTTGTTTCTTGTATACGAGTTGTTTGAACACTATCCATATAGGATAATCCCATAAAGGCAAATGCTGCTACAATCGTACCAACAATAACATAAGGTGTTCTTCTGCCACGTTTTCTATTCGACTTATCAGACAGCGCACCAAATAAAGGTAACATAAACAATGCGAGGACATTGTCAAGTGCCATGACAACACCAGACCACGTTTGATTCAGGCCAAATTTGTCTATCAAAATCTTTGTGATAATAGAATCATAAGTTTGCCAAAAAATCGTGATAATAAAGAATGCTAGACCAATATAAAACGTCTTTTTGTAATCGAGTTTCATTTTTTTCACCCTAATCTTAAATTTTTTTTATCGCTTGAAATCATTATAACATGATTTAATTTCTAACACTATAATGTTTTGAATTTCAATACATTTTGAGCGTAAAGACAAAGTAAAAAAGGACACAATTACTTATAAATTGAGTCCTTTTGAAAATTAAATGGATTGACTACCTAGTGCAAGAGCTTTTTGATTAACAGGCAACATGCCCACTTTTTTAGCTCCTAAGAAATGTGTTAGTGAGTCGAGTATAACTTCATCTTTAAATAGATTGACTACTTTTATATAAGCCCCTAACATAACCATATTCGCTACTTGAGGTTTATCAAGAGAAATTGCAAGCTCACTCATTGGTACACCATAGGTGTGAAAATCAGAATCTATAACATCATGTTTAATTAATGATGAATTGTAAAACAAATTTCCGCCTGATTTGATCTTCTTTCCGAATTTTGCTAGTGATGGTTCATTAAAGATAATTAAATCGTCAGAGTTTTGAAAAACAGGAGAGTAGATTGGGTGGTCACTAATTGTAATTGAGCAATTTGCTGTTCCACCTCTTGTTTCAGGACCATATGTAGGTACCCAAAGACTATAAAGACCTTGTGCATTTGCTGCGTGAGCTAAAAGCTGACCAGTTAGCATAACACCTTGTCCACCAAAACCAGAAATTCTGATTGTTCTAATCATGGTTTCATCACATCCTTATAGACACCAAGTGGAAAGATTGGAAGCATATGTTCTTTTGACCAATCTAGAGCTTCTCTTGGTTTCATACCCCAATTGACTGGGCATGTTGAGATGACTTCAATCAAAGTAAATCCTTTGTTTTCCATCTGATATGTGAAAGCTTTTTTAATTGCTTTCTTCGTTTTTCTTATATTTCCAATATCATGCATTGAGGTTCTTTCAACATAAGCAGCACCTTCTATTTGAGCAAATATTTCAGATACTCGCATTGGATTACCATGTTGTAAAACATTACGGCCTTCTTGAGAAGTTGTTGTTTTCTGACCTACAAGTGAGGTTGGTGCCATTTGGCCGCCAGTCATACCATAAGTTGCATTATTTGCCATAATGACAGTTATATTTTCTCCGCGATTTGCAGCATGTATCGTTTCAGCAATCCCAATAGATGCTAAATCACCATCACCTTGATAAGTGAATACAATTCGATCTGGTAAAACACGTTTGATGCCTGTTGCTGTTGCACAAGCTCTACCATGAGGCGCTTGTTGGAAATCAGTATTGATATATTCATAGCTAAATACAGAACATCCTACAGAAGCGATACCAATTGATTTACCTAAAATACCTAATTCTTCTAAAACTTCAGCAACGAGTTTGTGAAGCATACCATGTGTGCAACCTGGACAATAATGTGTGCGGGTATCGGTTAAACCTTTAGTGCGTTCATATCCTGCCATTTAGTCCACCACCTTTTCATCAAAATGAAGAATTGCTTCAACTATTTCTTCAGGTGCTGGTACCATACCGCCAGCTCTTCCATAGAAGCCTACTTTGTATCTGCCCTTATTTGAAATTAAGACATCATCTAACATTTGACCCATACTCATTTCAACAACTAAAATACCCTTGCAAGTCTTTGGTATTAAATCAAAAGCCTTTTTAGGATATGGCCATAATGAAATAGGACGAATGAGACCTACGTGAATATTCATTTCAGTTAGAGTCTCAATTGCTGATCTAACAATGCGTGAGACAGTTCCATAAGCAACAATAACATATTCAGCATGAATCATGTTAATCATTTCATACTGAACTTCATGTTGAATAATTCGATTATACTTGCTTTGTAATGCAAAATTGTGTTTTTCTAGATAAACAGGATCTAACCCTAAACTATTTACAATATGTCTACCTTCGTGATAATCAGTACCATTTGTAATATAGTTTTTCGGCTCTATGTGGCGTTTTTTAATTGGTTTATCTAAGTCTACAGACTCCATCATTTGTCCAATTAAACCATCAGCTAAAACCATAACCGGATTACGGTACATATCCGCAATATCAAAAGCTTGTTTCATTAAATCTACAGTTTCTTGTATTGATTCTGGAGCCAAAACAACGACTCTATAATCGCCATTGCCTCCACCTCGTGTAGCTTGGAAATAGTCTGCTTGAGAAGGCTGAATGCCCCCTAAACCAGGGCCAGCTCTCATGACTGAAACAATCACACATGGAAGTTCAGCACCAGCTATGTAGCTGATTCCTTCTTGTTTAAGTGCAATACCTACTGATGATGAAGAAGTCATAACTCTTGCCCCAGCACCTGCAGCACCATAAACCATGTTAATCGCAGCAACTTCAGATTCAGCTTGCACAAAAACTCTGCCTGCTTCTTTCATCAGTTTAGACATATATTCTGGAATTTCATTTTGAGGTGTAATAGGATATCCGAAGAAAGCATCTAAACCTGCAGCTATAGCAGCTCTTACGATTGCTTCGTTTCCTTTCATAAGTACTTTACTCATGATTGAGCACCTCCACCTTAATTACTGAATCTGGGCATACAATTGCACAATTGGCACATCCGATGCAAAGATTCATATCACTCACTGTAATCAGGTGATAGCCACTTGAATTCATACGATCTTTATCTAGGGATAAGATTTCAACTGGACAAAAAGATACACATAATTCGCATCCTTTGCAAGATTCATCATCAAATGTTAATTTCCCTTTTTTCACTAGACCACTCCCTATCTTTTTATGTAATTATCTTGAATATTATTAATTGTTTCAATGCGTTTTTTAGCAAATACTTTCGCAGCTAGTTGCGTATTAATATTTTCTTTATCTGCAATTTTGAAAATTTCAAGTAAACGATCATAAATCTTTTCAATATCTCTTGTCGCACGACCAATATTATATTCCTTCAATTCATGATAAACGTTGATTAGTCCTCCAGCATTGATAACGAAATCAGGAGCATATAATATATCCATATTCTTGATCATGTTTCCATGTATATCTTCATCATGTAAAACGTTATTTGCAGTACCTGCAATAACTTTTGCTTTAATTTGAGGTATCGTTTCATCGTTTAGAGAAGCACCAAGTGCACAAGGTGAGAATACATCTACATCTAGTCCATAAATGTCTTTAGGAGATACACAAATGACATCTGGATGTTCTTTCTTTAAACGGTTGATATGTTTTTCATTAATTTCAGAGAAATAAATCTTTTTAGCTTTCATTTCTACTAATTTTTTAATCAAATAATAACCTGTTTGACCAGCACCTTGAACAGCAAATGAATATTTAGAAATATCTTCATCGCCAAACTTGTACTGTAATGCTGCACGGATACCATGGAATGCTCCAAGTGAAGTCATTGGTGATGGATTGCCTGATTTACCTTCTAATCCAACAACATGATCTGTTTCCATACTGACATAGTCCATGTCTTTAGTGCTTGTGTTAACATCTTCTGCGGTGATGTAACGTCCATTTAAGCTTTGAACATAGCGTCCAAGTGCTCTAAAATAACCTTCATTTTTAACAACATCTGCATCACCAATAAGAACTGTTTTACCGCCACCAAGATTTAGTCCTGCAGCTGCTGCCTTATAAGTCATACCTCTTGCAAGTCTTAGGCAATCTAAGATTGCATCATCTTCGCATTCATAATTCCAAAGTCTAGTACCACCAAGGGCTGGTCCTAACGTTGTATTGTGAATACAAGTAATACCTTTTAAACCTGTTGTTTTGTCATAAAAATAGACAATTTGCTCATACCGATGCTTCGTCATGTAATCAAAATGATTGAAATCGCTCATGTGAATCTCCCTTCAATTTTTTAAAAGCGCTTACATAAGTATTATAACACAAGAATTTAAGTTGTATATGATAATATCATATAATTTTAGACGATTTTATTCTTTTTATTTTATGCTTGACATTTACGTTACGTAAAGGTTTATACTTATAGATAGAGGATGTGAATGAGATGAAATACTTAATCAATGAATTTGCTAAATTAGCATCAATTAGTACAAGAACATTAAGATATTATGATCAAATAGGATTACTTAAGCCAAATATAGTCTCTCCTGGTGGCTACAGATATTATGGTAGTGTTGAAGTCAATCGATTGCAACAAATTTTATTTTTTAAGGCAATGGATATACCCTTAAAGAAAATTAAAGAGATTCTTGATCAACCGGAGTTTGATCATCTTGAAAAGCTTAAGGAACACTTGGAAAAGATGCAACAAAGAAAGAAACAACTCAATTCAATGATTTCTACATTGAATCAAACCATTGATTCTATCGAAAGGAAACAAGAAATAACCGATAAAGAAAAATTTGCAGGATTTAAAAAAAATCTACTTAAAGAAAATGATGACTTGTATAAAGATGAAGTTGAACAAAAATGGAGTAAAAAAGCATATGACCAATCTAGAAAAGCTTTTGAAAGTATGTCAGAATTTGAATATCAGCATTTCAAAGAGCTTGGAGAAAAGATTCTTAGCAATTTAAAGAAGGCTTTTGATGCTCATCTGGATTATCAATCAGAGGCAATGCAAAACGTCGCTAAATTACACCAAGAATGGATACAAGCTGCTTGGGGTAGATATGATGCTGATGCACATTATCAACTTGTGGAAATGTATGTTGCAGATGATCGATTTAAAGCTTACTATGATAAGAATGAAGATGGTTTAGCTGAACTACTAAAAAATGCTGTTCAATATTATTTGTTAAAATAAAAAAAGGCGATTGCCTTTTTTATTTATCTAGAGCACTTTGAATATTTTGTATTAATCTTCCTACATGAAGCCCATCAGCTAAGGCATGGTGTACTTCAATTGAAAATGGCATCAATAACTTATCATTGACATTTTCAAACTTTCCCCATGCTAATTTGGGAATAGTATCTTTTTTGTCAATGTTATGTGCATGAGATACCTGTGTATATGATGCCCATGGAAATGTTGTAATATAAACAACATCAAATCTTTCTTCTTCACTCTGATCAAAGAATTGATTGCCTTGATCTTTAGATTTTTGTTTTGCCTTATCAATGAAAGTTAACAAGTCAGTTTCCATATTAGTAGTAACAAACTTAAATTGATCAGTGCCTTCAATCATATCCGTAAATGATGGATGAGTTTCGTCAAATAAAAACACATCATCTTTGATGATTCGGTAACGGAAATTGTCAATTTTGTTCATTTCTTTCATGGCAAGATGCATGAATGATAAGTAAAAGGACAGATGTTGTTCCTTTATCTTTTTAACGAATTCAGTCACATCAAGATTGACAGTCACTAAATATCTAGGAATATCTAGTGTTGTAAAAAAGCTGTAAGGTTGAATACGATCCCATGTTTCAAGATTGATTTTTCTCATGATTTATTCCTCCTAAAAAAAGAATTCTTTCTCTTGTTAGATTTCTTACGAGTTTGCTAAAAAATACTGCATCATACCCATGAACTGTATGTTTTGTCTGATGTTCTATCACTGGCACTCCAGCTTGTTTAAGTCTTTTCGCATAGAGAATACCCTCATCTCGCAAACAATCATAATCGGCAGTTTCAATATATGTTTCTGGGCTACCAGAAACATCTGCTAATGATGGTGATGCATATTCTCGCATGCCATAATCACCATTTCTCATATATAATTCCCACATATCTTTGTTTAAAATAGAATTCCACATAGGCACATCATGATATAGTTTCATAGATTCAGTCTGTTGCTCAATATCGAGCACTGGATAAAGCAACATTTGTCTGTGTATTTTCGGACCTTTTCTATCTCTTGCTAAAAGTGCAACACCAGCAGCAAGATTGCCTCCAGCACTATCACCAGCAATTGAAATATCGTTAATATCAATATTTAGAAAATCAGCATGTTCTACCATCCATAACAATGCATGATAACAATCTTCAAGTGCAGTAGGAAATGGATATTTTGGCGCTAAACGATAATCAACATAAATAGCTTTTTGTCCTGTTTCTAGGATAATATTCGCAACTAACCTTTCGTGCACAGGTGTACCTTGGATTTGAAATCCACCACCATGAATATAGAGAAGACCTGGAGATTTTGTTGTCTTGCTTTTGACCTCATAAACAGATAATTTAACTTTTTGATGCATGTATCCTCTAAAAATAAATCTTCTTTCTCGAATCCCTTTTTTAGGTTTCGTAAAAAACATGGTTATTTTAAATACAAGATTAGCAAAAAACCTTCTTGAATTTGTATACTTAGAAAACTTAAGTGGTTTTAAAATATTCAGTTCATGATCAATATCATACTTATCCATAAATCCCCCTATTTTTTAAACAATTGCAAATATGCCTGATATCCTTCTTTTTCTAATTGATGAACAGGTATAAAACGTAATGATGCTGAATTAATACAATATCTCAAACCGCCTAATTCAATTGGACCATCTGTGAACAGATGTCCTAAATGGCTATCCCCAACTTTACTTCTAACTTCTGTTCGATGCATACCAAAAGTTCGATCAAGTTTTGTAGTTAACTGTTCGATTGGTTTTGCAAAGCTTGGCCAACCACAACTGCTATCAAACTTATCTAAAGAAGTAAAAAGTGGTTCTCCAGAAACGATATCAACATAAAGACCAGCTTCATGATAATCCCAAAAAGGATTTTCAAATGGTCTTTCAGTCCCATTTTCTTGTGTTACATGGAATTGTATTGGAGTAAGTTTCTTTTTTAAATCCTCTTTTTTAATCATTCTATTCACCTATATTCAGTGTAACATATTTTATTGTTAAATAATAAAGCAACACCTTTTTAACGATGTTGCCTACTGAAATATTTATACATCCTAAAGAAAAGCATCATTTTTTGAAATCAACAACGGTTTCAAGTAGTTTAGCAACTTCTTTTTCTAATAAATCATAGCACATATCCATCATCTCAAGTGATTGTCTCTTAGCAGCATCAATCATAAAACTTAGAAGCCAAACAGCTCTCTTACCACTTAAATATGCACAAGATCCTTTGAAATAATGTGTGGTTTCAACGATTTGAACTGCATTTTTTTCTTCTATAGCTTTTTTGATACGTTTTAAATCTTTCGTGTATTCAATTAAGAATGATGCAATGACTTCGTCAGCAATATCAAAACTACCCTCAAATCTAATTTCAAAATCTTTTTGATCAAAGACAAACAATTCTTCAGGTATTTGAATTGTCGAAGTTGCATTAACATATTTTCTTAAAATTAAATTTAAGTTCTTAACTCTGATTGGCTTAAATATAATGTCATTCATTAATGACGTTTTTAAAAAATCATAGTCATTTAAAAATGCATTTGCTGTAACTGCGATGATTGGAAGTGATTCATACATTTTTCCTAAATTTCGGATTCTTCTAGTGCTTTCCATGCCATCCATATCTGGCATTTGCACATCCATAAATACTAAATCAAATGATTCATTTTTAATTGCTTCTATTGCTTTCAATCCGCTACTTACAGATTTTGATCTCATACCTTCTTTAGTTAAAATGCTTTCTAAAGCAATGCGATTTAATCTGTTATCATCAACAATTAGAGCATATCCATTCAAAATGGATAAGCTTGAAAAATCATCATTCATTTGCCAAGACGAACTACTCATTGTATTGATGATTTTTTGATGTAAATTATGTCTGGATATTGGAAAATCAACTTATAAGTTGATTGCATTTAATTTTTTCTGTTCACCTTGATAAATTGAGATAACACACGTGTAATCATTCCCGTTTTTCATTTTGAGATTAAGAATTAATTCTTCTTCTTTTATTTCCGATTCAAAGAATATCAAATCGCATTTTTCATCTTTAATAGTTTCCAAAGTAAATGTTTTTATACCCATCGATTCTATTAGATTCTTAGCAATTAATTCTTTTTTATCTGAAATAATTAATGCTTGATAATCTTTTGAAAATGTATAAGTGTAAGGTTGGGCTAGTTCAAAAGGTAATAAAACCTTAAATGTACTTCCTACATGAGGCTCACTTTTGATCGTCATTGTGCCACCCATCAGTTGAACAAGCTCAAAACTGACAGGTAAACCTAATCCAGAACTTTGGAATCGATTAAATCCTCTTTCTTGATTTTGCTCAAAAATACGATTAAGATGTATTATTTCATTTTCATCTAGTCCAATTCCACTATCTATAATCTCAAACTCAATCATTGACTTTTGTTCTTTTATGACTAAATTCGTTTTTATTCCAATAAAACCTTCATGTGTATATTGTATTGAATTACTTATCAAATTGTGCATAATTTGTCTCAATTTGCGATAATCTCCAACCTCAGTTTGATTAATTCTATAATCATAATCAATATAAAAATTCAAACCTTTTTCCTCAGCAATTGGCTTATGTGTTTTATAAACTCTAATCAGCTCATCTTCAAGGTTAAATGAATCATTATAGACTTCCATATTTCCTGTTTCAACTTTGGATAAATCAAGAATACCATCCACAATGCTAGACATGACATCGATTGATGCTTGTCCTATTTCTAGGTAGTCTTTTTGTTCAACACTCAAATTTGTAGATTCAAGAAGATAAATTGCATTATAAATTCCGCCTAGAGGTGTTCGAATATCGTGACTCATTTTATAAAGATATTCACCTTGAGATTTGTTCTTTTCAATCATTTTGTTTTCTAATTCATTCATTTTCTCTTTAACTGAAAATCCTGCATATATTTGTTTGATTAAAACAGCAAGTACTTTCAAAATATTTCTTTCTGATGTATTCCAATGTCGGTTTTGAACAACTTCTTCAAAGCTAATGTATCCATAATAGTGATCCTTAATAATGATTGGCTCACTAGCGAAAGATACGATATCTTGTGCCTTGACAGCTTGAAATAAAATATGATTATCTTTAATCATACTGATATCTTCAATGATATAGGCTTGATTGTTTAGATGATACTTGAAGAAATCTCCATTTAATTCGGGAATGGACACATCTTTAATGTATTCAATTTTAGATGAAACATTTTGATTACACCATTCATGTGTCTTATTAATTGTTTGATTTGCTAAATTGTACTTAACAATTGAAATTCGATTAAGGTTTAAAAAAGTCCCAACAGTAGAAAAAATCACTTCCACTTTTTTATTGAAGTTGTCTATTGTAATATCAGAGAAACCAGAAATGGTAAAGAAGAGTAAATCTTCTACTGATTTGATTGATGTTTGTTCAGTTTTATCTTTGGAATCATTAATAGACATAATTTTTCCTTTCGCTTGTATACATCTATTATATCTTATTAAGCATGCACATTATCTTAAGTTTTGCTTAATTTCTTTTATTCGACTAAATAAAAATGAAAAACAACCTATTTTATCTGCCTCATTAATCCCTAAAAATAGAAAAGCACAATATGTGCTTAACTTAAATTTTCAATAAAATCATATTTTTTCTCAATCGATTTAAAGATATTGATAATGATGTAACTGATTAAAAGATAAAAAATAGCGGCTAATAAGAATGGTGAAAGGGTGAAGTCTCTAGAAACGACTTCTTTAACACTTCTCATGATATCCGAAATAGCAATAACTGTCACTAAAGCTGTATCTTTAATTAGAGTAATGACTTCATTGGTTATGGTTGGAATTTGCTTTCTGATCGCTTGGGGCATAATGATATAAAAATAAACCTGTGATTTGTTTGCCCCCATGACTTGGGCTGATTCAATTTGATCTTTTTCGGTATTTTCAATACCAGCTCGAATGATTTCAGTAAAGTAAGCTGTGTAATTGATAATGAAAGCAATATAAGCTACCATCATTCTATCTACTGGGATACCCATCATTGGTAATGCATACATGAAGAAGAAAAGTTGCAACATCAAAGGTGTACCTCTAAACAACCATGTATAAAAAGAAATCAATTTTTTTAAGAATGGTGAACCGCGATAAATAATTGCAGCTATGATACCAAGTGGAAAAGAAATAATGAGGGTAATAAAGAAAATACTTAAAGATACTATGGCCCCATCTATTAAGTATTTTCCAGTCTCAAGTAAATAACTCATGATATAAGAATAATATCTTCTCCAAACCAAGCATTTGAAATTGTAGCAGCACTACCATTTGAAACCAATGTTTGTAAAGCTTGATTGATTTGATCTCTAATATCAGTAGATGCTAATCTAAATCCTACACCATATGTTTCAACACCAAAATTTTCAGTAGCAACTTGATAAAGATCATTTGTTTGGCTAATCACATATCTACCCATAATTTCATCGATAACAACTGCATCAATGGTTCCACTTGATAAATCTAATAAAGCTAAATTGAAAGTATCATATTTAACAAATTCATCCAATTGATCAAAAATTGAACTTGCACTCACTGCATCCTCAGATGCACTACTGATTTGAACTCCAACTTTCTTTCCAATTAAATCATTAACCGTATCAATTGTAGAATCTTTTCTCGTAATCACGATTTGACTATTCGCAAGATAAGCATTAGAAAATGACATTTCTTCTAATCTTGAATCTGTAATGGTTAATCCATTCCAAATCATATCAATCGTTCCAGCATTAAGTTCTAATACTTTGGAATCCCAATCAATTGGTTGAAATCTAACTTCAACACCTAATAATTCTCCTACTGCTTTAGCTAAATCAACATCAAATCCAACTAGATCGCCATCATCATTTCTAAAGCCCATAGGAGCAAACGTGTCATCTAACCCAACAATGATATATCCTCTTTCTTCTATCTCTGCCCATGTATTAGGGACTTCATTGCTTTGGCAACTTGCCAACATAAATATTGTAAAAATAAGTATCAATAAACCAGATAATTTTTTCATATAATTCACCTCTGCTACCATTGTACTTTATCACTTTATCATTGTAAAGCGTTAAATTAATGAAAACGTTATCTAAATAAAAAAAGTGAGGTGTCCTCACTCTTATTTTGCGAAACGATGTGCAATTGAACTTGCAGCTGCAGCAGCGATAGCGCCAACAATATCATCTAGAAAAGTATTGCATTTTCCTTCTTGCTTGCCTTCAGTATCTAATTTTCCAATGATTCCAGGTTTTGTTTTATCGACATACCCGAAATTGGTGAATCCAATTGAGCCATAGACATTTACAATCGCTAAGGCTAAGACTTCATCAATCCCATATAAACCATAATCTGATAATAACATCTCTGACAGTGGTTCTGAGATTAATCCTTTTTCAGCTAATTCATCTAGTTCTAGTCCAGTTAATACTGCATTTTGTACTTCTCTTTTCATCACAACTTTTTTGACATGCTCTAAACATAGCTCAAATGTTAAATTGGATAAGTACTTACTTTGTAGATCCAGTGTAATTTGTGCCATATCTTCAAGTTTCGCCCCTCTAGACTCTAGTCTTTCAACAACAATCTCATATCTTTTGGCATCATTCATCCGGTTTTCTTCTCTATATTTTTCCATGATTTGAACCTCCTTAATTCTAGTTTACGTTTTTAGTGTATTATCATTATACATGATTTTATTTTGTTATCAATCCTGGAATGTAAATTTATAAAAAAAGTGCAATGAATGCACTCTTATTTCTGGTTCTTTTTGATTTCATCTAATCTAGATATAATTAAATGATATCCATCAGCACCATATTGCAAAGATTTATTCACACGACTGATCGTTGCAGTTGATGCATGCGTTTCTTCTACAATCACATGATAAGGTGTTTTTAAATCAAGTAATTTGGCAACTTTTATACGCTGCGCCATGTCCATGACTTCTTTGACTGTGCAAAGATCTTCGAACAATCTATAACATTCTTCTTTATTTTCTAATTTAAGAATAGCTTCAAAAAGCAGTTCAATGTCATTTGATGCAAATTTTGATTGATAAGACATTTTTTCACCTCATTTTGTTAATTATTATATCATTTTTTATACTTTTATGTGGAAAGAATCATCATTTTATCATTAGGAAGATAAATAAACTCATCAACACCAAGATCACTTCGTCCAATTGTATAATCACTTGATAAAATTTGTGCACCACTTTCTAAAGCAGCATCATAGTTTGCTTGTTCATAGACTAAATCAGCGTCTATTCTTGTTCGTACAATATATCCTTGACTGACTAAAGCACTGATTGCTGCAACATCTGGATCGTTGTGAACAACAAAAGATGCATAGGGTTCACTTATTTGGTCTGGATAAACGCCTAAAAACATCGGTAAGGATCTTAAAGTCGGATCAAGTTCATTATATGTTTCAGTAAAATTACCAGGATGTAAAACGAAAATCACTTTACCTAAAAGGTCAGAAACACTTGGCCATCCTGTGGTTTGAATGGTTTCATTCAATGTCTTACCACTTTCTAACATGTCACCGGGTGTAAATAGTGTATCTCCTAATTTGTCTTCTATCAAATTGTTGAGTTGGTCTAATTGATCACTACCTATAACTTGTAGTGCATGATCCAAAATCATCCAATCATCTTTGATTTCCATTAAGATAATGATTGGAACATGATTTGGGTTATTTCCTGAAAATAACTCAATTTCTTCTAATGCAAGAGAAAATACAGGAGCAATACTACCATTATCAACCAAAGGCACGTGGGTAAGCATAAACTCAGTTTTTCTCATTCTGATATCAATTTCCATGCTTCGAATGCCAGCTTCAAATTGATCCGTAAAATTTTTATAACCATATTTGAGTGCTTGAGCTTCTTCAGGAGTTGATCCAAGACCTATAAAGAATCTACCAAGTACTGTTCCATTTGATTTATAGCTGTTGTGAGAAGCTAACATTTTGATGTCATTTAATTTAATCGATGGATCAGATAAATCAAAATCCGTGAAGACAGCATCATCGAGCTCTGTGAAATCTGATGATTGATAATAAGATTCAAGCTGACTAACATGTTTGATTTGTTCATTCACATCAATAATTTTTATAGCATAGAATCTTAACACAAGACCTATAAATAAAATAACAACTGATAAAATCAAGATAAGTAATATTTTGATTGCTTTAAACATATAGTTCGTCCTCTTTTCTAATCATTCTTTTATAGTTTCACTGTATTAATACGTGCAATCAATTTTTCTATTTCATATTTCATTTTTTGGTTAATTGGATAAATGGAATCAAGATAATCCAGCATAGCCTTTGCTGATAGTCCAATATTTTGATAACCAGAAAGCATCTTAGGTAGTTTTTTAGCAAATTCAGGGTAATGCTTTTCAAATCGACGTTCAACACCAAAAACATCTTCAAATATGGGAACTTCTTTTTCATATAAATGCACGATACTTAGAATTCGATTGAGTGCATAAGATTCAAGATATAAATATCCAGATAGTTTTTCTCCCCTAAGTGCTCTAAGTAATCCAACATAGATATTGGTCAAGGCCTCGTTGATAGCAAAATCAGGATCATATGTTTTAATTTTAGGAATATTACCCTTCATTTTTGTAAGATCATCATATTGATATTGATCACTTTTCCAGACGAGCCGGCCATTAGGTTGTGTGACAGTTGCCATATCAGATGATCCAAAAACAGCAAATTCACCATAAATGCCATCTTCAAATAACACTTTATATCCATCAACAGTATTCTTAAACTGATATGCAAGAGGACAAACTTCGCTCATCCATGCTAAATCATTCAAATAAAATGCTTTAAATTCATCTTCTACAATAACAAAGAAATCTAAATCAGAAAATTCATCAACTCTTTCTTGTTCGGTTCCAACAGAACCAAGAGCCATCAAAGCTAAAGTATGTTCTTTTTTAGATAAAACCAGTGCAAGATCATCAAGTCTTTGAAATAAGCGTTTTTCTTTCATTTTTTAAACACCTCATTCCTATTATAGAATGAATTTTGCATTATTCCAAATATTCTTAGAAAAAACAAAAGAGATAACTTAAAAATAATAAAAAAAACCAAATCAATTTTTAATTTTGGTTTTTTTCTTCAATCAGTTTTAAATATTTTGAATAAACTTGTTGAGTTGCACTTTCCCATGTTAAATACAAATCTTTAAATGATTGGTTTGCAACTTTTTGATAAGTCTTTGTATCTTTCATAATATCAATAATTTTTTGTGCATATAGACTAGGATCATTATCAGATAAAAATCCATTAACATTTTCCGTAATCGTATCAGCTGTTGCTGCGCCTTTTAAGAATAATGTTGGCGTCTTTTGACTTGCTGCTTCAATTTGAACAAGCGAACTTGAATCATATAAAGATGGGAATAGAAATAACTGTGCCAACTTATAATAGCTTGATAGTTCTAAACGATCCATGATTTTACCAGCAAAATGCACATAATCCGTTAGACCAGTCTTTTTAATTTGTTGTTTCATCTCATGTTCATATGGTCCACTACCCACAAATATCATTTTAAATTTAAAACCTTTCAACTTTAATCTGTAAAGAGATTGAATTGTAAACTCTAGATTTTTCAAAATATCCAGTCTTCCTACATATAAGAAAATTTTTTCATTGGTCTGAATATCGTATTTCTTTTTGAGCTCAGCTATTTTTTCATCATCATTAAAAGGAATTAAATCAGTTGCATTCAATTGCACTTTTGGCATTTCTATAGCACCATACTCTTTAAATATTTCTGCAACTTTATGATTAACTGCCCAGCACTCATCACATTTATTAAATGTTGATATGATATCTTTAATCGCGATTTCAGATAAAATTTCACTTTTCGTCCGTTCATAGAAATCTTTTTTATATTGACTGTGCAATGTTGCTATTAAAGGTACATGATGTTCTTTAGCATAAGCAATACCAGCTCTACCAATCGTGAAAGGTGAATGAATATGAACGATATCTAATTTGGTATTTTTAAGTGACTTTCTAAATTTGAAATCAAAAAAAGGAACAGAAAGGTCATATTCAGTAAATGGTACTTTAATATATTTACTTCTAATAACTCTATAGGGTAAATTATCTCGATATTTTCTAACTCTTGAACCCGGAGAAAATACGATAACATTTGCATTTTGCATCAACTGTCTTGCATAGTTGTCTACGACAACAACTACACCATCAACCATTGGGAAAAACACATCAATAAATAAACCTATCGTTATTTTCTTATCTTCCGTCATTTTCTTTTTTCCTATCCTAAATATCTACCTGTTGTAAAAGCTTTTGAATTCACTGATATTTTACCACCTTTAGCCACATGTTCATATGCTTTGATTAATTGTGTTACATCATGGTATTTTTCAATTGTGAAATCAAGTCTAAGAGTATTGATTTTTGCTTCTTTAAGTTCATGGATATATTCAATTAAATGGAGAGCTTTTGAGTTTAATATGCGTATATTACAATTACCATCATTAACCAAAGGTAGTTTCAACCCTAATCGGTCTTGTAAATAATATTGATTTAATTCACATAAATGACAATTTGTTCTCGTCTTATATGTTTTTTCGATTGGACAATACTTAGAAATCATTAAATCAACATGACCATAGACGATAAATTCTAAATTGGGAGCTTGATTGAATTTTTCTTCATATAGATGAGCAAACATCATTAAACGATCTTTGCTTAATTCTGGTGAAAGTGTAACTCTTTGAGCGTGATATTTAGAAAGTAAATGTGCAGTATAGATGTTTGTAACATTTAAAAAATCATTGGTAATGACTGAATTTGGATTATTATATAAACTTCCTATTTCGTTAACAACACAAATAGGGTGATTCAATGATTTAGGATTAAGTAAAATACGTTTGAGAGCAGGAATAAGCTGAAGTTCATTATGTGGTTCAACCTGAATCAAATCATCATAATATATCGTCTTAATCTTTTGATCGATTGCAGCACTCAATTGTTCTTCTTTTGCAACTTTAGCGATGAATTGAAATTCTGAATCTTTAAATCCTGAAACACCAAAATCAATTTGATGATTGATGATTGGAGGTTCTCTTAGCGTTCTTGATGCTTCCAAATCTGCGATGGCTTCTCTTCTCAATTCATTGATTAATTTTAATGGGATGAAGCTTAGTTGATCAGTATGCACTTCAAGGGATTCAAAATAGTAAGGCGTGCTACCCAATTTAGATATTTGTTCAAATATTTGAGTGTCTGAGACAACGGTTCGATCTGCCTTTTCAAGGACATCTTTTGATTGAACTTCTATAAAATGTAATCCATCATTTAATTTGATGATCATTTTTTGATTTGCATATGCATAAACTTGTGCCTTTAGTTCGATTATTTTATAGTTTTCATTTAAATAGATGGATAAATCATGCTCCAATTTAATATCAAGTGTTTTAACAACCAGTGATCCTTTAGAGACTTTTTCTGGAACATCAAGTTGAATAATATCACCTGCATCAGCATGATGAATGACTTTATTGCCTAATAAAATACGAGAAACCTGATTGCCATAGTCATTTTCGCCAATGATGCGATAACCATCATTGACTTCTAAGAAATCGGTTAGCTGGATGCTTGCTTTATTATTTTGATAATTGATGACTGTCCCAATAGGTACACCTAGATGATTTGGACGAAATTGATTATTAATTAAGTTAGGTTCTTCATTTAAAATATAACCCTTTGTATATTCTCTATTAAAAACACGCTTAAGACGATCAATTTCAAATTGAAACTTCATTTTCAAATCGTTATCATAGCTCTCAATTGCTTTTCTATAGGACATAACTGCTTGAATAACGTATTCTGGTTTCCGCATGCGTCCTTCAATCTTAAATGAATCCACACCAGCTTCTATTAATTGATCAATATATTCAATTGTCATTAAATCTTTTGTAGATAGCAAATAGCTTTGATCAGTGATTGCTTGGTCTTCTTTAAATAGACGATAACTTAATCTACAAGGCTGAGCACATTCACCACGATTTCCCGATCTACCTCCAAGCATTGAGCTCATTAAGCAATTGCCTGAATAACTGACACATAAAGCGCCATGAACGAATACTTCTATTTCGATATCTATCGTTTTCTTTATTTGTCGAATTGTCGATAGTGGTGTTTCTCTAGCCATAACAATGCGCTTGACACCAAGGTCTTTAAGGAACTTGACCTGATTAATATTATGAACATTCATCTGTGTTGATGCATGAATCTCAACAGTAGGGTATCTTCTAATCAATAAATCGATCATACCTAAGTCTTGAACAATCAAAGCATCCACATGATTTTCAACTAACATATCAGTAAATTCAATTAATTCATCAACTTCATCGTTAAAAATCAAGGTATTTATTGTTACATACACAAAAACGCCACGCAAATGTGCGTAGCGAATGGCATCGATAAGACTTTGGTCATCAAAGTTATTAGAAAATGCTCTAGCTCCAAATCTTTTGCCAGCTAAATATACGGCATTCGCACCAGCATTAATCGCTCCAATAAGCGATTCAATATTTCCTGATGGTGCTAATAATTCGACAGTTTTCATGTGTGATGTCACCTCGTTACTGACATCAATCATTATACCAAAAAATCGAAGAAAAGAAATGAGTTGCTCAAATAATTCCAATTAATATTTAAATTTTATGTTTGTTAGTTCTTCAGAATATTCCCAAAGTTTTCTAGCATCTTCTGGGCTATATGAAACCTTACTAGATTCAATTGATATACCTTTTTTAATATAGTGTCCTGACAAAGTTAAATATTTCTCTTGCGTGGCAACATGGACCATGAATCCTGCTGGATATAATGGATTTTTCCCCTTATTCATTTTAGAATTCCAAATTATATGAGCAAGTCTATTGGTACGTTTTAAACCAAGTTCTGTTTTAACTAATCCTGGATCGATTGCATATATCTTGATATCATGATAACGTTTTGAAAATTCTTTGACGAAAAAGACGTTATAAAGCTTAGATCGTTTATAGCTTTTTAAAATGTTATAAAATTTCTTTGATTGTATGTTTTTCCAATTGATGGATGCCCAGTAATGTGATAGTGAGCTTACAACTAAGATTCTAGGATCATCACTTTTTTTAAGTAATGGGATCATATGATAAGTCATTAAGAATACAGCCAAATGATTGATTGCAAATGTCACTTCATTGCCATCTTCATTTAAATGAAGTCCTGAACTTACAATACCAGCAATATTCATTAATATATCAATCTTACCATCATATTTTTCGTTAACAAAATCAACAATAGCTTGTCCAGCTAAATTTGTTTGTCTTGTGTCTGATAGATCACCTAAAACAAAATCTAAATTTGCCTCATCAGTTAAGTGAGCAAATTCTTTCATTGCACTTTCAATCTTTTCTATATTTCTTCCAAGACCAACAACATGAATATTTTCTTTAAGTAAAAGCTCAACAACTGCTTTTCCTATACCTGATGTTGCTCCTGTAACTACTGCGATCTTATTCATTTTTACACCTCTTTTTTAATCTATAATTCAATTTGTTTAAAGAAATATGGAATTACAGTTGCCATATTGATAACAAGAATAACCATAAATGCCAATAGGCCTCCAACAGTAATTGCTAAGTATAATGAGTAAAGTATTGGAACGATTAGTAATGTATTCCATAGAATATTTTGCGATAAAGCGATATGTAATCCAACCGTGTTCTTAATGAAAGTTAAGCAATATAAGCTAACTGTGCCAAATAATGCAGGAACAAAGAATAGGAAACTCGCACCACTTAATGCAAATCCAGTTAAAATTGCAAATAACAAATTAATAAAGATGCCTGCAATCATAAGTGCCTTTTTGTTTTCTTCAGTCTTGACAAATTTCTTATATAAAAACCCTAAAGCTACAACTGTTGATAATAAAATGAATAAAGTAATCAACTCAGTGTTTTGCATCCTAACATATGTAATTGAGAAAGGAACACTTCCAATAAATGCAATTAGCTTAGCTAAATATAATCCAATGATAGCAAAAACTGCAACTAATCCAAATATAAGTCCTATATATTTAGCAATTGGCAATAAACTGGTTTGTTTTTTTACAACCAACAAAGTTGTGATACCTAAGAATAGTGCGAGTAACATAAAATGAAGCACTTGCATTGTTGATTCACGATATGTAATGAAAACATTCGGTAAAATCGTAAAGAAAACTTGATTTTGATCACCTACAAAATAGTTTACGTCACTATATGTACTTGAATAAACAAAAGCTTCAACTAAAGGAACAATTTGTGAACCATAATGTTGAATACTTGATAAATTAATATTGTTATAATTATCGTTTGGTGTATGGTAATAATATAGATCATCCAGGACAGCAAAATTAACACCTTGCTTATCAACAGCTAAGAATTCTGTGAAATCAGTAAGATTTGGCATCACGGTATACACTGCAGTTGCTAAACTATATGATACTGGAAGTTTAGCATTTTTATAGAAGTCAATGACAAATTCATTATTCGAACTTGTCTCAAACATATATACAGGGCCTTCATTGCCTCTTGCTTCAACATTGATAATGAAACCTATATCATCCATAAAAGGTTCTGTAGCAGCCATATAAGCGCCATATAAGCCTGTTTCTTCTGCATCGGTCATTAAAATGTAAATGCTATTTGTTAAATTCTTATCCGCATACAAGCGTGCAATTTCAAGTAATGTAGCAATTGCATATCCATCATCAGCTGCACCATAAGATCTTCCAAGTTCTCCATCTCTACCCACATGACCTCTTGAATCATAGTGACCAACAAGTAAGATGCCTGTATCAGATGTTCCATGAATCACAGCTAGTAGATTACTGATGTCATATTCGGTGTCTGCGCCTAATTCTAAACTAGTGTAATTCATTTCTGTGACATTTGCAGCACCAACATATGTTTCAAGTCGGTCTTTTAAATAAAGTCTAACTGTTTCATGTGCAATTGGATCAAAAACCGAATGTGGCTCTCTTGAAATTGCCTCAATTGTTTCTGCTGCATAAGCTGCACTAAATTCAACATCATTCTTGCTAACTGGTGTTGGTGTGTAAAGAACAAACATGCTCAAAAGAATACTAAAGAGCAATACACTAACTGTAATTTTTAAACTTTTAAGTTTCATCATTTCACCCTCATATTTTGAATATCAAATTATTCTATTTTCTATCATAGCACAACACAAAAAATAAGGCAATGTTGTGATCACACATTCAAAAGAAAAACCTTTCGAAAATAATCATTTTCGAAAGATATAATTCATTTATGATCATATTCTATTTCTTCTTTAAAACAACATATCGGTAATCATTCGTATCGAGCAATTCAAAATTAAGGTTTTGAGCAATCACTTTCATGGTCTTCAAAGTGAAAAATGAAATGTGTGTCAAATCACGAACGTAGTGCCAATCAAAAAATTGCTCTTGATTTTTTGGATGAAACAAAGTCATCACACTTAAGATCCCAGAAGGTTTCAAATGATCATAAAACAATTGAAAGGCTTGTATAGGATTACTCAAATGTTCAATCACTTCGGTAGTTGTGATTAAATCATAGATTTGATTTTCATATATTTTTGTTGATGCATAATATAAATCGTAAATATCGACATCGAAATGATATTGATCTTTCAAAATAGCTGCTAAGACAGGTGTAGGTCCGCTACCAAAGTCTAAGACTTTGCCTTCTTTAATGTATGGATATACAGCTGACTGGATGAAGTCTGTAAGAAAATTGACATAACCAACATCTTGAAGATTATTTTGGTGTTCATCATATTTTTTAAGTTCCTGGGCTTGACTTGCATGATGTAATTTATCTTTAAAAATAAACTCACAATTTAAGCATTCATGAAACAAGATCTTCGTTTTTGGATGATGATATGAAATTGTTTCATGTCCGCAAATCTTGCATTTACTCATGGTTTCTCCTTAAAACAATGTCATAACCAAATAATAGATGACTGCAATGACTAATGCTGGCAACATATTTGCTACTTTAACTTTTCTGAGTTCCATAAAATTGATGCCAATTGCAATCAGTAAAATACTACCTACCATCGCTACAGAATCAATCATGGCTGTTGGTAAAAAATCTGAAGTGGCCATGAAGATCAAGGTAATTGAACCTTGAAAGACTAAAACACTTATAGCAGAGAAAATGACACCAATACCGAAGATGGAAGCTAAAACCAAAGCAGTCACAAAGTCGAGAGTACTCTTGATGAGTAAAATCGACATATCACCATAAAGTCCATCTTGAAGGGGTCCAATAATTGCCATCGCCCCAACACAGAAAATTAGAGTTCCTGCAATGAATCCTTTAGCAAGAGGGGGTAGATTATATTTCTTTTCGATACTTTCAGCCCAATTGCTTAATTTGGCATCAATATCAATCCACTCTCCAATCAAGATCCCAACAACTAATGATATAATCACCATCAATTCACCTTGAGTTTTAATGACGTTATTTTCAATATAGAAAAAATATTTCAAAAAGATGCCTAAAGAAATAGCAACCAGTCCT
>Ga0180007_10001579_pt1 | contig 30173 bp, 26 predicted proteins | sample MM_PC_MetaG_FD_121122 | JGI IMG/M metagenome (GOLD analysis project Ga0180007, IMG submission 121122) | Groundwater microbial communities from the Aspo Hard Rock Laboratory (HRL) deep subsurface site, Sweden - MM_PC_MetaG | ecosystem: Environmental > Aquatic > Deep subsurface > Groundwater... | reverse complement strand
GCCTTGGCAGAAAATATGCTGCTCCAGAACACTATGGTCAAAGGGCTTGAAATTGTGAGTATAAAACAGCTTGTAAAACTTTTAAACGGTGTCCATACAATCGAATCAATTTGATCGACATTGTCAATAAAGATAAACCCTTTATGAAAAATCATCAATCCAAACAGCATCAGTATTATCGAGCTGAATATGCCAAAGATGGTTTTAATGTTATCTTTTTGAAGTAATTTACCCATACCGATTAGTGACAAAACAATAAAGATATAATCCGCCAATGTAACTGCGAGAATGGCAAATAGACTGTTGATGAAATTGCTGTCCGCCGTAATTCCAAGTATATAGAAAAACACCGGCCCCAGTGCCAGTTGAAGAAATAAACCGGTTAACATCCCGTCTATCAGCGGCTTGATTGGATATCTCATATAATTCCGTTTTTATGTCCTTAATCCAGTGATTAAAATTGCAGACAGTGGCATCCCTTTTTATGTTATCATTAAAAAAAGTTGAATAATCGTTTTTGTTGGAAGTATAATATACGACCTAAAAAAAAGAGAGAATGGGTATTTTAAGTTTAATAAATGGTTTGCCCTAATAATTTAAGGTGTTTTAAATAATGAACCTGAAAAACGTAAGTTCAGTCGATGGGCTCGGCATGAGGATTCTTCGAGAACTTCAGATCAATGCCCGGTCTACATTCAGTGAAATCGGCAGAAAAGTAGGTTTGTCATCGCCCGCCGTTGCAGAGCGGATTTATAAAATGGAGGAATCCGGAATAATAAGCGGATACCATGCTGACATAAATCCAATAGTATTCGGTCATAACATCATGGCATTTATAACGTTGACAACCCAACCCGGCAAATATAAAGAGATTTACACTTTTGCCGAAGAACAAAAAGAGATCCTTGAATGTCACCATGTTAGCGGTAACGAATCTTTAATACTGAAAGTCGGTTCCGGCTCCATATCCCAATTGGACAATATGGTTGAAAAATTAAGCAAATATGGCGAAACAAAGACCTGGATTGTGTTATCTTCGCCTTTACAGAAAAAAAAAGTACAATCTATTTGATGATTCTCTCAAACAAAACGTCTATCTGCACAAATAAATTGGGCCATGAAAAAAGTCTTATAAAAACAGGCGAATTATAATATACTGCAGGCAGAATTTTAAATGATATTGGACCCCTCAAAACTGTAAAGAGAGATAGAGATATGAATTATGATGTTGGAAATTTAGTTGAACCCGTGTTTCGGCCCCCTTCAGAATGGGATGCGTTATTGATCGGGGTTACAAATGGATGCACCCACAGGTGTACATTCTGCTCCATGTATCGAACAAAAAAATTTTCCGTGCGTAAAGATATTGAAGAAATCAAGAACGATATTCGCATGGCAGGGAAGATGTACGGTAATAAAGTCCGAAAAATATTCTTTGAAGATGGCAATGCATTTGTTGTAAAATCAGAGATCCTCATTGAATTAACCCAATATTGCTATCAAAGGCATCCAAATTTAAAAAAGGTCAGTTCATATGCCCATGCCAAAGATATTCTCAAAAAATCCGATACTGATTTAAAACGGATTGCCGACGCCGGTTTTACAATGGTTTATGTGGGGATTGAAAGTGGAGATGACCAGGTCCTGAAAGATTGTAACAAAGGGGTTACCCAGGATGAATTTGCGCTTGCCGCCCAAAAATGCCACCAGGCAGGAATTGCATGGTCTGGAATTTTCCTTTTGGGACTGACGGGTAACAACCCGGAAAAAAGTCGGCAGCATGCCATTGGATCTGCAAAATTGATAAACCGCATGGCACCCCCCATGCCAAGAAAATGGTATATTTCGCCGCTCACACTGGAATTGACGCCAGGGTCTGAAATATGGGCACAAAATGAATCAAATGACTTTCAGGTATGCTCCGGGACTCAGGTGCTAAAGGAATTATACACCTTGATAGAACATACGGCAGATGATTTGAAAGAATGTATTTTTAACACCAATCATGCGTCCAATTATTTGAGTTTAAAAGGAGAGTTGGCAAAAGACAAAAAACAATTCCTGAAGACAGTTAAAGCCGGCATTGATGACCCGGCCGTTCGGCGACCTGAATACATACGCGGATTGTAGGATAGGAACTTCTTTTTTGTCAAGAAAAGTATGAAAAGGTATTTAAATCTTGAAATATGACCCCAGCCGGGCACAACATGTCGGGTCTGTGCCCGGCCGGAGAGCAGTGCTGCAAAAAGAAAAATGTAAATATTCAAGCAGCTGGATGGAAAACCTCCAGAATTATAGACAGGATCAATAACAGGCAGATCATGGTTTCGGATATCCCGGAGATCCAGATGCCTAAGGATTTTTTATATGATCTCCAGGTCTTCATAAACCCAGCTCAACCGTAAAAAAAAGAAAGGTGCCTTATCATTATGAATGAAACAAGTCAAAAAATCGCATTATTTATCGATGCCGATAATGCACCAGCAAGCAAGTTTGAGGAAGTTCTGAGTGAAGTCGCCAAATATGGGGTTGTCACAATAAGAAAGGCATATGGTAATTGGAAGAACCCATCACTAAAACCCTGGGAAGATTTATTAAATGAATACGCGATCCAGCCAATACAGCAGTATGACCTTACAAAAGGTAAGAATGCTTCAGATATTGCCTTGGTCATAGATGCAATGGATGTTATGTATACCAAGAACATAGATGTAATGTGCTTTGTATCATCAGATTGTGATTTTACGCCAATGGTTACTCGAGCTCTTGCGGAGGGTAAGGTTGTCTTAGGTTTTGGTGAGCGCAAAACCCCTTCACCATTTGTAAACGCGTGTTCTAAGTTTTTGTATATAGATCAGGAGCCTAAGCAAAATGGTTCTGCACCTGAAAAAACGAAAAATATCAAATCAGACACAAAACTGATAAATCTGCTAAGACAAGCAATAGAAGCTACTGAAGAAGAGAATGGTTGGGCTGCTCTCGGTCCGGTAGGATCGCATATATCAAATAAAACTTCATTTGATACGAGAAATTACGGTTATAAAAACCTTAGCAGTCTCATTAAGGCAATTGATTTGTTTGAGTTAAAAAGAGGTCCGGGGAACTCATACCTGGTTAGAGATAAAAGAAAGAAAAAATTAACGTAACGAATAAGGATCGTGTGAGGAACGAACCACGATCTGGTTGTCCCCCGCATCAATCCGACTTTGCTGAAATGATTGACAATTATGGCGGTGACAGTAGTGCCATCAAACATTATGGAAGCAATTGTCTGCATATTTTTTATCCTGTTTTTATTTGAAAACAGATCTATAGCGGTCTATTTGTAAATGCCGATTCTTTTCAGCATTTCAACGATTTTTCGTGCTTCAGCCGGATCTTTATAGGGCAGCCTTTGTTCCCACTTTTCATATGGAATATTCTTGTTTTGTTCCAACGCGCTTTTCGCCGCTTTCAGGGATTCCGCTTTCATCCCTTTGGCATCGTAAGACACAGCCATCAACAGATAGGAGGGCCAGAAAGCGGGGTCCTGCTGCACCGCTTTTTGAAAGCTTAAAATGGCCTGGTCATAATCCCCTATCAAAAAATAGGCATGTCCCAGACCATACAAATACCAGACAGGATATTTTGGATCCAGGCGCATCGCCTTTATGAAAAAATCGATTCCCTGTTCAGGATCATTTGAATAGCTCAGCAGCTCTCCATAGGACGCCAGCCACTCAGGATTATGGGGATCAAGGGCAAGTGCTTTTTTTGTCTGTTCAATAGCAGCATCATGCTGCTTGGTCCAAAGATAATAATGGGCCAGCATAATATAACCAGACGGTTCCTCAGGATTGATTCCAATTGCTTTTTGACTCCACTCATACACTTTATCTAAAATCGCCTGATCCTTGTCCGGCCCAAGAATCCATTGTGTAAAAAAAGTTTTCCCCATTGCTGCGTAGGCTTTGGAAAAATTGGGATCCAGACGGATAGCCTTTTGGAGCAGGTTTCTTCCCTCTTCCAATGTCTTCAGATCAGTTAACTCGCACAAGTCATTTGCCTTGAGATAGTAGTCATAGGCTTCAAGGTTATCTGTTTTCTTTGTCATGATCCGCTTTTTATCACTAGTGGTCATCTGGACGGCCAGTGCCGTGACAATTTTCCCACGCACCTCGTCCTGGAGAGAAAAAATGTCTTTCAAATCACGGTCATATCGTTCAGCCCAGATATGGCCTTCCGTTTTTGAATCGATGAGCTGAGCTGTAATTCGGACACGCTCACCCACTTTTCTGACACTGCCCTCAAGAATATATCGGACACCCAGTTCACGACCGATCTGATCAATCTTTGTATTCTTACCTTTGTAAGAAAACACAGAATTACGGGCAATAACAAAAAGGCCTGAGACCTTGGAAAGATCTGTGATCAAATCTTCTGTCAGTCCATCGGAAAAGTATTCCTGTTCTTTTTCACCGCTCATGTTCATGAAGGGGAGTACGGCAATGGACGGCTTGTTCGGTATATTCAGGTTCATTAACGTGTGTTTGATCATCTTCTGGTGCTCCCCGGGAGTAAAAAAGGGAGCATTTCTGTAGAGGATCCTTGCACCGGCAATCAAAAGGATTAAAACGAGCCCTATGATCATCCGTTTTTTGCGTTTATACTTTGGATCATCTTTGATACATTTGTATTTGAGTTTTCCTGCAGATGCCGGATCCGTGAGAACGCTGTACACGGGTACGGGGTCAGAAATATTTTTCAGTTCCTGATTTCCTAAAAACTCATACCCTAAAGACAGTCTGTTTTTTATCTGATCATAGATGGATCCGGAAATACAGATACCACCGCCCTGGGCAATGCTTTCAAGTCTTGCGGCGATATTGATGCCGTCTCCATAAATCCGTTCATCATCCTCGATAATATCGCCCAGGTTGATGCCGATCCTGAAAGCCATTTTTCGATCTTCTGGAAAATCTTTATTGTGCGCCAGCAGTGCATTTTGAATCTCAACGGAACATTCTACTGCTTCTGTGACACTTGAGAACTCAGATAAAATATTGTCACCCGGAGAATCTACAACCCGGCCCCCGTGGTCTGAAATTTTCTGAAAAAGCAATTCTCGACAGGATTTGATGGACTTTATCGTTTCAACCTCATTGTCCGCCATAAGCCGGCTATACCCTTTGACATCCGTTGAAACAATTGCGGCAAGTCTGCGTTTTACCTTCCCGTTTTCCATATTGGTTTCCTCTTGAACTGATCATTCATATGAAATAAGGGTCACAATAGTAAATTTATAAATAAATAACAAGTCACTCTATATCGTTCCAGGGCCAATGCAAATAATTAATTTTGGGTTCTATCCTTTACAGGGATTGTAACTGTTGGTACAGCAACCGGTTCAGGACTATTTAGCCTGGGTGAGCATTCCGGGACGGAAGGAAAACCCTCTCAGTTCCTGGTCTTCAGCTGAGATTAAAGTAGCATGAAAAACCTTCGACGTCATGAACTGTGGAATTCACTCGTATAACCAATAGCAGATTGGACTGTATTTAATTGTTTCAGTATCCTTTTTTTATTGGGAACAGCATTGGAACCTGCTGTTGATACGTCTGATAATCCTGGCCGAATACCGTTACCAATTCCTTTTCCTCAAGCCATGATCCCATGATAATCCAAAGACTCCAAAGGCAATTAAACAAAATTCGATCGAGTGTAAATGATGTGCTGGTCCATATAAGGATCAGCACAAAAAAGTATAAGGGATGTCGCACCAACCGATACGGGCCGATTAATTTTAAGGATGGTTTTTTATCATTCCGCGTTTCTGTGCGAAGCCCTAAGGGATCAAAAAACGGCAGGGATTTTACCCCCCAGTAAAATCCGATCATACCCAGAGCAAAGCCGCCAGCCATGATAGGAAACATCCAGGTTGGAAGATGAAAAAATGGTTGCCCTGTTTTTTGCCAGAACATGACAGCACAGACGAGTGTAATACCAGAGGTGATTGAATAAAATGCCGGGATCAATCCTTCGGGGATCATTTTCCTTAGGATCGCTTTGAATTTAGGTCTCACCATTATGCTGTGCTGGGAAAAAAACATCAGACTCAAACCAAAGTCTAACAGCAAGACAGATTTGGAATTCATCTCAATCGGAATAGAAAGGACTGTGCCGAAGATTAAGAAAAAGAAAAAATAAACCAAAGACCCACCACCAATAAAAGCAGATAAGAATTTAACCATCTGATCTCTTCGATTGTATGGGTCTGCGGTTGCCTCAAATTTTTTTTGATTGGTGTTCATTTCAATACTTATAAACGATTGTTTCCTTAAACAGGCTCAAGTTCTGGAATGCTGGAGGTGTGACTGGAAATACGCTTTGACCTCAAGCGGCAAACCGGTAAAATGAATCCAGCATTCATTTTGAGCGGCAGTCTCAACTTTCAGAACCTTTCCGTAAAAATCTCGCCCAAGAAGTTCCTGATCAACCTCAAGCAGATTGAATTTTAAATTACTCATGGCAGGTGGATTCTTATTCAGTCTGGCTACGGCATTTTTCAGCGAGAGTCGGATGATAGTGCCTTTTAAGACATGAGCACCAATATTTTTTCCTCCGATTATATTTGCTGTAAATGGAATTGGAAGCACCAGTTTTATGGGGTTTTGTTCCCCCAATACCAGGGCCTGGCTGTATCTGCCGGCAATTCCACCAACCTGGTATATACTGATGGTGTTTTGTGTCCCTTTTGGCTGAACCTCTTTAATGTCATCGATGCGAAGGATATCACCCAGCTTATCTCTTAAGGATTTGGATATAAAAATCTGGCCTCCGATTGTATATGATTCGATCCGGCTGGTCAGATTCACTCCTGACCCGACCACTGCATATTTTACTCGTTTACTGGAACCTATATTACCGACAACGACTTCTGTTTCGTTCAGTCCAATGCCCATTTCCAGCTCAGGAAGGCCTTCGCTATGATTCAACTGATTGACATGCGCCATGGCATTCTGCATCTCAATGGCACAGGCAACAGCTGCTTCGGTTCGATACGGGATATCTTTAGGAGCACCAAAAACGACCAGCAATGCATCTCCAATGATTTCATTAATCATGCCATTATATTTGAGAATCACATCTATCATTACTTCAAAGTAAATATTGAGCATTCTGACCACCTGCTCAGGGTCCAGGCTTTCGGAAAGCGCTGTGAATCCCCGAAGATCTGTCATCATGATTGTGACTGTGCGTTTTTCTCCACCCAGTTCCATTCCGCCCGGATCTTCGATTATTCTGTTCATGACATCGGTTGAAAGGTACCGGCCGAACATTTTCTTTAGCAATGCAGTCATATCGGCCAGCTTATTGTGTTCCTTTTCTAAGAGGTCCTCGGTTTTGGACATGAAGCTCCGGCTTGCGGCTATGAATATGACCATAAGGATGAGCAAATTATAAATGATAACCGTGTTAGTCGTCTGAATATCATCAGCAGAAACAGAAACGGATGGAGGCACTACAGTATAAAGGTATAGTACCAGTAAATAGCAGAGCAGTCCGCATGTTACAGAGGCGATGAGAAGCTTTTTCTCTGTCCTGGGAAAAAGCAAATATGAGAAAGCAATGCTGGTGAAAAAAAAATAGTGATCTGCAAGCGCAGGTCCGCTTAATACATACGTGGCACCCAGGATGGGCATGGAACCAAACATTAACACCACCCGGGCCAAAGTGTAACGTCCCCGGGACTGAAGAAAAAATACGATGATTACATAAACAATCCCTGAAAGTTCAAAAAATTCTATCCAGCCCCAATAGGACCCGCTTGCAAATTGAATACTTAACCAGATCAATGCATTTATTCCGTAAAACAATGCGCCAACATTCAGGATGCGAAGGTGTTTTGTTTCTTCCGGCTTTACATTTTCTGTTATGCCGATATTCCAAATGAAGTTGAAAGCAGTACTGGCAATATTCTTCATAAAAATCCGATATCTTTCAAATCAAAATTTCATTATGAACTTAACTTTGCCAACTCTGAAAGTTGAGTTATGAACCTATCACTATATAGATACTTGGTTTTAGCAAAAATTGAAATGTAAAATTAATTTTCCTGTTCAATGAAAATAAACCACATATCCAACAACAGAATTCTACGGGTGCGGCACACAGTCTTCAACGGCGGCTGTCTGTTAAATTTCGTGAAAACAAAAAAGGAATGGCCGGATTAGAGCAGAAAACCATATATAAAGCCGAAGTAATGTCAGGCGATCTGCTTCATATAAAATCCAAAATACTTGAAGTGAAAGATAAGGCTATCAAGTTTATTCATTTCATGTATAATTCTGAAACAGGGGTTGAAGAAGCTAACTCGGAATTGATTGTTGTCCATTTTGATAGGAAAGAGGTGATGCGAGTTATGATTACAACAATAAGAATTAAGGAGGAATAGATGGAAATCTGTTTTTTTGGAGTTGGTGGTGTCGGCGGTTATTATGGAAACCTCCTATCTCAATATTTTAATGAAACGGGTAATGGTAATACATATTATATTGCAAGGGGAAAACATAAGGACGCAATTATAGAAAAGGGTTTGCTCTTGAAAAAAGAGGGTGGGAAAGATGAACTTTTGATTAAACCCCACCTTTGTACAGATACTGTAACTGATTTGCCTGTTTGTGATATTGTAGTTGTTTCAGTTAAAGGCTATGACTTAGAAAGCGCTACTAAAGAAATCGAGAAAATTACTGATGAGAATTCAATAATCCTGCCACTTTTAAATGGTGCTGATATCTATGACCGAATGCGACAGCATTTAAAGAAAGGGTATATTCTACCGGCCTGTTTATATGTAGGGACTCATATAGAATCTCCTGGTGTTATTTTTCAAAAAGGCGGAAGCTGCCAAATTTTAATTGGTAAAGATCCACGGCATCCTGAGTTTTACCCTGAAAAACTTCTGAGCCTTTTTAAACAAGCCAGCATTCTAATCGAATATTTTGACGATGTTGATATTGAAATCTGGACAAAATATATTTTCATTGCATCTTTTGCTTTAGTTACGGCCACTTACAACAAAACAATTGGTTATGTCGCAACGGATGCGAAACTTGGCACTCTGGTTAAAAATATCATGAAGGAAATTGAGTTGATTACAAAGGCCCTCAACATTAATCTCCCCTCCGATATTGTTGATACTTCCTTTTCAAAAGCCAATCAGTTTCCTTTTGAAACAAAAACATCATTTCAAAGAGATGTTGAAACCAAAGGCAGGCAAAGTGAATGGGATTTATTTGGTGGTACGATTATACGCTATGCTGAAAGATTCGATATCCCTGTTAATTGCACAAAAGAGACCCTTGATAAGTTATTGAAAGAGTTGCCGTAAATTGTAAAAAGAATCCATATGTTACGCTATGCTGTAAAAATTAATTTTCAATTTTGCGTATATAAACGTGAACAATTCAACAAAAAAATTGCACGGGATTTCACCGGTGATGTTCCAAGCCCCCACGCTGGTTTTTTCCTATCGATTTGAAACCGATTCAAAGGCCCTTGAAAGAATCCGGATTCCTGTTTCCAGCTGATCTTCGGTTGTGACAAGGGGCATCATGAACCGAAGCACATTTCCATAGGCACCACAGGACAGGAGGATCAATCCCTGCTCAAAACAGGAATCGGTGACGGCTTTTGTCTCCTGTGGGGCAGGTGTTTTGGTTTTCCTGTCCCTGACCAGTTCAATGGCCACCATGGGCCCCATGCCCCTGACATCCCCGATGAGGCTGAAATCCTTTTGAAGATCTTTAAGGCCCGACATCAAATTGTCCCCGAGCCTTTTCCCTTTCCCAAGCAGGTTCTCTTTTTCAATGACGTCAAAAACGGCAAGGGCGGCTTCACAGGCCAGGGGGTTTGCGCCATAGGTCCCCCCGACGCCACCGGGATGGACACAATCCATGATCCTGCTTTTCCCGACGACGGCACTCAAGGGCATTCCGGCAGCAAGGCTTTTGGCAACGGTGGTGATATCTGCTTCCACATGCCAGTGCTCCATGGCAAACAGTTTGCCGGTCCGTCCCATGCCGGTCTGGATTTCATCGGCAATCAGAAGAATGCCGTGTTTTTCACAAATGGCTTTGAGTCTGGGGAAATATTCCGGGGGTGGCACCAGGTATCCCCCTTCCCCGGGGATGGGTTCGGCGATAAGGGCCGCCGTTGTTTCAGGCGCCACATGGGAAATCAAAAATTCTTCCAAATGATCGGCACACATGACATCACAGGAGGGGTAAGCCTTTCCAAAGGGGCAGCGGTAGCAATAGGCAAAGGGAATCCTGTAAATTTCAGGGGCAAAGGGCCCGAATCCCAATTTATAGGGTTTGACCTTGGAGGTCAGGCTCATCCCCAGAAGGGTCCGGCCATGAAATCCACTCTCAAAAGCGATGATTCCGGTTTTCTTTGTATGGTAACGGGCTATTTTGATGGCATTCTCAACGGCCTCTGCACCGGAATTGACAAACATGGCTTTTTTTTCTTCCGGTCCGGGAACGGATGTACAAAGTTTTTCAGCCAGTTTTATGGGGGATTCATAGGGGAGTACCATAAAACAGGTATGCATGAATTTCTCTGCCTGGCTTGCCACTGCAGAAACCACGTCAGGATGGGAGTGACCCACATTCATTACGGCAATGCCGCCGGCAAAATCAATATATTCCTTGTCATCCATGTCCCGGATCAGGGACCCTTTCGCCTGTTTGACATAACAGGAGCGGGCACTGGCATATCCGTTTGCCAGGTATTTTTGTCGCAGCTGTGTCAGGGTTTTTTTATTATCCATCATTTTTTCTCTCCGTTAAAATTGGTTTGTCTATTCAACAGGTTCTGATGATATATCGGGCTTTTTTCAAAGGATTGGGTCTGGTAATCAAACCTGTGCTTTTCATGGAAAAAGGAGGCCAGAGGTCTTGTAACACCTGCTACCCCATAATCCCTTGACCGCTGGACAGCAGAAAGATCCAGCATAGCGATCAGGTTCTCTTTTTTTGTGCCTGCTTTCTGGACAATATTTCCGTCAGGATCAACGATCAGGCTTTCCCCATTGCCGCTGCAGCCGGCTGCATTCACCGAGACGATAAAGCATTGATTCTGTATGGCTGCAGCCCGGGCAAGGATGATCTCCTGGGAACGGTCGGCCGTGCCTGTGGATGTTGGGACCAGAATAATCCGGGCGCCTTTGAACACAAGATCTCTGATCAGCTCCGGAAACCACAGGTCATAGCAGTTGCACACACCGATTCTGCCAATTTCCGGAATGTCAAAGGTCAGGGTGTGTTTGCCGGAGGTTGTTTTTTCATGGGGCCGCCAGGGATACATTTTTCGATACACCGAAAGAATATTCCCTTTGTCGTCAAACACCGGGCTTGCATTATAAACATGCCCTTCCCATTTTTCATAGATGGACCCGGGCACCAGGAAAATATTCTGCTCCCTTGCCACTGCCGAACAAAAATCCGTAATCCTGTTGGGAATGGCCATGGCCTTTTTTTCAAAACCGGCAGCGCTATGGAAACACAGCTCGGGCGTGACCACAAGTTTCACCCATGGACTGTAGAACTTTATCAACTCAATTTGTTTTTTCATGCTTTCCAGATTCTTCTCAATATTTTCCGGAGCAACTTCCATCTGGCAGGCTCCCAATCCCAATAAACCGCTCATACGCTCTCCTTGCTGTCAAATAACATGCCCTGTTTGAATAATTCTTCGTGAAAATGGCATCGCACCCAGGTATTGGATTCCATCCGGCATTTTTCCGGGCTTTCCTTACCGCAGATGTCCCGGCTGAAAATACACCGGGGATGAAAATAGCACCCGCTCGGCAATGCAGATAATTTGGCGACTTCTCCCTTAAGGATACCCGGCGCATATGGCAATTCAGGATCTGCGACAGGAACGGCATCTTTTAATGCCTTTGAATAGGGGTGTCTGGGTGATAAAAACAAATCTCTCGCCTTCTGCACTTCAACGATCTGCCCGGCATACATGACCGCCACCCGGTCACAGGCATGCTCAAGAATACTCAAATCATGACTGATGAATAAATAGGTCAGATTCAGTTTTTTCTTAAGTTCGCCCATGAGATTAACGATCTGGGCCTGGACAGACACATCCAGGGCAGAGGTGGCCTCATCAAACACGATAAACCGCGGGTTTGTAGCCAGGGCCCGGGCAATGCAGATCCGTTGCTGCTGGCCGCCGGAAAACTCATGGGGATATCTGAAAACATGGTCTGCCCTCAAGTCCACCATGTTAAGAAGCATTACCGCTTCTTCAAAATAATCCTTTTTTTGAATCCCGGCATTCAGATGCAAGGCTTCCTTGAGTATTTCAAAAACCGTCATTTTGGGGTTCAGTGATGCCCTGGGGTCTTGGAACACCATCTGCATTCCAGCCCTGTAAGGTTTCAGTTTTTTATCGGTAAGCCTGCCGATATCCTCTCCCAAAAACCGTATCTGGCCCGAATAAAGAGGGGCAAGTCTTAAAATTGTTCTTCCCAGGGTGCTTTTCCCGCATCCGGATTCGCCCGCCAGTCCCAGGCATTCTCCTTCAAAAATATCCAGGCTGACATCATTTACCGCCTTGACCCATGAAGAAACCTTTCCAAACATTCTTTTTTCACAGGGAAACCAAGTATTGATCTGATCCAGGCAAATCAGGGGAAAGGTTGTTTCAGAAGACACAGGACACCTCATGATCATCATCAACGGTTATGCGTTCAGGTTGTTTTTCCCGGCACAAGGGTCGGGCAATATCGCACCGGGGATAAAACCGGCATCCTCTGGGGGCATTCACCAGATCCGGAATCATCCCCGGAATAAAGGACAGCCTGCCTTCCCGGCCTGGTTTGGGAACGGCATTTAAAAGGCCTTTCGTATAAGGGTGCAAGGGGCGGCTGAAAATGGTTTTGGTTTTGGCAATTTCAACAATCCTGCCGGCATACATCACGGCGATTCGGTCGCAGATCTGGGCTGCAATCCCCAGGTCATGGGTAATGAAAAGAATGGCCGTGCCCTTTTGCCGACACAGGTTTGTCATCAGTTTTAAGATATGGGCCTGGACCGTCACATCAAGCGCAGAGGTGGCTTCGTCTGCGATCAGAATATTGGGGGAACTTAACAGTGCCTGTGCAATCATCACCCGTTGCGCCATACCCCCGCTGATCTGGCCGACATAGGACTTGAACAGCCGGTGACTGTCTCTGAGCCCGACTTCATTGAATTTTTCCTTTGCAATCCGCTTGACCGCCTCTGTGGGAGGAATACCCGCTTTTTTTGTCAGCTCCCTGATCTCATCTTGAAGATAAAGGCGGATCAGCCTGAAAACCTGTTCTCCCAGGGTGAACAGGGGATTGATGCTGGAATGGGGATTTTGAAAAATCATGGAAATCCTTTTTCCGCGAATCGATTGCAGGACTTTATCCGGCATGGATAAAAGATCATTGCCATCAAGCAAAACCTGGCCTGAAACCTGTTTTGACCGGGACGGAATCAGGCCTAACAATGATTTGGCCGTCACGCTTTTACCGGAACCCGTCTCTCCCACCAACGCCAGGATCTCATTGGGGTAGAGATTAAAATCAACTCCGGCCAGCACTCTGGCCTTGCCCCGGGCAATATTGAAAGTCAGGTTCAAATCCTTGACCTGCAGTATCGGAAGGTTTTGTATCTTAGGTTCCATAAATCATTTCTCAGGGCCGGTCAGGCTCAAGAATCTCCTTTAAGGCATCCCCAAACAGGTTAAACGCAATCACCATGATAAACATGGCAGCTCCCGGCACAATGGCAATCCACCATTGATCCAGGATGTTGGAGGCTCCTTCCCATACCATGAGGCCCCAGTCTGCATTGGGGGACTGGGTGCCGAGTCCCAGGAAACTTAAAAGTCCGATGGCAATGATCGCAGGCCCGAGATCCAGCAGGATCACAACAATAACCGGGGTCAGGATATTGGGCAGAATATGTTTCCAAAGGATATAAAATTTGCCGTATCCCAGCATCTGGGCCGCTTCCACATACAACATCCGTTTAATGGAAAACACTTCTCCCATGACAAGTCTTGTATACCAGGGCCACCACGGGATGATCAATGCCACAAGCGCGGTAATCGATCCTGCGCCCACCACAAGAGAAATGCCCATGGCAATCAGTGTGGAGGGGAAAGACAAAAACAATTCCACGATTCTCAGGATCAGCCCGCCGGAAAATCCTTCATTGTATCCGGCCCAAAGACCCAGGGGTACACCGATAAAAGCTGCACAGATGACGATAAAAAACCCGCCGAAAATGGATACCCGTGCCCCGCAGATCACCCGGCTTAAGATATCCCGCCCGTAAGTATCCGTCCCAAACCAGTAAGCAGCCGAAGGTGGGCAAAGTCTTTCCGAAATATTAACTTCGCCCAGTCCCTGATCCGGATACGGTGCAATGGCCGAACCCAGGACTGCCATTATTATCCCGGCAATCAGAATGGCCAGGGCCATGACAGCGGATTTTTTCCTGAAAAACAGCGACAGCTTGAACCACTTGATTTTACGGTGTTCTTTTAACACGGTGGCTGACAATATGTCAAAGGCCTCTTTTTCCATACGGGTTCCTATTTGATTCTTGGATCTACCATTCTTCTGACAATATCCATCAGGGTGTTTGCAACGACGTATACCGTGCCGATCATGAGGGCCACCCCCATAAGAGCGGTATAGTCAAGACTGAGTATGGCAGCAAGGGCATAATACCCAATCCCCGGCCAGTTAAAAATCATTTCCACATAAAAGGTCGCCAGAAGAATCAAGGCAACCGACAGCCCGATAATAGTAAGGACGGGAGACAAGGCATTTCTCAGGCCATAATAGAAAAAAACCGTCCGTTCACTGATCCCTAACGCCCGGGCAGACAGAATATAATCCTGCTGCATGACATCGATCAAAGAGGATCTTGTCAATCTTGCGATCATCCCGAATGAGGCCACCATCAAAGCAAAAACCGGCAGAACCATATGCCTTGCCACATTAAAGAAAACGGTGACGTTTCCTGTAATAAGCGTATCAATCAGGCTGAATCCCGTGATCTGTTGAATGGGATTTGAAAACTCAAGAAAGGTATCAATCCTTCCCTGCAGCGGTAACCATCCCAGGATATTGAAAAACAGGATCTGGAGAATCAGGGCCAGGAAAAAAATCGGGATACTGACGCATGCGGATGTTATCCACTTGATGACGGTATCTGGCCAGGCATTCTGGTACCAGGTGGCAATAACACCTGTGAATACGCCGAACAGGGTGGCAAAAAACAAGGCCAGAATGACCAGTTCAAGGGACATGGGAATTTTCTCGATTAAATCCTTGAGCACAGGTCGATGGGTTCTCAAAGAGATTCCCAGATCACCGTGAATCAATTTTTCCATATATCTTAGATACTGGATATATAAGGGTTTATCCAGGCCAAGTTCAATTCGAGCGCGTTCAATCTGTTCAGGTTTTGCATTGCCGCCGATGTAAAGTGCTGCCACATCTCCGGGCAAAGACCTTGCAAAAAAGAAGACCAGGCTGCTCAACACAAGCAGCAACAGTACCAGCCCCAGCGTTCTTCTGCAGACAAACAGGAACAGTGACATGAATCCTTCCTTTGTTTATGAAGGCAGCCCCGGTTCTTTTGGAGCCGCCCTTTTTTTCCCTTTATTTATTCGATATACAGTTCATAAAAAAACGGCACATTGGGATATGCCGGGTTGATCACCATACCCTGCAGTTTTTCACCCATGGGCCAGTTGCCCACAACATCCACAAGCCATGCCGCCGGTGCATCTTCCTGGATCAGATTCTGTGCCTTAACATAAAGGTCAAGGGATTTTTCCGGATTTGACCCGGTTGTTTCATAAGCCTTTCGAATCATGTCATCATAGACTTTATTTTGATAATAGGCCAGATTCCATGCCGGTTTGTCACCTTCGTCATGGAGCAGGGAATACAGCGTTTCATAGGGGTCTGAATAGGTGGGCCACCAGAGCAGCAGAAAAATATCCTGGGCTTTTTCTGGGCCTTCTTTTGCCATTGCCCACTGGGTATTCCAGACCAGGCCCTTGATTTCAACATCTACACCGATCTTTTTGAATGCACTCTGGATCAGGGGGGCAAACCTGGCTTCCTGCCCGTTTTCCGCAGCATAGGTCAGGGTGAGTTTGAATCCGCCCCCGGGAAATCCTGCCTGGGCCAGAAGTTTTTTTGCAAGTTCCAGGTTTTCCTCGTACTGGAAAACCGCTTCAGTTGCGCCGAACTGCCCGTTTGGGATCGGACCTCTTGCCTGACTTGCCATTTCATTAAAACCTATGGTAATAATATCCTTGTAAGGTATTGCATGGGCCAGGGCTTTTCTAACATTCACATTGTCTAGTGGTGGACGTTTGGTGTTAAAAAAGGCCATATAATTCTGGTAACTTGGCCCATACAATACTTTCGTGGTTGTGGATTCCTTAAAGGTTTTATAACTGTCTATGGGGATTCTTCCCGCGAGTTGTGCCTGGCCGGACTGGAGCATCTGCATCTGGATCAGGGGTTCTTTGGTATATTTCACCAGAATGTTTTCCACATGCCGGCCTTCCCATCCCCCCCAGTAATCGCTAAATCTGGCCAGCATCCAGGATTCCCCGTCCTTGTAATTTTGAATCGTGTAGGGCCCTGTTCCCGCATCATTGCCCTTGTCAAACCAGGCTTGATCCTTATCTGCCGCTGCCGGGCTCATGATATAGGAGGCATAGGCAGATGCCGCAATCTGGGGCAGGGGGACAGGTGTCTTGAGCACAAACTTGACCGTGTAGTCATCAATGACCAAAATTTCCTTTATATCGGACCAGATAAATGCCGCGCCTTTTCCGATTTTCCGGGTTCTTTCAATGGAAAATTTAACTGCTGCTGCATTGAAAAGGGTTCCGTCATGAAATTTGACGCCTTTTCTCAAATTGAAGGTATATTCCAATCCATCATCTGAAGCAGAATATCCCGTTGCAAGGACATAACCGAAAAGCTCCCTGCTGCCTGGCGGATTCACCTTGATCAGGGTTTCATACACATTTGCCATGTAAGTCAGTTCGGTTGAATAAGAAACACTGGGATCAAATGTCGTAATCCCATAGGGTGAGGCAAACACCATGTTTTTTTCTGCTGCCCAGACACTTGTGGACAGCATGACTGCCATAGACGCCAAAAGAACGATCTTTAAAAAACGATTCATCACATTTCCCTCCATTTTTTTAGGGTTGTTAAACATTTAAAACAAAAAATTCCCTCCTTTTTTTATTTCCAATTGATGCAGCAATGGGTATCCCTGATAAAATCAGCAACTGCCTTTGCATTGCCTTTTTCAATAAGCTCAATCAATTTAAAATGTTCCTGGTAATTGAGTTCACGCACTTTTTCCATCCATTCTCCCTTTGTTCCGAAATCAAACAGCCGGTGCCGCAGAATACTGAGCTGATTTAAAAGAAGGGTATTGTCTGAAAGGGCCAGGTAAACATTATGAAAATCCGTGTTTAATTCAAAATAGCGGTTATATTCATCCGTTGTGTTGGTTTTGTACATATCTTCATTGATCTGTCGCATCTTTGCGATATGATCTTTGGTGATCTTGTTGAAAACGGAAAGAAGGGCTCGTGAGTCCAACGCTCCCAGAATCTGATAAATATCTTCCAGGTCTTTTGGAGACAATTCATTGATCTGAATCCCCCGCTGGGGCAAAAAAGTGATGAAGCCTTCCACCTGGAGCTGCAGAAGGGCATCCCGCAGGGGTGTCCTGTTAATGCCCAGTTCCTGGGACAGCTGGTTAATGGTAACAAACATGCCGGGTTTCAGGGTTTGTTTTTTTAATTCGCCGCGAAGATGTTCATAAACCTGGGTTCTTAAGAGGTGAAAGTTTGATTGAAAAGACATTTTCATGATTTATTAATTTATCCTTAAATTACAAAATGTTATATAAAATTTTGATTAAATCATTTATTTTTTTTAACTAATATATTAGTATACTAGTGTATCTGTCAACATAATTTTTTATTTTTTTTAATCAAACACCAATCTTACCGGCTGTGAAGATTATGCCAATTAACAGAGACCCAAGTGAAAAAATGATATAAAAAATGAAAAATTATTTTGAGATATGGACAAACCGGGTTTGAAAGGATTGTTTATCAGGCACAGTGGCCATGGCATCCTGGTACAGATTTTTTAAATCATCTGAAAAGGCCGCTGCCAGCATGGACAGCTTGTTGGGAAAATGCTTGTAAATGGTCCCAATTCCGATCCGTGATCGGGCTGCTACAAAAAAAATATTCATATTAATATTTACACCCATCCAAATTATTGATACAAGGTTTTAAAACCCAATCATTGGTTTTGAAGGCAGATATCGGGCGGTTAACTCAGCGGGAGAGTGCTACCTTCACACGGTAGAAGTCACAAGTTCAATCCTTGTACCGCCCACCATCACATATACCTTTCCCCTATATTTGGCATCAGTATTATGCTCCCTGGTATCTGGTTGACAATTGCTTAATATCAGGCTGCTCATGGTACGGATGGTCAATTCGATTAATGGAGCCAACTTTTTGCGGCCAGCGGCAAAAGCATGGTCACAGGTCCCGGGAGTAAGGCAACAAATCAAGATAAGCAGGCGGGTACTATTTCTGCTGATCTTCAGGCGTGGCCCATAGGATGTGATCCTTGTTAATGAACAGGGTTTCGTATTTTGCCGGATTTTCAAGACCCGGTTTATATATTGTCGAATTCATCAGAACCAGAAAAGGTTCCCGATCGCTGCTGATTAAATCGCTCAGCCGGCTGTAACCGGGCTGCCTTTGAAGATTTATACTGGCACTTATCTGGGTCCCGTCCACAAGGGTAATCCGTATCGTACGGCTATTAACGCTTTTGCGATATTCGTTTTCTTCCACTATGGGCTCCTTTTGATTTAAAAAAATGAGGATTTTTTTAGTTGCTTGCCATGGCCAAAATAAGATCTGATTCCAACGGTGTCAACACAACAATGAAAGTTCTTATTTTTATCAAAGCATTGAAATTATAAAAAAATATTTATAGGATGCATTAAACCCATTATAACCGGATTCAAAGATGAATAATGTAACACAAAAAGAGTTCAGGAACCTTGAAGCCGCACGAAATCTGGCGGAACAAAAATATCATCTCATCACAAGCGCCACCATTGATGCGATTATCATGATAACACCAGAGGGGAAAATATCCTTCTGGAATCCGGCTGCCCAGAAAATTTTTGGTTATAAACAAGAAGAGATCATGGGAAAAGACCTTCACCTGATCGTTGCCCCGGGAAAATACCATGCCCCGTATAAAAAAGGGTTTGAAAAATTCAAGCAGACCGGTGAAGGCCCCCTTATCGGCAAACTTTTGGAGCTTACGGCCATTAAAAAAGATGGAACCGAATTTCCCATAGGACTGTCCCTGTCTGCTGCAAGAGTGGATAACGAATGGATCAGCATCGGGATCGTCAGAGACATCACCCAGAGAAAAAAAGATGAAAAAGCCCTGCAGAACGCCCATATGATGCTTGAAAAAACGGTAGAACAAAGAACGGCTGAGCTCAAAGCAGCCAATGCTGAACTGTCTGAAACCAATGTGGCGTTAAAGATCCTGCTGAAAAAAAGCAGTGAGCAGGGCGGAGAAATTGAAAAAAAGGTTTTAAATAATATTGATAACCTGGTTCTGCCCTACCTTGAAGAACTCTTGTCCAAATTGAAAGACGAAAAAAACCGGCTCGTTTGTTTAACCATTAAAAATAACCTGGAGCTTGTGACCTCTTCTTTTAGCCAGACCCTGACATTGAAATACCGCAGCCTGACCCCGCGGGAAATACAGGTGGCCGATCTCATCCGTCACGGTCGGTCAACAAAGGAGATGGCGCAGTCATTAAGCGTATCTGTCTTTACTATTGAAACCTACCGGGCCAACCTGCGCAAAAAGTTTGATCTGAAAAACAAGAAAATGAACCTGAGGGCATTTTTAAAATCCATTAGGAATGACTAATTTATATCCCCATTTTATGGTTTTTTAATCATTGTTGTAAATTTGACCCTATATATTAAGATCAAAAATTAACTTCATCTGGTTTTTTGAGTGCATTGATTCACCACTAATCAAAAAAAGGAGGATTTCATGTCTGGAGAACAACAATTCCAAAATTTATCAACAGACCCTGCTGTGCAGCAGATGCTTGCCATTGCAAAGGAAAAAAATATCCCCACCATCTGGGACCGGTATGAAAAGATGCAGCCCCAGTGCGGGTTTGGCGAAACAGGACTCTGCTGCCGCCATTGCCTCCAGGGCCCGTGCAGGATAAATCCCTTTGAACCGGGATCAGAAACCGGTATCTGCGGCGCCTCTGCCGACGTTATGGTGGCAAGGGGACTTGACCGTGCAATCGCTGCCGGAACCGCAGCCCATTCCGGCCATGCCAAACATCTGGCCCATACCCTTTTAAAAATGACCCAGGGAAAGGCTAAAGACTACAAAGTGACCGACCCTGTAAAGCTTAAAAAAGTTGCCGTCCGCATGAACATCGCCATTGACGGCAGGACGGAGAATGACATTGCCCGCGATGTGGCCCTTGCCGCCCTGGCCGACTTCCATGAAAAAGACACCCCGGTCATGTGGGCTGCCACCGTGGTCACCCCCGGCCGGGTCAAGGTGCTGTCCGATCTCGGGATTGTCCCCAAAGGGATTGACCATGAAGTTTCCGAGATCATGCACAGGACCCTGTATGGCGTTGATGCAGACCCGGTCAACCTGCTCCTTGGCGGGTTAAGATGCGGCGTGGCCGACCTTGCCGGCTGTTACATGGGAACCGATCTGGCCGACATCCTGTTTGGCACCCCGACTCCCCAGATTACCAATGCCAACCTGGGCACCCTGAAAGCTGAAAGTGTCAACATCGCCTGTCACGGCCATAATCCCGTTCTGTCCGAAATCATTGTAAAAGTAGCGGACCAGATGAAGGAAGAGGCCATCAAAGCCGGGGCCGACCGGATCAATGTGGTGGGCATCTGCTGCACGGGCAACGAACTCATGGAGCGCCACGGCATCCCGTCCTGCACCCATTCCATCTCCCAGGAAATGGCCCTTGTCACCGGTGCCGTAGATGCCATGATCGTGGATTACCAGTGCATCATGCCCTCTGTCGCCTCCGTGGCCGAATGCATGGGCACAAAAATAATTACCACCATGGATATCTGCAAGATCACCGGGGCCGAGCATATTGAAGTCCGGGATGAAACCGCGTCTGAAAATGCAAGACAGGCAATCACCCAGGCCATTGCCGTATTCAAGACACGGAAAAATAAAAAAACAGATATCCCTGCCATTAAAAATACGGTTGTGGCAGGCTTTTCAACCGAATCCATTGTGGCGGCCCTTGCCAAACTGAATGCAACAGACCCTTTGGCACCCCTGGTGGACAACATCAAATCCGGCAACATCAAGGGCGTCTGCCTTTTTGCCGGGTGCAACAATGTTAAGATCCCCCAGGACATCAACTATACCACCATGGCGGCAAAACTGCTCAAGGAAAATGTCCTGGTCGTTGCCACGGGCTGCGGTGCAGGCTCTCTCATGCGGCATGATTTCATGGACCCTGCCAAAACAAGGCAGTTCTGCGGCGACGGTCTTTTTGCCGTGCTGGATGCCATTGGAAAAGCCAACGGCCTTGGCGGACCCCTGCCGTCCGTTCTGCATCTGGGCTCCTGCGTGGACAATTCCCGGGCCATTGAGATCGCCGTTGCCATTGCCAATTACCTGGGCGTGGATACCAGCCAGCTGCCCGTGGTGGCATCTGCTCCTGAACCCACGTCGGAAAAAGCCATTTCCATCGGCACCTATGCCGTGGCAGCAGGGCTTCCCACCCATGTCGGCGTCATGCTCCCTGTTCTTGGCAGTGCCCTTGTGACAAAGGTGTTGACCCAGACGGTGAAAGAATTGACCGGCGGATATTTTATTGTTGAACCGGATCCGGAAAAAGCCGCAGATACACTGCTTGCAGCCATAAACGAGCGCCGTGCCGGCCTCGGGCTCAATTAAACCGGAACAGGACGTGAATAAAACAAAACAATAAAATGAAAGAAAGGATCTGTTATGTCAAATCTTAAAGAAATATTTGTTAAAACAGATATCTGCACCGGGTGCAATACCTGTAAAATAGCCTGTGCCGTGGAGCATTCCCAAAGCAAAAACCTGTTTGCCGCCATGAGTGAGACCCCGGGACCCAAATCCCGGGTCTATGTTGAATGGGTAGCCTGCAACACCAAGGTGCCGGTCCTCTGCCGCCACTGCGAAGATGCCCCCTGCATGAATGCCTGTATCAGCGGCGCCATCTCACGGTCCGAGCTGGGCTCTGTGATCACGGACAATGATAAATGCATCGGCTGCTGGACCTGTGTCATGGTCTGTCCCTACGGCGTCATCGGCCGGGACGCGACCCTTCACAAGGCCTATCGCTGCGACAGGTGCCCTGACCGGGATGTCCCGGCCTGCGTGTCTGCCTGCCCCACAAACGCACTGGTGTATGATACGGTGGACAACTTTTCCAAAGCCAGACGCAAAACCGTATCAAAGGAGCTTGTCACCAGGGAAGGAGCATAAGGTCATGGGAATAAAATATGTTATTGTGGGGGGAAGTGCTGCCGGCATGGCAGCTGCCCACACCATACGCAAAAAGGACCCTACCGGTATCATTACCGTCCTGTCCAATGAAAAAAGCGACCCTTATTTCAGGCCGATGATACCCTATATTATTAACGGGAAAAAAAAGGTTTCCCAGATCACCCTTGCCGGCAACGGCATTTTTACGGCGACCGATATTGATGTCAGAATAAACACGGCCGTAACAGGAGTGGATACATTTGCCAAAATTGTGAAAACAGCGTCAGCCGGAACAGTGTCCTATGACAAAATTCTCTTTGCCACAGGCTCCCGGCCCTATATGCCCGAAACCATAAAGGGCTTGAACGCCCCGGGCGTGTTTTCCCTGAAAACCCTGGCAGATGCCGTGAGCATGGCCCAACGGTCGCAGGACACGGATCACGCCGTCATGCTGGGCGGCGGCATCCTCAACCTGAAAGCCGCCTTTGCCCTGCTGGTAAAAAAGATAAGAGTGACCCTGGTGGTCTATTCTCCTGAAGTACTTTCCCAGCTCATGGACCCTGAGGACGCGTTCCTGGTCAGGAAGGCCCTGGACAAGGCAGGCCTCACCATCATGACCGGGGTTTCTGCCACCCATGTTGTCACGGACGTCAATGGTGTCTGCGCCGTGGCCCTGGACAACGGCAAGGAACTGCCCTGCCGGATGGTCTGCGTGGGCAAAGGCGTGATTCCCAATATTGATTTTATAAAAGCAAGCCACATCAAAACAGACAAGGGGATCCTTGCCGACCGGTACACGGCCTGCAGCGTGGAAGACACTTTTACCGCAGGGGATGTGGCCGTGACCCATGATCCTGCAACAGGGGAAAAAACCGTCACGGCCCTGTGGACCAATGCCGTTGAAATGGGTGTTTGTGCCGGCCTGAACATGGCAGGCATAAAAACGCAGTATTCAGGGACCTTCGGCATCATGAACGCAACCCAGGTGGCAGACGAACCCTTTGTGGCCATGGGGGTTGTCCACACGAAAGACAAGGATGTGGAGACTCACATTGAAAGAACGGGCAGCACCTTCCGTAAAATCGTGTTCAATAAACAGGGCAACCGCCTCATCGGCGCTCTTTTCATCGGGGACATCACCCATGCCGGCATGTACCGGTATGTGATCCGGGAGAAAAAGCCCATAGAAAAGATTAAATCCCATTTGATCAACCATACCCTGCATTACGGGCATTTCATGTAAACATATAATCCCAGGGGGCCGGCTTGATCAGAGCCGGCCCTTTGTTTGGTTTAAAAGCCGGGCCGCAAGGCCAGGTAAATGCATTTTTGTATTTTTGATATGGATTTTTTGATAAAAACACAATAAAACAAGCCTGACCTTGTCTGCAAGGACTTAAGACTGAAAGTTGAGCCTTTTAATTTATCTTTTGGGGGGAGACATATATTGAATTTATTGTATCTGGTTCTGGTTGCAGCAATTGGAGGGGTTGCGGTTACTTTCCAAGGACAACTCATCGGCATTATCGATAAAAATGCAGGAACCGTTGAAAGCGTGTTCATAACTTACGGAGGGGGCGGACTGATTATCGGGATTGTCATGCTGCTCTTGAGGGGCGGGAATTTATCCTCCCTGCAAAGCCTTCCCAATTATGTTTTTTTAACGGGTCCTTTAGGCCTGGTGATAATCGCAACCATCGGGTATAGTGTACCTCGCCTGGGTCTTGTGACGGCATTCACAATTCTTGTTGCATCCCAGTTTATCATCGCCGCAGTCATTGATCATTTTGGTATTTTAGGCGCAGATATCCGCCACATAAACCTTTCCCGTCTATGTGGCATCAGTATTATGCTCCTTGGTATCTGGTTGACAATTCGTTAAAATTACCCTGCTGATGGTATGACCGTGGGAGCATCTGTGCGGTGTGCCAGCGGACTTTCCAGTGAAGTGTGTTGAAGGTAATTGCACACTCAATTTTGTTGCCCTGCTTTACAGGACTTACTCAACAGGAGATAGATATGAAAATAATAAATGATGCTGCATCCGGAGATTATCACATACACTCTTCAACAATCTCAGATGGCATGAATTCAATAGATGAAATTGTAATCCAGGCCGGGAAATTAAACTATCCAGAAATTGCCATTACTGATCATAACCAGGAATATCTGGATAGCTATCACTTTAACGCCAAGACTCATTACAGCATTATCTCATCAGGAAGATGGAAAAATATTCATAATAATGTTCAAGTTATATTTGGTGTGGAAGCAGATTTATTAAATGAGAATGGTGATATCTGCAACCATATTCAAAATATTTTTCCGGAATTCATAGTATTGTCAGCACATCAGAAAATATACTCTGGGAATGATAGCCTGATCAAAAATGGATATTTAAACGCAATTAAACAACATGGGGCAAAAATAAAATTATTAGGTCATTTATGTTCCAAACAGTTTTCTGACCATTTAAATACGGAAGATATCATTGAGATCGTTTCAGCTGCAAATAAAGCAGGTATTTTTTTAGAATTAAATTGTGCAAATTTAGTGAACAACAAAACTTGTGAGAAGAATTTAAAAGCCATGTTGTCATGCTGTGACTCCTTGTATGTTAATAGTGATTCCCATACTCTTTTTGAGTTTATCAACGTAAGGAATGAAGGGTTTGACTATCTGAAATCCAATAATTATATATGAGGAGACACGTCATGTACCTATCTGAAGAAAAACGTGCCGAGATCCGGAAATGTATTGAAAATTATCGGCCTGATTCAGATCTCAAACCAGGAATAAACAAAATGAATTGATAATGGGACCGATATCGCAGTGCCTCCAGATGCTATTTTTAATATTGAGCATGAAAGAGATGGGAATAATGAGGAAATTGAGTTTCAGATGAAATGGGTGGTGCCTGAGAAATAGCATTAAATATTGTTAATCCAGGCAATTTTCCAGGATGGACGGTAACCAGTCAGCCCGGCCGTGAAAAGTAATTTCACCATGATGAAGGTTTTACACAGAGATTTTTCTGATTATCAGGTGATTTTAATGAAGGAGCTTAAGGATACTATTTGAATGGTTGAATATTTGAAAAGTTATGGATTGTGGCAAGAATTATTGACTTTTGAGATTCGAAAAAACTTCTATGCTATGGTTTGAACGACTTCAAATAAAGTGCGGACTGACAGAGGATAGTCAACAGGTCATTTTTGAATCATGAACTGTCCATCCAATCGCCATTATTTTTTTTATATTATATATACAGGAATAGGCAATAATGGCTTACAATGCCGATCTTGGTTCATATATTTGAATGCCTGGGGACAAAATATTATTCTTTCCAGGCACAAGATATGGGATCATGCCATGATTTAAAAAAACCAGAAGAATGCTCCTGCTATTCTGTAATTGCTTAAAGGTATTGAAAATGTTGTGCCAGTGCCCGGCTGAGTGCATATTTCAACTTTTGCTGATTTTTTTCTCTTGACTAAAAGCGATTTCCTATACTATGAAATAATATCCAATCAACAGCAAATTAACGCGAAGGTTTGGATTATGAATTACATAAAGGTTGAAAAAAATATGGCAGGAGGCTTCACTTGGTGTGCGACTATGCCAATTATGCTGAATTCCTATCTCATCTGTGGCTTTTCCAGGCAAAAAGCGAAGAATATATCCGTTATCTGAAAAGCACTTACCTTTTCCGTGTCATGAATTAAATCAATTAAGAACAAACTTGCTTTGTTAATTTTTTAGGCCTGGCTTCAGTGTTTTCTTTACATAGGGGGGGGAAATGAAAAACAACAATTCTGTTCCAATACTTATCATTAGTATGGGACTTATGATTGCCATATTTATGATGTTTCTGCCTACAATGTTAATGGCAGGCACGATCAGCCTGCCAAGAACAGGTGAAACGACCTGTTACGACACCTCCGGCTCTGTTGTTGACTGTGCAGGAACAGGGCAGGATGGAGATTTACAGGCAGGTATTGAATGGCCTGACCCCAGATTTACTGATAATGGGGATGGCACCATAACGGACAAACTCACCGGGCTCATATGGACACAGGATGCAAAAATAACATGCATGTCATCACCCATCCCCTCTTGGCAAGACGCACTTGATTATGTCACTGGGATGAACTCAGGGGCAAACCCCAATTTCGGTTATACAGACTGGCGACTGCCGAATATCCTTGAAATGTTCAGCCTTTCAAACCAGGAAGAACACTACACAGGAACATGGCTTGAAAGTCAGGGGTTCATCAATGTATACAAATTTGCCTCAACGTATTGGACATCTACAACCCTTGCAGTTTCAACGGATAGAGCGTGGACATACAATTTATACAGTAACTTTACCTATTCCGGAAAAAAGGGTGAGGACACCTTTTGTTTCTGGCCGGTCCGAGGCGGTCAACAAGGTGCTGCTGATCCTACTTACCCTGCTAATATAAGAAAAACAGGGCAAACAGCCTGCTATAATTCTTCCGGCACAGCAATAAACTGTGTCGGCACCGGTCAGGACGGTGAAATTCAGGCGGGTGTTTCCTGGCCCGTGCCACGGTTCACGGATAACGGCGATGGAACTGCAAAAGATAATCTGACTGGAATCAACTGGATGAAAGATCCCAGCACCATTAGTGATATGACCTGGCAGGAATCACTGGATTATATCGCAGCATTAAACGAGGCCGGTGGCAACGGGAATAACCGGATGCCCAATGTTAATGAATTGATGAGCCTCATGGATTTCTCCCAAACCGGAAGCATGATCCCTAAATCAGCTGGATCAGCTGGATCTGCTGGATTATTTTCTTTACAAGAGACAACAGTTCAACTTACCCCAGTCTACGATATGTTCTGGACTGGCAACACAGTCTCCATTACAAATTTGAACTATGAGAAATATGCGGCCGAGGTGGCGAGTTTTGCATATTCTCCCTCCGGGAACCAGAGCCATAAAGATAAAGGCAGCACGAGCGGTACATTTCCGATTGTGACTGGTGGAATAAAGCACGTAACAGATACTGCTGCAGATGTGGTTGCTTCGGGCAATGACAGGGACCCCATAAATACATATACCGGAGAATTGTTTAACAGTTACTCTCCTGACCTAAACCTGAATGGGCCGATGCCTTTGTTCTTTATTCGTTATTATGCGTCAGGTCTCAAAGATGTCGGCGTTAAGGGCAATATGGGAGATAACTGGCTGCACAACTTTGAATGGTCCATGGCGCTTAGCGGTACAAATGCCACTATAATCTCAAACAAAGGCCGCGATATTACCTTCTCCTATAACGGTACTTCCTGGGATTTGACCGGTAAAACAGATATTCCATATCAGCTTGTTGCCACTGGTTCGGATTATGTGTTCTATGAACCTGGCACAGAGCATTTATATACATTTGACGGTTCAGGCAAGCTTACAAAAATAGAAGACGGCAAGGGCAACATCCATACCCTGTCATACACTGGAACGTTAACACAGGTATCAGACGGTTTAGGCAGGACTCTTACATTTACTTATGACGCAAATAGCAAATTGATCACCCTGTCGGATGGCACCCGCACTGTAAATTTTGGATATACCATCAATGACCTCACCAGTGTAACGGATGCTCGTGGAAACCTTACCAATTACGCATATAACAAAGGCGGGGTTATGACCGCAACCACCCGGCCTGCAGGCAATACCCCCTATACTCAGACCTATGACGGAAATGGAAAGGTGGCGACCCAGACCGACGCCCTCGGCAATACACACACTTTTTCCTACAACTCCCTGGATACGACCATGACCGACCCATTCAGCAACACCCGTAAGCACACCCATAGCGGAAATGGCAAAATTACAGCCAACCAGCGCCAGGACGGCCATAGCGCGAGCATGGAGTACGACTCAAACGGCCGCCGTAAAGCAGTTAAAGACCTTCTGGGAGATACCACGAATTACACTTACCATTCAGCCAGTGGCAAACTTGCCAGTGTTAAAAATACTGATGATAGCATCACCACATACACATATACCGGGAGAACCCACAGTAGCGGCATAGTGTTTTACGACCTTACCGGCATAACCTATCCTGACACCACAACAGAGGCATTTGTGTATGATACATCAGGTAATATGACATCCCGTGCAGACAGGGGCGGGAACATATGGGTATTTACGTATAACACCCTCGGCCAGGTACTCACAACAACCAATCCTTCAACTGGCGTAACCATCAATACTTATAACACGGACGGCACATTAGCCACAAGCACCGACGCTTCCGGTAACACGAGAACATTCACATATGACAGCTTAAACCGCCTTGTCACTATTACAAACGCCGATGGCACTGCCCGCACGTTTACATATGATAATAACAATAACCGCCTTACGACCACGGATGAACGCGGTAATACCACTACATTTACCTACGATAATAACAACAATCTCGCCACCCTCACCAACCGTCTCGGGAAAACGACCACATTTGTTTATGACGGCATGGATCGCTTAAAGTCGGTGACCGATCCGTATGGAAATGCATCAGGCAGCACATATGATGAGCTTGAAAGACTAAAGACGTTTACTGACCGAAACAACAATACCACCACCCTGGGGTACGACTCACGCAGCAGGTTGACATCTGCAACGGACGGTGCGAGCAAAATATGGGCGCAGACGTATGATTCAGAAAGTATCATTTCGTCAGCCACAAACCCCTTGTCACATACCACCCGTTTTATATCTGATAAAATGGGACGTATCACAAAGATAACAAGCCCGTTGAACAATATAACCAATATACGCTATGACAGTATGGGCCGTGTAACGACAATACAGAATCCGCTTAATGAAATCACTGCCAACAGCTATGATGCCGACGGTCTGATTTCCGGGATTTCAATCCCGGAAGGAATAAGCGCCTCATACACCAGAAATGGACTTGGCTTGATTACGGCTGTCACTGATCCAAACGGCAACGTGTGGAATCAGGCCTTTGATGTACGGGGTAGATTAACATCCCGCACAGATCCTCTGAACCATGTAACCTCATACAGTTATGACAATCGTAATCGTATATCACAGGTAACGTTACCCGGCAGTCTTGGTACCCAGGCAATTACCCATGACGGCACAGGCAATGTTACACGCAGGCTATATTCAGACGGAACAGACCTGAACTATACCTACGATGAAGAGGGGCGGTTGACAAGTGCGGACGGCATATCCCTAACCTACGATGACAACGGGATGATGACGGGCTCGAATGGAATTGCCATCACACGGGATGCCGGCGGCCGTATTTCAACACTGACACTGGCCACAGGAAAGACCATAACCTATGCATATGATAATCGAGACTTACTTACCCATGTCACCGACTGGCTGGGAGGAACAACAACATTTGCCTACGATGCTGCGGGCCAGCTTACGACCATAACAAGGCCAAATGGAGTAACAACCACAAACACCTATGATAACGAT
>Ga0180007_10001578_pt1 | contig 30195 bp, 25 predicted proteins | sample MM_PC_MetaG_FD_121122 | JGI IMG/M metagenome (GOLD analysis project Ga0180007, IMG submission 121122) | Groundwater microbial communities from the Aspo Hard Rock Laboratory (HRL) deep subsurface site, Sweden - MM_PC_MetaG | ecosystem: Environmental > Aquatic > Deep subsurface > Groundwater... | reverse complement strand
TCTACCGGAATTATGATCTTTTAACCTTTGCTCAATATTTTCGGAAAAGCCAATATAAAATTTGTAATCCTTCAGACTAATTAATACATACACATTATACATAATAGCCCTATACCATTCGCTGTGCTCAGGTACAGGGCATAAACCATTCTAATTTATGGCTGTGCCATGGAACCATTCATGAGATTCAGGTTCACGGGAATGGTTTATGGTGCGCCTGGCAGGAGTCGAACCTGCAACAACTTGCTCCGTAGGCAAGTGCTCTATCCAATTGAGCTACAGGCGCACATTTGATACATACTTACTATTTAATGAATTTACTAAAAAATGCTTACTGCTATTTCTCCAGCTCTATTCAAGCATGGAGCTACAGGCGCATAGATATTTTAAATTTTAATTAACTACTTTATCAAGCTTATGCAGCTTTTTACTTTTTAGAAATTAGGAATTTGTTCTATGCTCTTTTTTCTTTATTTTTTTATCTATCGACCATTAGCTATCAGCCAAGCGCGTTTGCGAGTTTTGCTTTTCACTCATAACTCATCACTAGTCATTCATAACTGCTTTTTTTGTCCAGTATTTTATTTATCGTCGACATCAACTTCAATACCGCCAAAGATCATGGCAAAGACATTATAGAGCACAGCCTGCAGGCAAACTGCTAATCCGCTGACAACAGCACTAAATACCCCAAACAAGATTGCGCCAATAAAACCATTAAGCATTGAGCCGACAAACGGAACATTTCTTAATTGATGCTGTAACTGGTCGCCGCCAACTAAACCCACGACAAAACCAATTACAAACCCCATACCAGCAAACAACTTAAAAACCGATGCCAGATCAATACTTTTAAACTCTATTCTTTTCATTTCCCCCCCTACTTATTGTACATCGACAATACTATGTTCAATATCCATTGTAAGATAGCATAAAACAACCTAAAAAGCAAGGAAAGCCGCGGATTTAGATTTAGCCTTATATCTTCTCCAGAACAGTGTCCGGAACCCAACCAATTTTGCCATCAGGGGTTTTAATTCTCAGCCAGGCATTATTTTGATCAATAATATCGATGCTGGCGCCTTCATATGTCTTAAAATGTACAACCGCGTCTTTTGATGGAGCAAAACGAGAATCTATTTCCGGAACAATAATAATTGCTTTTTTCCCCATCCTAATCTCCTGAAACTTTACAAGCCATAAACAACTGACTAAGATAAAACAGCAGGATAAACAAACAGCGATTTTTTTTAGAGCGATTTTTTTGCTAAGCATAAACCCGGCAAAAAACAATAAACCAAAAAAATAAATTCCAGACAAAATTAATGTCCAGGCATCTAAGCTTAAATGCTTGGCTATCCGCTTCAAAATACTGATCAGCCAAAAATGTCTTAAAGGTACCACTGAATTGTTACACAAGGATAAAGCATACTGTAAATTTGCCTGCACATCACTGTCTCGCGGTAATAATCTTTGGGCGCGCTCATAATTAACAATCGCCCTGCCCATTTGCCCCTGCTTAAAAAAAGCATTACCCAAATTATAGTAAATACTCCCGCTATCTAATCCTGAGGCAAGAATTTCCTGATAAATCCTTTCTGCCTGTTCATAATTTCCCTGCTGAAAAAATTCATTTGCTTTATAAAACAAAGCCGGAGCCTGACTAGCACTCTGCGCCTTGGCAGAATAAACAAAAGAACTTAATATCCCGGCACAACCCAGTAAAACAATCACGTATTTAAATATTATTTTGGCCTTCATTTCTTAAATCTCTCCAAATAATCAATTACCTGCTCTAACATAGCCAAGGTTTCGCGCATTTTATTTTGATCTAAAGCCGCGGTCGCGTAACGCGCCATATCACATTGTAAAAAACAGTGCTTTAATTTTTCCCCTATTTGAGGATCCAGCCCTTGCGCGGCAGAAAGTTCTTCAACAATATCCGCGGTCATGCCCGCGGAGGGACGATTAAACCGATGGCCTAAATATTCCTGTAAAGTTTTAAATATCAGTTCATAAAACAATTCTTTTTGATTTTGCGCTAAATAATGCTTGGCTTTTTGAATTTTAATTCTGGCAACTTTCGGCGCCCGCAGCTTACGCGCGTATCCAATATCCTGAGTTAAGCGTTCTTTGCGCAGCTGAAAGAAATATACTGCCATAAACAAAACAAACCATAAAATATTTAACCCGATAAATTTTTTATTCTTATAGAGAAATGCCCCCCGCGGTCTAAGCGTGCCAATATGCTCCTTTATATAAATAATGTCCTGCCCTAAAACCCGGGTTGAAGCATTTAACGGCGCTTGCTTAGAAGTATCAATAATCACCGCGACTTTTTCATCAGCAGGCAAAACCTTAAGCCCAATCGGCTGACTTGTTTTTGTAAAATACATTTGTTTTTGCGGATCAAAAAAAGCAAATTTTACTTGGGGCAGATTATTTATATCTGCTTTTTGGGGGATAACAACCTGTTCAAACACTTTAGTTCCAGCAGTTGTTTCCTGCACTTCTGAATTATATGTTTTAAGCCCGCTCAAAGAACTCAAAACCGGACTTTGCACGCTGTCAAAATTACCCGAGCCATTAATAATCATTTTTAAAGTAATCGGGTCTCCGGCTTTTAATTCTAAAGGCGCCGCGCTAACTTCGAGATTAAATGAGCCCACAGCTCCGCTAAATTCTTTTGGCTTATCCTTATCCGGAAAGGGCAGAACATTTATTGATAATTCCGGAGAAGAAACATTCATCGGAATAATCTTTGCCCGGTCAAACATATCACCAAAATCATCAAAAAAATCACTGCCGAAAAAACCGCTTTTATCTTTTTGCCGGGTTACAACTTTCGCGTTCATTTTTGCCGGGCCAAGAGTCAGTTCCCCTTGCTGCGACGCGTAAGCAATGGTTTTAAATTCAACTACATCATGAATTTTCCCAGCCAATTGCTCTCGAAACTGACGGGGCTGAGTAAATGGCTCAAACACAAAACCCTGAGCATTTATCACCGGATAATCAATCCCCTGCACGCTCAGCTGATTAATATACATTTTTACCGTGATTTCAAACGGCTCATTAATATACACTTTATTTTTCTGGCTGCTCAGAATAATAAATATTCTGCCATTAATATCATTGTTTTGATCTCCGGAAGAACCGCCGGCCGCGCTCCGCTGCGGCGCTTGCCCGCGATCCACAACCACTAAATCAACAGCCTCTGAGAAATAATTATCATTATTATAGGAAAATGAAAATGGACCTAAGGTAAATGATCCTGTCTGCATCGGCACAATTCGATAGCGGTGAGTAACCGAGCTGGACATTTGTCCATTAACATTTGTCATCTGGGTTGACGGCCCGATATATTGCGCTTTTAAACCTTTAATTTCCGGCAGCTGAAGCGCGGGCACAGACTGGGTATTTTCAAACACAAGCCCAAGCTGGACCATATCGCCGACTTCAACATGGTCACGATCTAAAGATACGCTGAAATTTATATCCTTGGCAAAAGCTTGCGCATTTAATATGCAGAAAGATCCCGCCATAAATATACATAGGCTTATTAAACATTCTTTAATTTTTTTATAGCTCATAATCATACTCAATCTTGTGCGAGGGTTAGCCAGTTTTCCGATTGGCCAGTTTTCCCTTTACAAATTTTACACGGGTCATAAATTTTCTTACTGACATAACCCTTATTGAAGGCGGTCCGGAATCAATCATTTTGGCTCATTCTCGCATTACATCCTATAATGCTCCGAGGATGAATCTCTGATTTTGCCAGTCCTATCAAAATCAGGCTTCAAACCCGCCTAAATAATTATTCCTGCCCTTTATAGTTTATAGTTTATAGCTTTTAGCTTGCAACCTGTGACCATTGTCCTTTAACCTTTATTCTTTTCGTTTTTTTCTAATTCATAACTCATAATTAGTAATTCATAACTGCTCTTCACTTTATGAACTTTATAACTTTACGAACTTTTAACTATCTTACCAGCCTTTAATTCCTAGAATTTCTTGTTGCTGCGCTTTATATAAATCCATTTCCTTTTTCTTATCTTCCGACTGCTGAAAATTATCCAGCAGCATTTTCGCTTCCTGCTGTGTCATTTGGCGGCGCTGTTCATTTGGCTTGGAACCTGACTCTGATTTATTTTGCTCATTTTTCGCGGCAGCGCCATCTTGCTTATCCGGCTGTTGCTGCTGATCTTTCTGTTCTTGTTTCTGTTCTTGTTTCTGTTGCTGGTTCTGCTGGTCCTGCTGATTTTCTTGATCCGGCTTATTTTGCTGATCTTGTTTTTTCTGCTTATCCTGCTGATTCTGTTTATCTTTTTGCTCTTGTTCAATTATTTTTTTTGTTGTCAGCTCATAATTATATTTCGCGTCTTTATCCCGCGGTTCCAGTTGAATTGCCCGCTTAAAAAAATCAAGCGCCTTTTGATAAATCTGATTTGCCGCGGCCGGATCTTTTTGTTCCGCGTTCTGAGCCTGGCCAAAAAAAGCACTGCCCAGATTATAAGCAGACCATTGCTCCAATCGTTTATCCTGAGTATTCATTGATTGCAAAAAACTTTCCCCAGCCTTATTATAATCAGACTTTTTATAAAAATCCACTCCTTGATTATATGCCTGATCCGCGGCCAAAGGCTGTTCCGCGGCATAGAGATTAAGCCCGGAACATAAAATATAACACATAAGCAGCGCTAGCGTCTGTTTCATCATTCATCTCTCTTACTTATAAACGGTTCCCAGCAAAGCAGCAACAACGCTAATCCCAGGGGAATTTGAAACCGTTCGAGTAATTTCTTTTCCCGGCTGGTAGTAAGCTCTTTTTGATCTGTGGAAATAATTTTATTTTTATACAGAAAATCCAGGCCAAATTGCATCGGCGTTGATTTAATATAAGTACCGCCGCTTTTTAAAGCAATTTCCTGGAGAATAGATTCATTAAGTCTTGATTTTATAACCTGTCCCTGATCATCTTTTAAAAACCCGGTTTTTCCGTTTTCATCCGGAATACTGATCAATTCCCCTTCGGTTGTCCCAACCCCGATTGTGTGAATTTTTATTTTACTTTCCGCGGCTTTAGCCGCCGCGCCGACAGCATCACCCTCATGACTTTCTCCGTCCGTAATAATAATCAATATCCGGCTTGTACCCTCTGAACCAGCAGAAAAACTCTCAATTGCCTGATTAATCGCGCTGGCAATATTCGTACCCGGGCGGGGAATAATCCCGGCATTTAAATCATTGGCTGTGAGCAAAAAACCATTATAATCTATGGTCAGCGGGCATTGCACAAAAGCACTGCCGCTAAACGCGATCAGCCCGATTCTGTCGCCCTGCAGCTGAGAGGTTAAATCTTCGATTGCTAATTTCACTCTTTCCAGACGGCTAGGCAAAACATCCCGGGTCAGCATGCTTTTGGACACATCCACTGCCACAAAAATATCCGCGCCCCTTTGCTGTACATCCTGCCAAACAAAACCCCATTGCGGCCGCAGTAATGCAATAATCATCAGCAGCAAAGCCAGGAGTAAAAGCATGACGCGGGTATTTTCTTTTTTTTGACTAAAAGAAACCGCGATACTTTTAAGCAAATGCGCGTTGGCAAAATTGCTGAGTAAAGCTTTCTTCTTTTTAGCGGCAAAATAATAGACAACTGCTAATCCCGCCAAAGCCAGAAAAAAATAATTAAACTGTAAATTCGCGAATTTCATAATTGTATCCATTAAGGAATCTTTATCAATAATGTATTTGCTAAAATCTGCTCTAAACCAAAAACCACAATTGCCCACAATAAAAACACCGCGAACAATTCATCATATTGTGTATACATCGGCTGCTTAAACGGAGTTGTTTCCAATTGATTAATCTGCTTATAAATTTCCTTAAGTGACGACGTATCAGTTGCCCGGAAATATTTACCGCCGGTAATTTGGGCAATCTGCGCCAGCGCGGATTCATCAATATCAATCTGCATATACTGTAAAGTATCCCGGCCAAACATATCCCGCGCCGGATAAGGCACTTCGCCAATACTCCCGGCGCCGATTGTATAAATTTTGACACCCAGAGCCCGCGCTGCTTCAGCCGCGGTTTGCGGAGATATTTTCCCCGCGTTATTTCTGCCGTCAGTTAATAAAATCATGATTTTAGTTTTAGCATCTGAGGTTTTAAGCCGGCTCAAAGCCGCCATAATGCTTGAACCAATCGCTGTTCCGTCTTCAATCATCCCAATACGCACCCGCTCTAAATTAGTTAACAACCATGTATGATCCAGCGTTAAAGGGCAAACCACATAAGAATTAGCGGCAAAAGCAATCATTCCGATCCGGTCATTTTCTCTTTGGCTAATAAAATCCTCGACTACCTGCTTAACTACATATAAACGATTATAGCGCTTACCCTTGATCTGAAAATCCAAAGCATGCATGCTGGTGGAAGTATCCAGTGCCAGCACAATATCAATCCCTTTTTTAAAAACTCTTTGATGGGCAATCGGCAGCTGCGGCCTGGCCAAAGCAATAATAATCAAACCAATCGCGATTAAGCGGAAAATAATCAGATTTTCCAATAACCGTACTTTTAGCGTTGGCTTATTTTTAGCCAAAGCAATAGATGAAAACCGCAAACTGGCGGTATTATTTGATCTGCGGGCAAACAGCCAAAACCCCGGCAGAAAAAACAATAATATTAAAAATAAAGGACTGCGGAAAATCATTTTTCAGCCTCTGGCTTATTATCCGATTCTATTTGTTTTGTCTGTTCCACAAAATTTCGCGCGATCGCGAATAAATCATTAGCCTCATTTGCCGAAGATTCATAGCAAGCAAATTTAACCATATCACAAAGGATTAAGAAATCATGAAGTAAATGCTTCTGCTCTGTGGTTAATACCGGAGAGGTTTTCGCTTTGCTTAAAAACTCTTCCGTAGACATCCAGGGCGCGCGCAAATGAAAACGGTTTTCTAAATAATGACGCATACACCCGGACAATTTCTCAAAATACAATTCAATCTTTCCTTGAGCAATCAAACCCTGTTCCTGTAATTGCCTTAACTCTTCCAAAGCAATAATATGCGCCGGAATAATTATTATGGGCTGGGCTTTTAGTTTAACCATATACTTTTTGACTAAAAATACTATTAAGCCAATCAAACCAATCGCGATCAGCAGAATAACCCAGCCCCAAAAATCCCGCCAGATGATCAGTTTTGGTTTAAGCGGCTTAGCGCTCAATTGCTCTGCTTCTTTTTCTAAAACACTTTCCAGATTGATCTTGATGCTTGGCGCGCTTATTTTCTGCCAATCCGCGGCATCACTTAACCGATACTCCACAGCATATTCCGGAATAACCTGTTCGCCAACCTTAAAACCCGTCAGCTTGTAATTGCGAATTAGCTGCTGAGTATCCGCGTCAATATTTACTTTTTTTTCTTTAAAATCCCTGACTTCAAAAATCCCAAAAGTTTTATTATCAGACTCAGCCGGGAATTTTAACTGGGCATTAAGCGGAACCTGAACCCTAAGATCATAAGCAATAATATCGCCGATATTAATTGTTGTTTTATCTGCCTGAGCTTTGACCTCAGGAATCATAATTGTTTGTGTCCGCTCAGCCTGAGCTGATCTTAAAGCTATATTGCTTAAGACCAATAAGCTGATCAAGATTAAATTCAGGCGATAAATTTTTTTTTGCTTATTCATAATTAAGTCCGCAAGCGTTTTCCGCGTGTACGGAAAAAGCGATAAAGCGCCTCGGTATAAGGCACATTGGTTTTAATATCCACAATATCCACGCCAGCCTGACGTAATAAACGCTCGCGTTCTTCCCGCTTTTCTTTGCTGTTTTGGGCAAATTCAGCGCGCACCTTTTTATCGGACGAATCAATATAAAATTCCTGTTTGGTTTCATTGTCCTGGAGTTTAATAATCCCGGCCCGCGGTAAATTCTCCTCCGCGGGATCAGTGATTGTCATCGCCACTAAATCATGGTGTTTATTGGTGATCTTGATTTCCTGTTTAAATTCACAGCCAAGAAAATCAGAAATTAAAAAGCAAATCGCTTTTTTGCGAATAACATTATTCAAATACTCCAAAGCCATCGCAATGTCTGTGCCTATGCCCCGCGGCTTATGATACAAAACCTCGCGGATAACCCGCAGCACATGGCGCAAACCTTTGCGCGGCGGAATAAATTGCTCAATCCGGTCGGAGAAGATAATTAAACCCACCTGATCATTATTTTTAATCGCGGAAAATGCCAAAACCGAACACAACTCAGCCGCCTGCTCACTTTTAAGTTTGTGCTGTGTGCCAAAATAACTGGAACCTGAAGCGTCGATCATCAGCATAACCGTCAGCTGGCGTTCTTCGACAAACTTCTTGATATAGGGGTGGCCCATGCGCGCCGTAACATTCCAATCAATCGTCCGAATTTCATCGCCTGGCTGATATTCGCGCACCTCATCAAATTCCATGCCCCGGCCTTTAAACACACTATGGTATTGCCCGGCAAAAACATCGTTTACCATCCGCGATGTTTTAATTTGAATCCGCCTGATTTTATCTAAAACTTCTTTGGGTAACATGGCTTCTTTCCGAAGAATATCAAATCACAAATTTCAAAATCCAAAACATTAATCTTTTTATCTATTTGTTATTTTTTATTTATTTCTTTTCATTTGTCATTTGCCATTTGTCATTTGTCATTTTTTTACGGTACTTCGATTTCATCAAAAATAGTTTTAATAATATCTTCACTGGTTTTACCTTGCGCCTCTGCTTCGTAAGAGATAATCACTCTATGCCTGAGCACATCCATGCCGATTGATTTAATATCCTGCGGGGTTACATATCCCCGGCCTTGAATAAAAGCATATGCCTTGGCCGCGGTAATTAAATAAATGCTGGCGCGGGGCGATACTCCATACTGGATCATGTCTTTTAAACTCTCCAGCTTATAATCCTGCGGATTGCGGGTGGCAAAAACCAGATCAATCACATATTTTTCAATTTTTTCATCAACATATATCTGATCAACTATTTGCCGCGCTTTTAAGATCGCGTCAGAATGCACCACGGGTTTGATTGTTATTTTTTTATCGGTTTGCGCCATGCTCCGCATGATCCGCAGTTCTTCTGCCTGCGTTGGATAAGTTACTTTTAGTTTAAGCATAAACCGGTCAACCTGCGCCTCAGGCAAAGGATAAGTTCCTTCCTGTTCAATTGGATTTTGCGTGGCCATAACAATAAACGGGCTGTCCAGTTTAAATGTTTCCGAACCAATGGTTACCTGTCTTTCCTGCATGGCCTCAAGCAGCGCGCTTTGCACTTTTGCCGGAGCGCGATTTATTTCATCAGCTAAAATTATATTGGCAAAAATCGGACCTTTTTTTGTAGTAAATTTACCATCTTTCGGATTATAAACAAGCGTGCCCAATAAATCAGCCGGCAATAAATCCGGAGTAAACTGAATTCTTTGAAACTTAGTGTCAATGGCCTGAGCCAGAACATTTACCGAAAGAGTTTTTGCCAGTCCCGGCACGCCTTCAAGCAGAATATGGCCATTGGCTAAAAGCCCGATCAGCAATCTCTCAATAAGATACTTTTGACCAATAATCGTATCGCCAATAGTATTGGTCAGATCTTTGATAAATCCGCTTTCCTGTTTTACTTTTTCATTAATTGCTGTAATCCCAGCGCTCATGACTACCTCCTTTTAATTAATAGTATTTTCCTGCTTTTCACGGAACATTTAGGCTTAAAAATAAAATTAGCAAAAAATATTTTATTTGTCAATACCTCTGCTGTAAAAATTTTATTTTAAGAGCAAGCGGTATTTATAACTTTTTAATTTCTTGTTCGCAAAGCAAATCGCCATTTTTCCGCATTTTTCTTACAGTAGGATGACAAGCTATTTTCATTGTCCAATCATCAATAATCGCGTACAAGCAAGGCATAACAACTAAAGTCAATCCCGTGGCAAAAGCCAGTCCCCAGGCAATGGACAAAGCCATTGGCTGTAAAAACGGATCAAAGCCGCCAATGCCGTAAGCCACGGTACTTAATCCCGCGACCGTGGTCAAAGTTGTCAGCATTACCGGACGAAAACGCAATACGCCGGAATTAATAATTGACTCTCTTCTTGCGCTGCCTTCGCGGCGCAGTTTATTAATAAAGTCAACCAGAACAATTGAATCATTAACCACAACTCCTGACAAACCAACAATTCCAATAAATGCCAATAAACCTAAAGATTCATTGTGCAGATATAAAGCCACAACCACTCCAATCAAAGAATAAGGAATCGCCATCATCACAATAAACGGCTGAATCAATGATTTAAACAATGTTGCTAAAATCATAAAAATCGCCAGAATCGCGATTAAAAAAGCAATCATTAAATCCCGGAAAGATTCTCTATTTTCCTTTTCTTCGCCGCCCAAACTCAGCGAGTATCCCGGATATTCTTGAGCTAAAGTTTCAAATTTTTCCATAACCTTTGCAGTCAAAAACGATGACTTGGTAACTTTTTGATCAACACTGGCAGCTAGCTGAATATAGCGCCTGCCATCCATATGCGCAATGGTGCGCAATCCTTGAGATTGTTTAATTTGGGCAACTTTATTTAAAGGGATTAAATCGCCGCGATTATTCGCAATCAAAAGTTTGTTAAAAATTTCCTGATTAGTTCTCTGCTGATCAGGCACGCGCACTCTTACTTTAATTTCTTCTTCTGCCTTGGTCTTCTTAATTGCCGTGGCAATCCCGCCTTCAAAAGTATTGCGCAAACTTGCGGCAATTAAGCCCACGCTCAAACCAGTAACAGCTGCCTGCTGCCGATCCACAACAATCAGCAGTTCGCGATTCCCCAAAGTATAACTGTCTGACGCGTCAGAGACTCCGGGGAAAGTTTTCATATATGTTTTTAGTTCCTGAGCCAGCTTACGCAAAACACTTAAGTCATCACCTTTAATATTAAATTCCACATCCCGGCCAACTGGCGGGCCTTCTTTTAATTCATAAAAATAAAGTTTTTCAAATCCGGGGATTTTTTCCAATCGCGGACGCAAATCAGCGACAATTTCTTTAGGCCCTTTATCCCGCTGCTGCAGCGGTGTTAAAAAAATGTGGATCTGCGCTACATTTGAACCAGACTGCGCGGTGGGATCACCCATGCCTCGGCCGGATTCAATAGAACCAATTGTAGTTACATATGACTGCAGATACTCTTTAGGCAGGGCATCAACCATTGCTTCTACCGGAGCCATTAATTCATTGGTAACTTCCAAAGGCGTGCCGACCTTTGCTTCAGCGCGGATCAGTAATTCTTCAATCCCCTTGCCGCCAAACATCTCTCTGGGCAAAACCAGAACAATAACCAGAATAGCGCCAAACAAAACAATCGTAGACAATGCGGCCACCAGATAGCGGGCATGCAATGCTTTTTCTAAAATTTGTTTGTATAATTTAATCATATTATCCAGTATTGGATATTTTTTCACAATCATTGAACATCCGCCCACCGCGGCAATCATCAACACCGTACTAACCGGACTGCTGTGGGTAATAATCGACAGCCAGGCGCCGATTAAAGCAGAAATTATCGTAATCCCGAGCATGCTGTAAAAATCCCGGTCAGTCTGCTGCTTTTCAGCTTTTTTCGTACGCGCTGGTTTGAGAAAATCCGCTAAATGCGAAGGTAAAATAAAAAACGCTTCCAAAACAGAGGCGCACAAAGCGACAATAACCATTAAAGGAATATAACGCAAGAATTTACCCAGGATACCGCCCATATACATCAAGGGAAAAAACGCGGCAATCGTGGTAATAATCGTGGCCGCGACCGGAGCAATAACTTCGCTGGTCCCCTTAATCGCTGCCTCCTGAGGGGACAGCCCCTGCTCAATATAGCGATAGACATTTTCCGCGATGATAATCCCATCATCAACAATCAGCCCGATTACAATAATCAAACCAAACATCGTCAGCAAATTAACTGTCAGTCCCATCAAAGGCATAACTGCCAGAGTTGTCGCCATAGCAATCGGAATTCCCATAGCTGTAAAAAAAGCTGGCCGGGAATGTAAAAAAGCAAATAAAATCAGCACCACAAAAACAAAGCCGATAAAACCATTAGAACGCAGAACATTTAAGCGGCGCTTAATATAATAAGACATATCATCAAATGTCGTAATTTCTACTCCATCCGGCAAAGAAATTTTAAATTTTTCCAAAACTTTGAGGGTATCCTCTACAACATAAATCGCGTCCCCTTTTTCCTTTTTATATACCTGGAGAGTAATTGCCGGTTCACCCATGTTTTTATTAATAATCGTCTGCTCTTCAAAAGTAAGTTTTACCTGCGCGACATCCGCGACTTTTAGCCAATTTCCCGTATCATTAGCCCGGATAATAACATTTTCTATTTCCTCTTTAGTCGTAAATTCTCCGGTGGTTTTAATCGCGAATTCCTCAGTAGGCGTATTCAGCTTACCCGCCGGCACAGTAACATTGCGCGCTTTTAATGCCCGCATTATCTCATCTACGGAAACATGCATCTCCCGCATTTTTGCTAAATCCGGCTCCACCCAAAATTCCTGATCACGATATCCGGTACGCGTAACTTTGGCCACCCCGGAAACATCTTCCAGCTGATCCTTTAAATTATCCGCAATCTCCTGGAGTTTAAATTCATCAACTTTGCCGCCTAACCCGACATTAATAACCGGGAAAATTTTACTGTTTGCTTCGATAACCAGCGGCCGGTCTTCCACTGCCTCCGGCAGATCCACCACCCGGTCCACTGCTTTCTGAATATCATTCACCGTTTTTCTTCGGTCATTATCATCGCCATCTGGATTCATTTTCAAGGTAATTATCGATACGCCTTCCCGGGAAATAGAAAGCATTTCATCAATATCATCAACTTCCCGTAATTCTTTTTCTAAAAGCGTGGTTACCAATTTTTCCACATCTTCGGCCGGGGCTCCGGGATAAACCGTCTGCACCGACACTTCGTCAAAATCAATTACCGGAAAAGCTTCCCGATGCAGCGTGAACATAGAAAGCGTTCCCACAATCAGAATCAAAGCAGAGATAAGATTAATAAACAATGAGTTTTTAACTGAAAATTCCGCGATTTTCATAAATCCAATTCCTTTATTTTTCTCTAAAATTCTATAGTTTTCCGGTCCAATAAGCATCAAGCAAAGAATTCGCTGCCTGCTTTAGATCAATCCGCGCTGCTTTATAAGCAAATAAACTCTGAGCCAGATTGCGCTGGGCAGCTAATAAATCCTGCTGAAAACGAACTAAAGTATCTGAATCAGAGCGGCCATTACTGAACCGTTTTTCTTCGTAAGCTAATTTCTTTTCCTGTAAATCAAGAATCTGCTGCTGAGCCTTAATCTTATCCGTATACATATTCACCGCGTCCACCGCGTTTTTGATCTGCACAATGATCTTATACTCGATGCGCTTTAAATTCAACAAAGCTTTAGCTTTTTCATTTTCCGCTTTTTGTTTTTTAGAACGCGCCGAACGGTTTTCTAAAGGCATCGAAAAACTTAAACCAACATACAATTCCGGGTTGTCCTGCTCACCAACATTCTGCCAGGCATCAGCCTGATCCGCTTCCAGTCCATTACGGGCAAATGAGGCATCCAGATCAATCCGCGGCCACAAACTGTTTTGTTTCATCGTTAAATTAATATTCTGGATTTCCAAATCATTTTTCGCTTGTTTATAATCGCGGCGCTGATTAACCGCTGTTCTTAAAATATCCTTAGCCGTAAGCCTTTCAATTAAACCGGTTAATTCACTTTTCGGCATAATATCCAAACTAAAATCTTCTTCATTCAAAGCCAGGAGTAAAGCATTTTGCGCGATCCGCAATTGCTGCTGGGCAATCGTAATATCAATATTATTTTGGATTAAATTAGCTTCCAAAGCAAACAATTCCGCGTCTTCTACTAATCCTAATTTATTGCGCCGCGCGAAAACCTCGTACAGTTTTTTCGAGCGTTCCAGCATTTGCCGCGCGATATTTAATTCTTCCAAGCGCAACGCCAACTGCCAATAAGTTTTTTGCAGATCAGCCAAAGATTTTTCAATTCTCTCCAATACGCTAAAATCGCTATTATCAATATCCAGTCTGCTCAATTTTATCTGACCGCGGTCAAGCATCCCAAAAAAATTACTGCCCAAGGGCTGATTTAAAGTAAACTTAACATTTGCTTCATGATTCGGATTTATCGAACTGAAGGTTGAATTACTCGCGCTGCGCGCATCAGCAACTTCGACCCCCAGCTTAGTCCCGGTGGGGATGGTTTTGCTCAGACCCAGACTGTAATTATTACTTATATTTTTAGTACCCGCTAAAGAGCTGTCTGAGTTTTGCTGATCATTTAAATAAAATGCCTGGCCGTTTAAAAATATATCAAAAACAGACTGGCTATCCTCAAGGCCCGTTCTTTTAATATAAGCGTCATACTTGGCAATTTGGATATCCAAATTATTTTCCAGGCCGATCCGGCTTATATCTTCCAAAGACAGACTAATCTTATCCTGACCTTTACTCTCGACGGTTTTCTCAGTTGCCCAAGAATCATTTACCCAGGCATTAACGATAATTCCCGTAAACAGCAGTCCCACGCATGTTTTTTTTAATATATTTTTCCCCACAATTAATCATCCTTCTGTTTGCAATGTCACCTCATTCAGTGTCCGCAGTATCCGCAAATAATCCTGCCTGTCTTTTTCGCACAGCTTACTAAAAATATCCTTAAAGGCCTGCTGTCTTTGCTTGCGGAATTCCGCGACAATTTTTTTACCTTTTAGCGTGATCTTAATTTCAATCACTCTCCGGTCTTTTTCTCCAGGAATCCGCTCCACCATTTTTTCAGCAAAAAGTTTATCCACGATGCGGGTTACTGCCGGTAAACTTACCGATAACTTCCTGGACAGCTGACTCATTTTCTGCTCCCCAAGCTCTGAAATAATATCCAGCACATAAAACTGCGCTGGATTAAGCTGCGCCCGAGTTAAAGCATTAGCCCGATTCACATGGAACCAGCGGATTACCTGAGGCAAAACCCGCACAACCTGCTCTACATATTCATCTATCGACTGCTGTTTCATTTTGTTTCCCAAATTAATTATTAACTAAGTTAACTATTTACTTTAGCAAGTATATCGCTGTTTTAAGCGATTGTCAAGAGATTATCTATGCCGGTTTTCGGCCAAAGGAATAAAGTCTTGATTTTTAGCTTACTTGTCCTATATAATATAAATATGCGAAAAAATACCTCTAGAGTGAAAGCTTTTACCATAATGGAGCTTATGGTCAGCATTTTGATTATAGCAGTGCTGGCAGCCATAGCTATTCCCGCGTATTTTACACATGGGGAAAAAGCGCGTGGATCCAAAGCCTTGGAAACGCTTAATCTTATCCGCTCAGCTGAAATACTTTATGCTTCTTCGTTTGCTGCCTATACCAATAACTTGGTCTTGCTGCAAACCTACTCTAGTTTTGTAATAAACGACGGAGACTGGAAATATAGCTTAGCCAATGTTAGTCCTAGTACATTTACAGCTGTAGCCACCCGGACTATTCCTCAACGCCCTGATTATGACAACCATACTATTACCATTGATGAAAATGCGGTAGTGACTGTGAATGGGGTAGTTAACGGCCTCTGGCCTTAAGCAGTAAGTTTACCGTAAGAAAATTTATAACTGAGCGTAAAGTTTATCTAGCATCTTTTTCTTGCTTGCCGGAGATACCATTAGCAATTAATAAGTGCGCATACAGCTTTTCCATGGATTGCATCATCCTCTCTGCGCTAAAAACCGATTCTTGCAAAAATTTACGCCCTGCCTGCCCTAGAGTATTAGCTAATCGCGGATTATCTAAAAGCTTCTGGATCTGCTCAGCCAAACCAATAAAATCACCTTGGGCAACCAGATATCCGGTCTGGCCATGCTGCACCGCCTCGATTATTCCATCAGTATCATAAGCAATAACCGGCCGCGCCGCGGCCATTGCTTCCAAAATCGCGATGGGCAAGCCTTCCCAAAGCGAGCTAAGCACAAGCATATTAATTCCAGCAAGCAGTTCCGGAATATCAGCACGCCACCCCAAAATTTTTACTTGCTCATTTAAGTTATTACGCTGGATTTCCTTGGCCAGCTTCGGCCTTAACACCCCGTCGCCAATACAGATAAATTCTATGTTTTTATTTTTTTGGCTAATAATTGCCGCTGCTTTTATAAAATCCAGCGGTTTTTTTTGCGGTTTTAGACAAGCAATCATCCCCACCCGCGGTTTTTCCCGGCTGGGTATTTGGCTGGCAGCTTGATCGAATTTATTTATTTCAATTCCATAGCGGATCAGCGCGTATTTTTCAGCAGTGCCTATTTTATTAGCCAAACCTTTATTAATATCATTTTCTGATACCGCAATAAACCTTGTTGTCACCAGCGCAGTCAAACGCTCTAATAGCACATATCCGGCTTTAACTGGCCAAGCAAGATAATCATTAAAACTCCAGCCATGCACCGAGTGGATAATAATCGGCACTTGGGCAAATTTCGCTGCCCAGCGGCCAATAATTCCGGCTTTCGAACTATGAGTATGGACAATTGAAATTTTGTTTTGTTTTAAATAGCGCGCAAGAAAAAAAAAAGCGCGGACATCTTGTATCGGAGAAATTCTGCGTTTTAAACATTTTAGAAACTGAAAATTGATTGATTTGTTTTGAGCAGCAATATCATCATATAAAAACCCGGAAGGCGCGCTAATAAAATATTTTTCGTATTTTTCCGGATTTAAATTAGCGCTTATATATAGAGCATTCTTTTGCGCTCCGCCTAAAGCAAGATTTGTGATAATATGTAAGATCCTGATTTTTTTCAATCTTTACCTTTGGTTTTCTAAAAACGCTCGGCTGCTAATGGTTTAAGCTTTATATTATTATAACAAAAACCCGGTTAATAACAAAGCGCGATTTTTCACTGTTAAAAGTTTTACTTTTGCTCAAATTGTCTGGCGGGAAATTCTCGCTTTATCCTGCCGCAAACAGAAGATACAGTAAAAACCCTGCTGGCATTTGCCTTTTGACTGAAGTGTCTGTGTTTTTTACAGTTAGCCTTGCTTTATTCTCTCAATAAAGGTATACTTATTATTATAAGAAGAGCTTATTATTTATTATTTAACCAGCAAAAAAAGTTTGCTTATGCATAAAAATACTGGGTTTACACTTGTTGAAATCGTTGTAGTGTGCGCGATTATTGCAATTCTTCTTGCCGTGGGCTTACCAAGTTATTTTCGTTCAACGGAAATTGCCAAATGCCAGCAAGCAACTAACACTTTAAAAACATTGTCCGATGGTGCTTTTGATTTTTACGCGGAAAATGATACATTTGCTGGATTAAGCGTTGCGGCAATAAACGCGCAATCCGGAATATCTATCGTAAATAATGCTGATTGGGCTTATGTGGCCGCGCCTACTGGCGCTATGGGAACAGGCTTTTTGCTTACCAGCACCAGACTCAGAGGGCCGCATCAGACTGATGGCAATACTACAATTCTTCTGGATCAGGATTATGTTTGGGCCGGAACATATCCCTATACTGATCCCGGAAATTTTTAATTTTATTTTAACTAAAAAACTGTTATTATCATAATATTCTTAAAGGGGGCAAGATGAGAGTATTGAAAAGTTTTGGCTTCACGATGGTAGAGATCATGATTGTGGTTATCATTATTGGGATATTAGCAGGGATTGCTATCCCCAAATTTAATCACTCCATAGAAACAGCTAAATGCTCGCAAGGCATGACTGTATTATCCAGCCTGCGCAATGCTGAATTAGATTGGTTTAGGGAAAATGCTGTTTTCACCACTTTAATTTCAGATTTGGAAACTCAAGTAGGAGCAAATTTTAGCGACACCCCTGACTGGGATTTTAATACAACCATGCCTGTTGTTGGTTTAACAACTGTGGTGTTAACCGCAACCCGGCTAAGCGGGCCGCATGCGGCAGCTGGTAATGACACCCTGACGATTAATGAACTCGGGGTTTGGGGCGGAGGTTATCCCTATACTGATCCTGGTACTTGGTAGTTTTTAGCCGCGCAATACAATCAACTAATCCTATTTTTATTCTGTTTTACTGAGAGAATAAAGACTCTTGCCATTTTTTAGCTCTTGCCGTATAATAAAACCTCAATACTGCGCATTGTAAACTAATAATCGCTAATTTTAATTAATTAAAATATTGGAAAGACGGATTTCATATGTTTAAATTTATCAAAGAAAAAATTTTCGGCAATCACAATGAAAAAGAACTCAAGCGCGTTGCTCCGATCGTAGAGCAAGTAAATGCTTTAGAACCGCGAATTAAACCGCTTTCTGATGAACAACTTAAAGCCAAAACAGCTGAGTTTCGTCAGAAAATTCAGGATTATATCAAACAGAACTGCGGCAAGCCTGATGATCAAAAAGAATTGGCCCTCTCTGAAAAACAAGCACTGGATTTGATTTTACCAGAAGCTTTTGCTGTCTGCCGGGAAGCTGCCTGGCGAACAATTAATATGCGCCATTTTGATGTACAGCTGATTGGCGGTATTGTTTTACATGAAGGCAAAATAGCGGAAATGACCACTGGTGAAGGAAAAACCTTGGCCGCGACTCTGGCAGTATATCTTAACGCGATCTGTAATAAAGGCGTACATTTAGTAACTGTTAATGATTATCTGGCGCAAAGAGACTGCGGCTGGATGGGGCCGATATATCATTTCCTCGGTTTATCCTGTGCTTCAATTGCCCATGATTTTTCCGTAACCTATGAGCCTAATCACAATGATCCCTCAGCGCGCGATGAACGTATGGCGCATTTAAAACCAATTTCCCGGCAGCAGGCATATCGCTGCGATATTACTTATGGAACAAACAATGAATTTGGTTTTGATTATCTGCGTTCTAATATGGTTATGGATAAAAGCGATCTGGTGCAAAGAGAACTGAATTTCGCGATTGTTGATGAAGTTGACAGTATTTTAATTGATGAGGCAAGAACGCCTTTAATTATCTCCGGACCAGCCGAAGCTTCCACTGATAAATATTATAAGATTGATAAAATCATTCCCCGCTTAGAACGCGGAGAGAAAAATGAAGAAACCAAAGAAGAGACCGGAGATTTTATTGTTGATGAAAAAGGCAATACGGTTTATCTGACCGAAGATGGTGAAGCCAAAGTTTCCAAAATGCTGGGGGTAGACAATCTCAGCAGCCTGGAAACCATGGAGCTTAAACATCATGTTGATCAGGCGCTCAAAGCCCATTCCCCTTTGTTTCGCCGCGATGTGCATTATGTGGTTAAAGAAGGACAGGTAATTATTGTTGATGATTTTACCGGCAGATTAATGCCTGGCCGCCGCTGGAGCGATGGACTGCATCAGGCGATTGAAGCCAAAGAAGGCTTAAAAATTGAGCGGGAAAATCAAACTCTGGCAACCATTACTTTTCAAAATTATTTCCGAATGTATAATAAACTGGCGGGAATGACCGGAACCGCGATGACTGAAGAAGCGGAATTCCAGCATATTTACAAACTGGATGTGGTAATGATTCCAACTAATCGGGTTTTAACCCGGATTAATCAAGCAGATATTATTTACAAAACTGCTAAAGAAAAATTCAACGCGGTTATTGAAGAAATCGCCGGGGTACACGAACAAGGCCGCCCGGTTTTAGTTGGTACAATCTCGATTGAAAATTCCGAACATATCAGCAATCTTTTAAAGCGGAAAAATATCAGGCATCAAGTGCTTAATGCCAAGATGCATGAGCAAGAAGCTCCGATCATTGCCCAGGCTGGACGTAAAGGCCGGGTAACCATTGCGACAAATATGGCTGGGCGGGGAACTGATATTCTTTTAGGCGGTAATGCCGAATTTTTTGCTGCTGAGTTATTGCAAAAAAAAGGCATTGATCCTGAACTGGCAACCAAAGAGCAAAAAGAAATCGCGTTAAAAAGCGTAAAACAGGAAATTGCCAACGAGCATGAAGAAGTAATTCAACTTGGCGGATTGCATATTATTGGAACAGAGCGGCATGAATCGCGGAGAATTGATAATCAGCTGCGCGGACGCGCCGGACGCCAAGGCGATCCTGGATCAAGCCGGTTTTATCTGTCTTTAGAAGATGATTTAATGCGGATTTTTGCTTCTGACCGAATCACCCGGTTTATGAATTTTGTTCAATGGGAAGAAAATATGCCGATTGAACATCCAATGATCAGCAAATCAATTGAAATCGCCCAAAAAAGAGTTGAAGGCCATAACTTTGACATTCGTAAACAATTGCTTAAATATGGCGATGTCTTAAGCAAACAAAGAGAAATTATTTATGAGCAGCGCGCTTATTTGCTCAATCAGGAGCAAATAAATACTTATGTTTTAGAATTAATTGATGAAGTCAGTGATGAAGCGATCGCGCAATATTTACCGGAAAAAACTCATCCCGGAGACTGGAACACTTCCGGTCTGGAAGATTGGGTTAGGACTAAATTCGGCATTGCTTTTTCCGCGGATAATCATGATGATCTGGGATCAGCGCTTAAACAAACTTTAATCCTGGCTTATGAGCAAAAAACCAGCACAATTGACCCTGGGCACCGAGCGGATTTTGAACGCTCATTATGTTTACATATTCTGGATACTCAGTGGAAAGACCATCTGCATGCCATGGATACTTTACGCGAAGGAATCGGCTTGCGCGCTTTTGGCCAAAAAGATCCTTTAATTGAATATCAGCATGAAGGCTATATGTTATTTTCCGACATGATCAGCCGGATTAAAGAAGAAACTCTGGAGTTTGTATTTAAAGTCACCATGGTTCGCGAGCAAGCTCATACCGGTGTGTTTGAAAGCGTTCCGGTTTCTTATTCGCATCCAAGTACTGCTCTGTTTGCCGCGCCCGGACAAGCCCCGGTATCAGCACCGCCAGAACATGCTGAACCAGCAACTCCCTACACCCGGCCAGATGATAAAATCGGCCGGAATGATCCCTGCTCTTGCGGCAGTGGGAAAAAATTTAAAAAATGCTGTGGGAAATAATTAAATATGACCAGGAAAAATTTAAGAAAACCAAGGCGTAAATCCAAATCAACCAAAACCGCGCCTTGGTTTTCTTTTTTTAACATTCTCTGTCTGCTGCTTTCCGCGATTCTGATTAATCTCAGTTTTCTCGGCCATTATTTAGGCATCCTGGCCTGGTTTGGTTTATTGCCTTTTTTAACAGCAATAAACAATAAGCCCTGGAAGCAAAAACTGCTGCTTAGTTTTTTATTTGGCTTTATGTTTTTTCTTGGTTTAATATACTGGCTGGTTCATGTCAGCCTGTTTGGCCTGCTGATTCTCTGCTTATATCTTGCCTTAGAATTCTCATTATGGAGTGTTTTTCTGCCCGAGCCCAGCCACTGGAGCAGTTTAATTATCGGCCCGGCGCTCTGGATATTAATCGAACGCTTGCGCGGAGTTTTGTTTGGCGGTTTTTTTTGGGGCATGCTTGGTTATTCTCAGTTTGAAAACATTGCTTTAATTCAATCCGCGGATAAATTAGGGGTCTGGGGCATTAGCTTTGCTATTGTTCTGATTAATTTTATTTTATTCCAGATACTTGATCAGCGAAAACATGGCAATAAGATTCCAGTATATGTCTATATACCTATTTTATACCTAGTAAGCATCTATACCTATGGCTGGACAATTCTCAATACAAAACCCTTTTCCCAGCCCAGCTGCAAGCTAAGCATGATTCAGCCGAATATCGAGCAGGAGAAAAAATGGGATTCTGATTACGCGTCTGCCAATATGAATCAATTACAGCAGCTTAGTGTTTTGGCCGGCAAAGACAACCCTGATTTAATTGTCTGGCCGGAAACCGCTGTGCCTGGCTATATATTAGATGAGCCGCGATTATACAATCAGGTCATTGATATTGCCCGGCAAGCAAAGACCCATCTGCTGATCGGCAGCCCGCGGGAAGATTATTTAAGTAAACAATATTATAATTCCGTGTTTTTATTTGGCGCTCAAGGAAATTTAAAACGCTATCATGATAAACTGCATCTAGTGCCTTTTGGCGAATATATTCCTTACAAAAATATTTTTGGTTTTTTAAAAAACTCACCGATTGCTGATTTTTCCGCGGGTAAAAACCATACACTGTTCCAGATTTTTAATCAGCAAAACCAAGAAGTTAATTTTGGAGTATTAATCTGTTTTGAGGACACATTTCCCCAATTGGTCAGAAAATTTAAACAACAAGGCGCTGATTTTATGGTCACAGTGACTAATGAAGCCTGGTTTAAACACAGCACAGAACCTTTACAACATACGGCAATCAGTGTTTTTCGGGCAATTGAAAACCGTTGCTGGTTTACGCGCAGTGCCAATACCGGAATTTCCTGTTTTATTGATCCATATGGAATAATTAAAGCAAAAGTGCAGGATAAAACAACTAAAGCAGATATTTTTGTGCAGGGATTCACGACTTACCAGATAGATTAATCACCAGTTGGTTTCATCAATGGAACCATCTTGATCTATGCTTATCGAATTGCCATCAGGTGTTCCGTCAGGCAGCATATGCGCGGCTGTAGCCGTATATGTAGGCCCTGTAGCAACAAGTGAATAGGTCCAGGTTCCATCGTCAATACTAATAGTTCCATACGCCGGGCTCAAATCAGTCAGCAAAGCAGTATAAGTTTGCGGCTCCTGGTCAAAATAAAACTGTTTTTGCGCTTTATTAATCGCGTACAGATTAAAAATCCCTTTTTGCTTATCCGCATTATTTCTTACATTCAAATAAGCAGGAATAGCTATTCCCAGCAAAACAGAAATAAGCACACAAACCACCATAAGCTCAACCAAAGAAAATCCTGATTGTTTTTTTAAAAAACAAATCATAAACAAACTCCGCCTTATAATTGCAAATATTTTATCAGGCCTCAATTAAATAGTTTTTAAATCATCTTTTAATTAAGTATACCACATTCCTTAGGCTTAAAGCAAATCAGCTGTTAACTGTTAGGCCCAAACCTTTTGCTGGACACTAGTTTGTGTGATTGTTTTAACAGGATAAGCATCAAGAATAATTTCGCTGGGCTGAAACCATAACTTAATTTCTCTTTCGGCTTCTTCAGCATTAGATGAGGCATGGATCACATTCTCATATACCCCTTTTGAAGTAATTCGGCCATAAGAACCTCGAATTGATGTTGGCTCAGCTTCTTCTGGATTAGTTGCTCCAGCCAAAGCCCGGACCTTGCCAATCGCGTCTTCACCCCAATAAACCAAGGCTAAAACCTTGTATCTGCCATGCAATTGCCCCTGTAAATAAGTTATCAGCTCGCCAAAAAATGGCTGATCTTTTAAATGCTTATAATGCTCAGTGGCTAATTCCGGGGAAACGCAAACCATTTTTGCCGCGGCAATCTCGAGTTTAGTTTCCGAAAGTCTGGTTAAAATATTGCCGGTTAAAGATTTAACCAGTCCGTCCGGCTTGATTAAAATTAATGTCTGCTCCTTCATATTCTCTCTCTCCTTTTTATTTTTAGTGTTACATTTAATTATTTTCGTGCTATTCAATGCCCCCTGATCAATTTAAGCACCCGGTCCAAATCATCCAGAGAATAATATTCAATCTGAATTTTCCCGCGTTTTTTACCATGAAACAAGTTAACCTTTGTGCCAAAAATCTGACGCAATTCTTCTTCAAGATTAACCACATGCTCGTCCTTATTTACCGAGACTTTGCCTTTAACGATTTTTTTCATCGCGCAAAACTGCTCAGCTTCCCGAACAGACAAGCCTTTTTTAAGAATCAGGCTTAATAATTCCAGCTGCCGGGCTATTTCACTTAAACTTAAAATCGCTTTAGCATGGCCCATAGATATCTGCTCTTTAAATAAAGCGTCTTTAATGATTTTAGGCAAAGTTAAAAGCCTGAGCGTATTCGCCACTGTTGCCCGGCTTTTAGCCACTGAGCGCGCTACCTGTTCTTGAGTAAAGCCAAAATCCTTAATCAGCGCTTCATAAGCCTTTGCTTCTTCGATCGGATTCAAATCATCTCTTTGAATATTTTCAATAATTGATAATTCCAGCATTTCCTGATCATTAACCTGCTTTACCACAACCGGAACTTGCTCTAAACCCAATTCTTTGGCTGCTCTTAAGCGTCTTTCTCCGGCGATTAATTCATATGATTTATCTGAGTGTCTACGCACAATTAAAGGCTGAACAATCCCTTTTTCTTTAATTGAATCAACCAGCTCCCGCAGCTTTTCTTCGCGAAAGTGCAGACGCGGCTGATAGCGGTTAGCGCTGATAATTTCCGGATCAAGCATTAAAAGATCATTGCTCGACACTTCCGGCTCAGGAGAAATTAATGCCCCTAAACCTTTTCCTAGAACCTTTCTATCCATGAATGATTCCTCCATTCTGTTGGCTAAAATTATAATTAAAGCTGGTCTTCAGCATTACCCACCGACGCTTGATCAATATCCTGTTCCGTAAATTCAGCCTGGGTTAAAGCGCGGTGCAGTTGTGTTTCAAGTCCGATGTTTTCATTTTCCAAAGCCAGTTCATCAACAATAACAGCTTTGTCTGTTTTTGCTTCCAAATGCGCTTGTTTGCTTAAAATTTCCTTGGCTAGAACTTTATAGCGCTGCGCGCCCACTGATAGTTTATCATACAGCATTATCGGCTTGCCAAAACCCGGAGCTTCACTTAGACGTATACTGCGGGGAATAATTGTTTTATAGACTCTGTCTTTAAAAAACCCTTGCACTTCCTTAATCACTTCGCCAGTCAGCCTGGTTCTAAAATCAGCCATTGTTAAAATAACCCCTTCTAAGTACAGCTTACTATTTAAAGCCTGCTTTACCAGCCCAACAGTATCCATCAACTGGCTAAGTCCCTCCAAAGCATAATATTCGCATTGCAAAGGAATTATTACACTGTCCGCGGCCACTAAACAATTTAAGGTCAGCAAACCCAGAGACGGAGGACAATCAATAAAAATATAATCATATTCCTCCCTTAAGCGCTGTAATTTGTCTCTTAATTTAAATTCCCGGGAAGTCATACCCACTAACTCTATTTCCGCTCCAACCAAAGCAACACTGGATTGGATTACATCTAAATTACTAAGCGGCCCCCTAACCAAAACCTCCTGATCACTGGCTAAGCCCATTAATAGCTCATATGTGCCTTTTTGCGCTGACTTTTTATCCAAACCCAGGCCACTGGTGGCATTGGCCTGAGGATCCGCGTCAATCAACAAGGTTCTTTTTTTCATCAAAGCAAAATAAGCACTGATATTAATCGCGCTGGTTGTTTTACCTACCCCGCCTTTTTGATTACATAAAGCAATTATTTTTCCCATAATTTTATACCCGCCCCCGACTCTTAACCTCAACACTTAGATTTTAATAATGCGCGATCTTGCCGGTATTAATCGCGGATTGCTTATCTTCAATTTCCAGCTTTTTAGTATTAAAATAGCTCATTTCCGTAACAAGTTGATTGCTAACAACTTCCAACTCTTTAATCAATTTCGAAGACTCTTCGCTAGCGCTTTTGCCGCCAGCCTGATATAATGTGATTTCATTAGCCAGCTCAGTTAGCCTGTTAGCCATTTCGCGATATCTCACCATAAGTCCGCGCAGTTTGACAATTGCTCCTTCCAGAGCTTTGGCCAGATCATCCAACTCATCACCTGGCCTTAAGTTCCCAATGCCAACACTTAGATCCCCTAACTCCAAAGAGCGTGCCGCATTTTCCATGCGCGACAATGGCCCGGCAATTTTATGTGAAGCAAAAATACTTAAAATAAATAAAACAAAAGCGCCAATCATGATGCGCAGCAATAAAACACCAGATACCCGGTCAAAAATATCCGCGAACTCAACAATAATAATTGAATTAATCATTGCCGCGTTATTATTATCCGGAACATTAGTATAAACATTATTGATTTTATTATAAAACTGCTGATTCTTAACCTGACTAGATATTTCCTCCCAGGTTGTTGTATAAGTTGTCCACACTGCGATAACAGCAATTACTAGCGTGGTAATAAAAACAAGTAAACTAAATCGCAATTGAAAACCTTTACGCACAAAATAATTCCTGCGCACAAACCTTCCTTCCTGTGTAGACATATCATCCCTCCTGATATTGCGTAAAAACGCCAAATCCTAAGTCAAAAATCCAAACCGTATTGCGTCGTGCTAATTTTAATAATATATTATTACGGGCCGAGGCAAGTCCCTACATTGTGTCTTTATTAACATCGGCCACGTCAAGCCGTGGCCCTACTATTATATGTTCTTTCTTCACGTCTTCTGCTTTGTGCTTTTTCGTCCTTCGGCCTAGCACAGCGATCGTCCATCTGCCCTCCATAGCCTTGGCGAAGGAGGGTCATCCTTCGGGCATTGTTCCACGTGGAACAATTAAATGAGTGCCTGACTTACGGAGCGTTTTTAGCGACGTCAAGTCAGCCAGCACGAATTTAGTCCGAAATGGCTGCGGCCAAGCAAACACTTTCGGAATCATTAATTTATTTCCCCTGATCCATTCTTAGTAACAGCAAAGCAATGTCTGACGACGGCATGCCTGATATGCGCATTGCCTGACCAACTGATCGCGGCTTGATTTGCTGTAACTTTTCCAATGATTCTTTTTTTAATCCCGCAATATTTTTATAATTAAAATCAATGGGAATTGGCCGGTCTTCTAATTTTTGCAAGCGCTGAATCAAAGCCTGCTCTCGCTCAATATAGCCGGCGTATTTAATTTCGATTTCAACTTGATTAGCAATATCAATTGCTAAAACACTGACTCTTTTGTCTAATTTTCCCAGTTTTTTATGCGTCATACCTGGCTGGCGAAGAATTTTCGCCAAAGAGCTTGGCCCCTGCTTTAAATTGTGCAATTTTTCAATTTCCTGAGCAATAATTTTTTTCTTTGCTCTTATTGTATCAATATTTATTTTTGAAATCAAGCCAAATCTAAAAGCATCCTCAGATAAACGTAAATCCGCGTTATCCTGTCTTAATACTAATCTATGCTCTACCCGGGAAGTAAACAATCTATATGGTTCCTGAGTACCTTTAGTTACTAGATCATCAATCAGCACACCAATATAGGCCTGAGTTCGATCAAGAATATACGCGGATTTTTTCTGGATTTTAAGCACCGCGTTAATTCCAGCAATCAACCCCTGACAAGCTGCTTCTTCATATCCAGTTGTCCCATTGATCTGTCCAGCAAAATAAAGGTTTTTAATTTTCTTTGTTTCCAAAGTCGCGTACAGTTGAGTGGGATCAGCATAATCATACTCTATGCCATAGCCAAAACGCATTATCTGGGCATTTTCCAACCCCTTAATGGTTTTAAGCATTTTAATTTGCACATCCTGAGGAAGACTTGTGGATAAGCCATTAACATATACTTCGCAACTATCCAACCCCTCTGGCTCAAGAAAAATCTGATGCCTGTCTTTTTGGGGAAAGCGGACAATTTTATCCTCTATTGATGGACAATAGCGTACACCAGTGCCCTTAATCTTTCCTCCATATAAAGGAGAACGGTGTAAATTGTCCTGAATTAATTTATGTGTTTTTTTATTTGTATAACCCAGATAACAACAAATTTGCTTTATTTTAGCCAATGGAGCATTATAAGCAAAACCAGTTGGCTTTTTATCTCCCGCCTGTTTTTCAAAACAAGAAAAATCAATTGTATCCACATGCAGCCTGGCCGGAGTACCGGTTTTCAGCCTGCCCATAGCAAACCCAAGATTATGCATATCCCGCGGCAATGCAATTGAAGCAAACTCACCCAGCCTGCCTCCGGAAAAACTAGTATCACCAATATGAATCAAACCATTTAAAAAAGTTCCAGCAGTGATTATTACTGTTTTTGCCAAAATTTTTAAATTTGAACTTGTAATAATCCCCTTAACCTTATCTTTCTCAATAACCAAACCAGCCACCATTAATTGCATTAAATCCAGATGCTCCTGGCGCTCAATCAGCATCCGCATAATATTATGATACTTTCTTTTATCTGCCTGCGCCCTAGGCGCCCAGACAGCCGGCCCCTTCTTTGTATTAAGCATTCTAAACTGAATACCCGCATAGTCAATAGCCTGTGCCATAGCTCCGCCCAAAGCCCCGATTTCGCGAGCTAAGTGCCCTTTTCCTGGCCCGCCAAAAGCTGGATTACAGGACATTTGACCGACTGTATCAATATTAATTGTTGCCAGTAAAGTATTGGCGCCCATACGGCTGGCTGCTAAAGCAGCTTCGCAGCCAGCATGCCCAGCGCCAACAACAATAACATCATATTTTTTGGAGAAATTAATTAATTGCATAGAATTAGTGGTTGGCTTTCAGTATTGCGTATACATCCTGTGTGTGGCGGTCTAGAATCAATCATTTTGGCTCATTCACGCCTTACTTCCTGTAAGGCTCCGAGGATGAATCTCTGATTTTGCCAGTCCTATCAAAATTAGGCTTCAAACCCGCCAAAATAATTATTCTATCCCTTTTCAAACTTGTCACTTTATAAACATCGGCCACGTCACAACGTGGCCCTACTATTATATATTCTTTCTTTATGTCTTGTGTCTTGCAACTGCTTTTCTGTTTTAATCATTTAAATCTATTTAATAATTAGAAGTTCGGAATTTATTTTCGTCCTTCGTCCTAGCCTCGCCGCTTTTCGGCAGGCGATCATCCCTCGTCCTTCGGGGCATTGTTCCACGTGGAACATTATTTGATATTATTCGGCTTTTTTTTAGACAGGATAGATACTCTGATCTTTGCTTTCTTTGCTCCTTCCATACCAAATAAACCGCGATGCCCCTCTGTGAGGATTTGGATTTTAATATTTTTTTTAGGTAAGCCTAAATCAGCTAAAGCCAGCTTAATTGCCTCTTCCACTGTATTTGCCTCATACTCCCTAATCATCTCAGAATCTTTGTTTTTTGCTGACATTTTATGCCTTCCACTTTTACTCCTCGCTTAAGCACTTGCAGTTTTATCAAATTTCTGAGATATCTTTGTTTGAACAACAAAAGAAAAAATCGAATTTGTTAAAAAATAAAGTACAAGGCCGGCTGGAAAATTATAAAAAATAAACCCCAGGAATATTGGCATCATCATTGCCATTGCTTTTTGCTGATCATTACCCCCTTGGCCAGGATTGGTCATTTTTTGTTGTAAAAACGATAAGACAACCATAATTAATGGTAAAAGGTTTAAACTGGTTCCAATTAACGGTAATTTGTGGGAAAAAGTTATAAAACTATCAGGCGCCGCCAAATCCTTGATCCAGAGAAAATTAGCGCCCCTAAGCTCAATCGCCCGCATCAAAACTCCATATAAAGAGAAAAATACCGGCATTTGCAATAACATTGGCAAACAGCCGCCTGCTGGATTAACTTTATGTTTTTTATATACTTCCATTATTTCTTTATTTAATTTTTCCGGCTTATCTTTATACTGATCCCGCAATTTTTCCACAATCGGCTGCAGCGCCTGCATTTCCTTCATTGACTTAAGACTTTTAAATGTAAGCGGATACAGCACCAAATTAATCGTGATCGCTAAAGCAATCACAGCTAATCCATAGTTTTTAAACACAATAAACATCCAGCGCATCAATAATAAAAGTAAATCTGAAAATCCAGTAAAAATACCTTTTCCTCTTACCTCTTCAATGCCAAGATTTAAGGCAGCCATATCATCATGCCCATTTATTCCTGCATATAAAACATACTTATGCCTGATTGTTTGCCCTGCCGGAACAAGCAGATTATTTAAGCCCATACCCAAAACATTGCCTGATTGCTGATTATAAGTATAAAAATAATCAACTCCGGTTAATGGCGTGGTAATTAAAGCAAAATAACGCGTAACCAAACCGCCCAGTTTTACATCACCTTCGATCATTTTTCTTTCCTTGATCGCGCTAGGGTTTTTCTTAAAGTTTTTCTGATTATTAAGGATCATCAAAATATTGCGAAATCTACTGGCAATACCTTCAGCATCCATAATGCCTGTTGATGTAACTAATTGATATGGAATGAGTTGATCTTTGTCTGATTTATTA
>Ga0180007_10001576_pt1 | contig 30208 bp, 30 predicted proteins | sample MM_PC_MetaG_FD_121122 | JGI IMG/M metagenome (GOLD analysis project Ga0180007, IMG submission 121122) | Groundwater microbial communities from the Aspo Hard Rock Laboratory (HRL) deep subsurface site, Sweden - MM_PC_MetaG | ecosystem: Environmental > Aquatic > Deep subsurface > Groundwater... | reverse complement strand
CCTTTTCTGGCTCCAATCAGAGCCAATCCTAAAGGAGATTCATTGGAAATCCTTTTTTTAGCAGGATCTGCCTCAACCCTACCTACAATGGTAAATTCATCAACGCCCTCATCCATCTCAATTTTTACCGTTGATCCAATCACCACAAAATCTTGGCTGCGTTGACCTGCAATAACTTTTGCATCGCGGACTATATTTTCCAGTTGTGAGATTCTATTTTCTATCAGCGATTGATCCTCAACAGCTATATCGTACTCGGAGTTTTCAGTCAAATCGCCGTATTCTCTTGCCTGACGAATTCTATCTGCAATTTGAGTTCTTTTAGTTCCTTTTAAATATCCGAGCTCTATTTTAGCATCAGCCAAACCTTTTGCAGTTAAATATATACTCTTCCTGCCCGGATTTGAATCTGTTTTAATTTTGGTCATAAATTCTCTCTCCCGCCATGGCGGAGGACAAATTGTGCCAATTTTAGACTAAATCTTCGCATAAGTCAACCACAACTAGTTTACATGGTTGTGGTCAAACCAGTACCGCCAACGGGAGTTGAACCCGTGATTTTCGGGATGAGAACCCGATGTCCTAGGCCACTAGACGATGGCGGCGTGCACAAATTATACCAGATTCCTTGACTACGTTCAGTTATCATGAACGTAGTTGACCCAACATCCGCCATTTGATACGCTTACGAGAGATGGATAAACCTGCCAAGAAAACTCTCCATTTAAAAATTGCCTTAGCAATAATATTTTCCGCTTTACTTCCAGCCGCACTCGGCCTGTTTATCCCGCTAACACCTCCTTTCTATATTTTAATAGGCATAGGCTGTTCAATATTATCTATCACATTCCTATTTTGGACATTAAAACCTTTAGGTCAACTTATTAAAAACACCAGAGAATTTGCCGGAGGCAGTCTTAATATTCGCGCAGACATCAGGTCAGGGGATGAATTTGAAGATGTGGGAACCGCCTTTAATCTCATGGTGGATAAAATTTCCAAAACTTTGCAGCAACTCGAAACAGACAGGGACGTTACCGTTTCAGAAAAGAATAAATTAAACGAAATCCTTACCACCTTAATAGATGGAATCATAGCCGTAGACTTTAATAAAAATATCCTGCTCTTTAATAAATCCGCTCAAGAACTGACCGGTTTTTCAGAAACAGAAGTTCTAGGAAAACCAATCGACCAAGTAATCCATTTTTTTGCAGATCAAGATGAAATTTTATCAAAAACATACTGCAAAGAGAATTTTAATCAGACAGCAAAACTCATCGGGAAAAGCGGCAAACAGACAAGAATAAACTTGATGAGTACTCAAGTTGACGACCAAACACAAAGCCATCTATCCTCCGTTCTCATGCTCCACGATTTATCCAGAGAAGAAGAATTGGAACAAATGAAGCTGGATTTTGTATCTATGGCCTCACATGAACTTAAAACACCCTTAACCAGTATAGTAGGGTATCTTTCCGTAGCTTTAAATGAAAACAAAGATAAGATACCTGCAGAAAGTTTGCAGCTATTGCAAAAGGCGTTTACTTCCGCACAACAACTCCAAACCTTAATCCAGAATCTGTTAAATGTCAATAAAATAGAGAGGGATAAATTTACTGTTTCCAACGAGTCTGTCGATTATCTGCCTATACTTTCCAAGGTCGTTGAGGACTTAAGAAACCAGGCAAATCAAAAAAATATTGTTTTAACTTTGAAAGCGGATAACTTACAAAAAGTCTTTGCTGACCCAATCAGAATTGCTGAAGTTCTCACAAATTTGGTAGCCAATGCCATAAATTACACAAATCCCGGAGGAAAAGTTGAAATTACAACAAGTGTTTCACCTACGGAACTTATTACCACAATTTCCGATACGGGGGCAGGCATACCAAAAGAGGCAATATCTCATCTTTTCACCAAATTCTTCAGAGTTTCAAATCTGGAGCAAAAGGGCAATAAGGGTACGGGTTTAGGGCTTTATATTTCCAAATCAATCGTTGAAAAATTGCGTGGGAAAATTTGGGCAGAGTCTGAAGAAGGACATGGCAGCAAATTCTCCTTTACATTACCGCTAGCTACTCAAACCGCAGGATTTTTGGATAGAAATAAATTTACCGCACAAGCCATTCAATCAGGGTCTTTGAATTATTGAAAAATTTATATACAATAGATCTAACATGAATCCTACAGCAAAAAAAATATTGCTTGTTGAAGATGAAGACTTTATTAGAGAACTATACGCAAAACAGCTTACCAAAGCCGGCTTTTTGGTAAAGGAGGCTATCGATGGACAATCCGGTTTAGATACTTTAAAAAAGGAGCAATTCGACCTCCTACTTTTAGATATCATGCTGCCGGGTATGAATGGATTACAGCTGCTTAGGGAATTTAAGACTCAGAATCCGAATTCTAAAATGATAACAATACTGCTTACTAATTTGGGACAGGAAGCGGTTATCAAAGAAGGGTTTGAACTCGGGGCACAAGCTTATTTAATCAAAGCATCATACACTCCTGATCAGGTAGTAAATGAGGTAAAAAATGCCCTGTTCGGCAACCAGCCTCCCCCTCCACCAGCACAATAATTCTTAATTTATCTAAGAAATGGTACTAAGAGTAACGCTACGATATTGACCACTTTAATCATTGGATTTATGGCAGGACCGGCGGTGTCTTTGTAAGGATCTCCGACAGTATCTCCGGTGACTGCAGCTTTATGGGCATCAGAACCTTTACCGCCAAATTTTCCGGATTCAATATACTTTTTGGCATTATCCCAAGCAGCACCTCCTGTTGTCATGGAAACTGCCACAAAAATACCTGTCACGATTGATCCAACAAGCATCCCCCCCAAAGCCACCGGACCCAGGACAAATCCCACAATTACAGGGGACAAAACAGGAATTAAAGCCGGAACCAACATCTGTTTTTGCGCCGAAGCAGTCACAATTTCCACACATTTTGCATAATCCGGTTTTGCCGCGCCTGTCATAATCCCTTTTATAGTTCTAAATTGACGTCTTACTTCTTCCACAACCGCACCGCCTGCTTTACCTACTGCCTCCATGGCATAAGAGGCAAAAAGATAAGGTAAAGCGCCACCTATAAATAAACCTACCAAAACTTTAGGATCAGACAGAGAAAAAGAAAGTTCCATTGCTTGAAAGGAAAATTCCTGGGCATATATGGCAAATAAAACCAGGGCCGCCAGGGCGGCCGAACCTATTGCATAACCCTTGGTCACAGCTTTGGTGGTATTGCCAACCGCATCCAAAGGATCGGTAACGCCGCGAACTTTAGAGGAAAGACCCGCCATTTCGGCAATTCCACCGGCATTGTCAGTAATTGGGCCAAAAGCATCTATTGCCACCACAATCCCTGCCAAAGAGAGCATGGTGACCCCGGCCAAAGCTACTCCGTAAAGTCCTGCCAAAAGAAAACTCCCTATTACTGCTGCCGAAATTAAAATAATCGGCCAAAAAGTTGAACGCATGGACAATGCCAGTCCGGAAATAATGTTTGTGGCATGACCTGTTTGGCAAGCTTTAGCCAAATTTTGGACAGACGAATACTTTGTACTGGTATAGTATTCTGTAATTACCACCATTCCACCTGTAACTAAAACTCCTATTAAAGCTGCCAGATATAAATTCAACACCGAAAATGCCCCATTACTACCCATAAGGCTCGAGGTTACAGGGTAAAATAAAACTGCACAGATTAAAGCTGCTACAATCATGCCATTATAAAGGGCACCCATGATATTTTTGCTTGTGAGTCTTACAAAAAACGATCCGGCAACAGATGCAAAAATGCCCATGGAGAGAATCAAAATGGGAAAGATCACTGCTTGAGTGAATCCCGGAAAAAGCAGCTGGCCCAAAATCATGGCGGCAATAGCAGTAATGATATAAGTTTCAAAAATATCCGCAGCCATGCCCGCATCATCCCCCACATTATCTCCCACATTATCGGCAATTACCGCCGGGTTCCGCGGGTCATCTTCCGGTATCCCCAGCTCAAGCTTGCCAACCAAATCCGCTCCAACATCTGCTCCTTTAGTAAAAATCCCTCCGCCCAACCTTGCAAAAACAGAAATTAAAGATCCTCCAAACCCCAAGCCTACCAAAGATTTTAAATCCCCGCCGGTGTATTGATAAAAGCCGTAAACAGCAGCAAGAGCCAGACCCACCACCAAAAATCCGGTGACTGCCCCACCTTTATAAGCAAGAGAAAAAGCTTGCGATAAACCCTGTTTGGCTCCTTCTGTCACTCGTACATTTGCCCGAACAGCCACACTCATACCTATAAATCCTGCCAAAGCAGAAAGAGTTGCGCCAATCAAAAAGCCGACAGCCGTATTTTGGCCTAGAACAAAATAGATTAAAACTGCCAAAGCAATAGCCACCAAGGCTACAACTTTATATTGCCGCTGTAAATATGCTGCGGCACCGATTTGGATCGCCACGGCGATCTCCCTCATTTTCTCATCACCGGAAGATTTTCTTAAAATTTCAACAATAAGCCATCCGCCATATAAAATAGCAGTCGCCGCGGCGACCCAGATTATTAAACTTGCGTTATCTGTAATTAAATCCATGAAAATTTTTGAAGCAGGACGTAATAATTCGCTCCTGCGAATTAAACGTTCTAGCAGCGTTTAATATTTTATATTATTACGCTGCAGTCCTTAGAATTTACAACACTTACAAAGAATAATCAATAGAGATTTACGCAAGGTAAGCGGGGTGGACAGGGATGGCTTTGCGGGTGACCGGTTGCGGAGGCTTCATAAGAGCAACTTTCAAAACATCATCCATATGCTTTACAAAAACAAACTTAAGATCTTTTTGCACATAATCCGGAATATCTTCCAAATCTTTTTCGTTATCAGCCGGAGCAACTACCACTTTAACCCCAGCTCTGTGGGCTGCCAAAATCTTTTCTTTAAACCCGCCAATTTCTAAAACCCTGCCCCGCAAAGTGACTTCCCCGGTCATGGCTACCTCTTTATGTACCGGGATTTTGGTAAAAGCCGAAACTATGGCGCAAGTTAACGTAATACCTGCAGAAGGTCCATCTTTGGGTATCGCCCCTTCAGGAACATGAACATGCACGTCTACTTTTTGAAAAAACCGTTCAGGGAGACCCAGTTCGGAAAAATGCGCCCTGACATATGACATAGCAGCCTGACCCGACTCTTTCATCACATCTCCCAGGTGTCCGGTCAGAAGCAAATTGCCTTTTCCCGGCATAAGAGTTACTTCAATAAACAAAACCTCTCCTCCTGCTTCAGTCACCGACAAGCCTGTTACCATTCCTATCTCATCTTCTTTTTCAGCCAAAATGGGCAAGAATTTAATCGGGCCTAGGAAACCGTGAATGTCTTTGGGAGAAATTACAAATTTCTCTACCCGTTTGTTACTCTCCGCTATTTTTCTGGCCACCTTTCGCAAGATCGCAGAAATTTCTCTTTCCAAATTTCTCACACCCGCTTCCCGAGTATATTCCCTGATAACTCTGTAAATTGCCTCCATATCAAACTCAACCTTGCTTTTGCCTAACCCATGATTTTCTATTTGTTTGGGGATCAGGAATTTTTTGGCAATATGAAATTTCTCGTCTTCCGTATAGCCGGGATACCTAATAATTTCCAGTCTGTCCCGAAGAGCCGAAGGAATAGTATCTAAAATATTGGCGGTGGTGATAAACATTACATTGGAAAGATCGTATGATACTTCCAAATAATGATCAGAAAAACTCTCATTTTGTTCAGGATCCAATGCTTCAAGAAGTGCCGCCGAAGGATCACCTCTGTAATCGATGCCAATTTTATCAATCTCATCCAGCATAAAAACCGGATTAACCGCGTCTGCTTGCTTTATCCCCTGTATAATCCTGCCGGGCATCGAGCCCACATAAGTCCGCCTATGACCCCTTATCTCCGCCTCGTCTCGTATCCCACCTAAAGAAACTTTAACGAATTTTCGGTTCAAAGCTCTGGCAATAGATTTTCCAATTGAAGTTTTACCTGTACCGGGCGGGCCTACAAAACAAAGGATTGGACCTTTCAATTTTCCTGCCAGTTTGGCAACAGCCAGATATTCTATAACTCTCTCTTTAACTTTTTTCAAAGCATAATGATCCTCTTCCAAGATATCTTCTGCTTTTTTCAGGTTGACTTTTCCCTTCCTTCCAAGACACCATGGCAAATCGGTTAACCATTCCAGGTAATTTCTGATGTAGCCTGCTTCAGGGTTATACGAAGACATTTTAGCAAGCCGGGAAAGCTCTTTTTTAGCCCTTTCCAAAACCGGTTTTGGCATACCGCTCTTTTTGATCTTTAACTCAAATTCATTAATTTCCTGATGTTCCGTATCACTGCCGCCCAGTTCCTCTTCGATACTTTTCATCTGTTCCTTTAATATCGCTTCTTTTGTCAGTTTGGAAACTCGTTCTTGTGTTTGGGAAGAAATTTTTTGAGATATCTCCAAAATTCTGATCTCTTTAGCCAAAAGTTCAGACAATCTTTGTAATCTATCAGCGGCGGAAACCATCTCTAAAATCTGTTGCTTGTCTATGGTTTTAAAATCTATGGTTTGGGTAATTGAATTAACCAATTGATTGGGGTCATCCGAATAGCTAAAAAGTGGCCAATTAATAAGATTGCTTTGGTCAAAGAAAGGATTACCTCCAAGCTCCAGGAAACGCTTGACTTGATTCCTGACGGTTCGAACTTGTGCTTCTGTTTGTTCTGTTTTCTCATAAAGTTCGGGTATCTCTTCTATCTCTACCTCAAGGTAGGGTTCCAGTCGGGTAAAGTTTTTAAGGTAAACGCGGGAAATTCCTTCTGCCTGCAGCGTGTATTCACCTTCGGGATTCTTGACTACCCTTTTTATCAAACAAACAGTCCCTACTTTATAGAGGTCTTTATCGGCCGGGTCTTCGATCCGGGAATTTTTTTGAGTCACAAACACAATTAGCTTATCGCTATTCCAAGCTATATCCAAAGCAGCCTTTGATTTAGGGCGGCCGGAGATAATAGGAACCGAGTTGCCGGGGAAAATAACCGTATCCCGCAAGGGACCAACAGGCATAGTTGACTTAAGTTTAATAGACTCATTTAGAATCGGTTTGATAAAATCAGCCATATCTTTAACTAATTAGCAGTTTAATATATCGAGTGCTAAAAGTCAATACCCTTTTTTGCCAATTTTCCTATCTTGTAGGGATGTTTAACCTCTTTCATCTCTGTTACCAAATCTGCAATTTTAATTAATTCTTTTGATGCATGATGGCCTGTTAATATTAAATCCAGTTTATCCGGTTTTTCCGAAATAAGTTGTCTTATTTTCGTAAGAGATAGTAATTTTGAAGCTACAGCTCCCACTACCTCATCTGCCACCACCACATCCCATTTATCAGATATTACTTCTTTATATAATACTTCAAATAAGTTTTTTGCTGCTTTTTTGTGTTCAATAAAAGGCAGCTTGTCGCCCATTATTTTAACAAACCCTTTACCTCCCTGGATTATTTTTATTTTTAATTTTTTAAGTGTTATAAGTTCCCCGGAAAAAGTATTTTTGCCAAACTGAACAATTAAAATTTTTTTATTATATCCTGCGGCGCGAACTGCCAACCCCAATGCAGCAGTTGTCTTCCCCTTCCCTTCACCAGTATAAACAATTACCAAACCTTTCTCTTGAATACTCATTACCTAATTAGCCTTTCTAAAATATCTGTTGCTTTCTTATTTCCATCAACTCCAGCAAACATTTTACTATATTTGGTAATAGCAGTCTTATATTTATCTTTTTCTTTCAAAACTTCCTCGATTGTGTTAAAAATCCGGTTTATCGGCAAATCTCTGGCCCTTCGCTGAAAGTTTTCCCAATCTAATCGGATTAAATCAACCACTCTTAAATTTGACACACATTTTCCTAATCCAAGCTCTTCAAACCTAAAACCATGAAGATATTGATCCGGATTAAATGGTATTGCCACTACCGGTTTTCCCAAAATTAAAGCTTGACTCATCGTGCCTAAACCACCATGACATACAACAAGATCCACTTTTTGACAAACAGCGAATCCGGGCAAAAACCTCTCTACATAGAGATTATCTAAATGGCTAAACTCTTCAGGATTAACAATATTGCTTGAGGAAACAATCACTCTATACCCCTTTTCAATCAATAACTTACTTAAAGACAACAACTTCTCAGGGTCATAACCAGTACCACCAAAGGTTAAATAAATTGTCCGTCCATCTGGTTTAATTTTGTCCAACCAGCTCGGTTTAGACTCATCAAAACCATTCCCCCAGATAGAACCTACATAATTGGTATCATATTTATCTTCCAGTTGTAGCAAATAACCCCTTGGTTCAGGAATAATATAAATCATATCCAGGAGCTCAACTCTCTTAAAATTTTTATTCACCAGTTTAGCAACTTCTAAAAGCGGGTCAAAGTATTGTGATTTGAAATTAGAAACCAGCATATGAGAGAAAAGGTTAATTAAATATTGAACTAATTTAGGCAGACCAAAATCCGGTAAATAGGTTTTGCAAAACAAACCTTCGCTGTTTACTATAAATACCGAGGGTATATCCAAACTCTTACACGATAGAATTGCTGAAAATCTACAATCAATTACTGCTAGATCAGGCTTATATTTTTTAAGAATCTTTATTTCTTCTAAAACTAACGGGTAAATATACGATGGGTCTTTGATTTGATTTGCAGATTGAAAGTCAGAACAATATTCTCCAATGTCAATAACTTCTATATTTTTGTTTTTGATGAAAAACTGTTTCTTCTTTGTAAGAGCAAATATTATTCTGTGCTTACGTCTAACCAATTCCTCCGCAACTGCCAGCGAGCGAATTATATGCGCCAAACCTGCCTCTAGTGGAAAGAAAATGAAAGTTTTTTTCTTGAAATAATTTGAACCCACCATAAAATTATAACAAAATCAGCACATACTATACCCGCAGGAGTGGCATTTTTTACAGCCTTCCTCCATTACAAATGAGGCGCTGCCGCATTCAGGGCACAAATCTGCCTGAAGATGAGCTAAGGTATTTGGCTCCGGGTCAACCGGATCAGAATTATCTATTGTTAAATTCAAAGGCAATGTTTCAATATTACCTTGAGCCTGATCTTGCGCCAAATCCTCTGCCAAAACCTTGGCAATAGCATCTGCCAAACTCATCACTCTGTTTTTTCCAAATCCAACATACGACGCTCCTCCAATCCCTTTAAGCTGCCCTACAATCTTACCAGCAACTTTCTTGGGATCTGTCTCTTTTGCGCCCCGAGCCAGACGAAGCGACAAAGATACCAATCTGCCCATGGCTTCCGCATCAGCCATGGTATGCATACCGGCCCGCCCCACTGTCACAAACACTTCAAAAGGTTGACCTTCGCTGTCGCGGTTGACGGTAATAAAAGCTTCCCCCACCGGAGTTGAAACTTTATAAGTCCTGCCTCGAAGTATCATCGGCCGCTCGGCAACCGGAGCTTCCGGGTCTTCAATTTTACCGCTATTTAAACTGGAAGAAATATTCAAAACCTGGACATGCTTGCTGCCGTCCCTGTAAACGGTAATGCCGGAGCAGCCTGTTTCCCAAGCCAAAAGGTATGCTTTGGCAATATCATCACGAGTAGCGGAATTTGGCAAATTGATAGTTTTGGAAACGCAATTATCAGTATTTTGTTGAAAAGCCGCCTGCATTTTAACGTGAATTTCCGGATCAATTTCCGGAGCAGTCACAAAAACTCTTTGCCATATCTGGGGTACTTCTTCAAACCCTTTAACCGAACCTCTATCCATGATTTTTCCTGCCAACTCCTCACTATAAAATCCCTCTTTTTTGGCAATTGCCTCAAATGTCTGATTGACAATAGTCAGTGTTCTCGTAGGAAGTCCCGGGCGTTTAACCTGGTGGATGTAAGCAAGAGCAAAAACCGGTTCAATACCGGATGAACAATCCGCAATAATGGAAATTGTGCCTGTTGGGGCTATCGTAGTAATAGTGGAGTTACGGATAGGCTTATCGTCTTTGTAAATTGAATGTGCCCAGTTGGGAAAAGGTCCGCGGGTTTTAGCAAGCTCTTGGGATATAGTGTGACCTTCTTCATTGATAAATTTCATTATTTTTTCAGCCAGCTCAATAGCCTCATCAGAGTCATAGGGAATTTTGAGCTTAAACAACATGTCCGCCCAACCCATTACCCCTAAACCTATTCTCCTGTTTGAGTGAACCTTTTCATAAATCTGGGGCAATGTATAAGGGTTAACCTGAACCACATTATCCAGAAAATGAACTGCTTTTCTTGTCACATCCCGGAGTCCTTCCCAATTTATTTCACTGTCATCCGCCAGCTGGCTCGCCTCGCGAAGCGGGCGGACAAATTTCCCCAAATTAATTGAACCCAAGTTACATGCATCCCATGGCGCCAGCGGCTGTTCCCCGCAAGGATTGGTTGCTTCTATCTTTTCCAGCTCCGGTACGGGATTGGCGGAGGAGTGGTTAATCCGGTCAATAAAAATAAGGCCGGGGTCTCCTGTTGCCCAAGCCCTCTCCACTATTTCATCAAAAACTTGCTTTGCATTTAATTTACCTACAGCCTCACCGGTCCCGGGATCAACCAAATCATAATTCTCACCTTTGTAGCAAGCATCCATAAACTTATCCGTTATCCCGCATGAAATATTGAAATTGGCAATCTGTTTATCCAGCAGTTGCAATCTAAAATTTTCGCGGGCAACATCATCGGATAGTGAGGGTGTCGCTACTTCGTAAAACGACTTGTTGTATTCATCCAGTTCGGATTTACAACGGATAAATTCTAGAATGTCCGGATGATCTATCCGCAAAACCCCCATATTGGCGCCTCTTCTTGTACCTCCTTGTTTTATGGATTCAGTAGCCGCGTTAAAAACCCTAAGAAATGAGACCGGACCGGACGCTACACCACCTGTTGTTTTAACCCTTGAGCCTTGGGGCCGCAGTCTGGAAAAGGAAAAACCTGTCCCTCCCCCTGTCTGATGGATCAGTGCAGCGTATTTGACCGCATCGAAAATCTCCGGCAAAGAATCTCCAATCGGCAAAACGAAACAAGCGCTGTACTGCAAACCGTTATTTTTCCCGGCATTCATGATAGTGGGAGAATTTGGTAAAAATTCCTGGTTTACCATGATGGTATAAAACTCGACAGCCAAATCTTGAACCGCCTTTGGAGTTGCCCCAAAGTCAAAATCAGCTGAAGCAATATCATAAGCCAAGTGCCAAAATCTTTCTGCGACGGTTTCCGCCACTCCGCCGTCACCTGTCTTTAAAAGATATCTTTCTTGAAGGATTTTTTTTGCGCTTTCGGAAAATGAAGGCTGCAGCAAATCTTTAGGCATGCCAGGCGTTTTTTTGTAGCGGGGGATAAATCTTGTTTCAAAAGTGCGGCTGTTTTTATCTATTTTTTTTACCTTCAGCTCACCATTGGTTTTCCTTCTGCCGCGAATCTTAGGAATAGTCACTATTTGCGATGTAGTGCTAGTTTTTTTTGTCATAACGTTTCCATTTCTTTCTTAAAATCTTTCGGATCGGAAAAAGTCCTATAAACGCTGGCAAAGCGCAAATAAGCAACTTGGTCCAATTTTTTAAGTTCAGATAAAACCCATTTTCCCAAAGTCTGCGATGAAATTTCCTGCAGTCTCCTTATTCTAATTCGCTTTTCTATCCTATCCAAAATGCTTGAAACCTTATCTATCCCCGGTCTTTTCTCTAAAGCTTTGGTCAATCCTATCTCCAATTTCTCTCTGACAAACGACTGCCGCCTACCATCTTTTTTAATGACCATTATCTCAACTTCTCCCAGCCGCTCGTATGTTGTGAAGCGCTTGGTACATTTTAAGCATTCTCTGCGCCGCCTTATTTCCCCGCGTCCGGGAACCGACCTTTTATCTATAACTTTTGATAAATTACTTTGGCAAAATGGGCATTTCACAAAACCAAATATACCATAACATATTGGTATTTATAAGTGTCAATATACTAGATGTTGTGTAATTTACTGTATAACTACTTTCTGCATAATATCGCCGACTGAAAGTTTATTAACTACTTCCTGGCCGGAGATAACAGCAGCAAAGATTGTATAGTTTGGCGCAAGCGCAGTATCTTTTTTAAGTATGAAAAACTGGCTGCCGTTGGTGTTAGGACCTGAATTGGCCATAGCCACTATACCCTTAACATAAGATCTGGTCACCGGTTCGTCGGGAAAGTGATACCCCGGCCCACCTGACCCTGTACCGGTTGGATCCCCGCCTTGAACCACCCAATCTTCTACCCTATGAAAGGTAAGTCCGTTATAAAACCCGTTTGACGCCAGAATCATAAAATTGGAAGCAGCCATAGTTGCTTCCGGGTAAATTTGAAGTTCTATCATACCTTTACCTGTTTGAATTATGGCTTTTTTGTTTTGTAAAACTTCCGGTTTTAAAATGCCGGGGAAGTCTGGAAGTTTTTTGTTCGTAGCCAAAGGCAAATCTGTTTGTTGAGACTGTTGTTGAGCTGCAGGAGATGAATCTTGATTAAACAGGAAATCCAAAGTGGCCGGGGTGGGAGAAGGAGAAGCGGAAATGGTACTTACATCATTCTTAAATTTTGTCACGGTAAAATATACTCCTGCCGCGACAATAAAGATTATTAAAAATACCCCCAAAACTTTCTGATTGGTAAACATCCGAGCATTATATACCACCAGAACCTATATCTTTGCAATCCCTTAAAAATATTATTTCTTTTTTAAATGTTTGAAGATTTCAATCTGACGGAGACGTTTTTCGGCTTGCTCGCGAGTTGGATATGTCCCCATATTCCGTCCGCTTTCAGCCATCACTCTATATCCTTCTTTAACTTTCGCAATCATAGTTTTTTTACAAGATCCAGAGTTTACCCGGATTGAGGTACAAATGGAAACTCTACTAAATTAGGACTCTTGCTGTTGGCTCCTGCATCTAAAAACTTCTCGCATGTATCACCAAATTGTCTATCATAGCGTGAATTTCTTGGATTTAAAACTGCATAATCAAAAAGACTCCGATCTATCAATTGTCTTATTATATGGGTATATACCTCTTGCTTATTTTCTTCGGTTATTCGACCTCCTAATCCACGTCCTAAAAGAAAAATAAATGAGATATTTCCATAGACTTGCTCCGGAGAGTTTATTTTTGGAAAAATACTCCTTGCTCCTTCAAGATCAACCAAAGGCTTTATATAATCTTCTATCCATTGAGACCCTAAATCACGAACTGCTTCCTCTTGTGCTTGTTCAAATAAAGTATTCTGTTTACCCCGCCATTGTTCTGGACCTTGTTTTCTAACAACATCATTCAAAAAGTGATCGACAAGTGAGGCGCATGCAGATACTCCAGATCCTTTTAACTCTTTTGCTTCTACTGCAACAGGTGCATTTGTCATGCTTATAGTATATCATTTTAATTTATCAAATGAATAATCCAATAATTCTCTTGCCTCATCGCGCCTATCCTCTGATCCCAGAAGCACTCCTAATACCTCATAATCTGACTTTCTTGCTAAAGTAACTAATGTTAATCCCGCTTCCGGAGTATAACCGGTTTTAAAACCTACAACTCCAGGATAAGTAGTTAATAAATTTATCCCGGAATACATGTCATAATCTTGATGATTTTCAGTTTGGGGCAAATAGACATGTTCGGATTTGGAAATTTCTGCTACCTCCGGAAAGCGTCTGATTAAATATCTTGTCAGGACGGCCAAATCGTAAGCTGTTGAGTAAGAATTGTTGGAATCTTCATCTAAACCCGTAGGATTTGCAAAATGAGTATTTTTCATACCCAATTGTTCTGCTTTTTTATTCATTAACCTGATAAATTCTTCCCTATCACCTGTAGTCCCCTCTGCCAATACTTCCGCCGCATCGTTTGCAGATATTAAAAAAATCCCGGAAAGCAATTCTTTTAGAGTTAATTTTTCTCCTGCAATAAGTAACATTTTGTCGGGTTCCGTATCAGCAGCTCTTTGGCTTACTATAAACTCAGAATCCAAATCTTTATGTTCCAATACAATAAGAACTGTCATCACTTTAACTAAAGAAGCAACTGGCAATCTTTTATTGAAATTTTTGACAAAAAGAACTTGCCCGGATTTTGTCTCCACAAACAAAGCCGCCTCCGCGCTTATATCAGGAGCACTGCTATAATTCCCATCTGGTTGCTTCGGAAACCACTGGTTTATACCTAAAACTTTTTCCTGTTGCAGAAAAGGCGATACCAGACCGGCCTTCTCTTTATTGAAGAAAATATTTAGCAAAACAAACAGTAGCACCACTAAAACAGCAGAAAAAATTGCCACTTTTTTCATGTAATTTTCCATAATACAAAACTTACCTCTTGACGTCTATAGCAATTCTCCTTCACAATAAAAATAGTGTGAAAGACGGCACACTTAAATTTTATGTGGCACCGTCTAATACCTCTTTTATTATTAATAGCCGTTATTACATTTATTGCTTTTAATTTTCAATCCGTAAAAAGAACTCTTGCCTACAGATTACATATCTCCGGAGATCCGACTACTTCCTGCTGTGATGTTTATCAAGTTTTAAAACAGAAGGGCAAATTTGATGAAAACGCCACAACCGCCATCTTCAATAACCAAACAATCAGTTACCCAAAAACTTCCTTAGCCTATGCTTATGCCCAATCTATAACTCAGGTGAACGATGAAGCCAATCAAGCAGTATTAGGAACAACTAATGCAGCAGGGGAGGAAAAATGGATTGAGATATCTTTAGACGAACAAAGACTTAGAGCATACGAAGGAAATAAATTAGTAATAGAATTCCCCATTTCTTCCGGCCTTTGGGCTTCAACCCCAAAAGGCACATTCAATATCTGGTACAAAACCCGCTCTCAAAGCATGATTGGCGGATCGCAAGCTTTGGGAACATATTACAATTTGCCTAATGTACCAAACAACATGTTTTTCTACCAAGGCTATGCTATACATGGAGCTTACTGGCACAATAACTTCGGTCACCCGATGAGCCATGGTTGTGTTAATTCGCCACTGGCTTCTGCTGCCCAGCTTTTTGACTGGGCAGGACCGGTAATACCTCCCGGGCAACGAATAGTCAGAGCCACCGCAGACAACCCCGGAACAAGAGTTGTCGTCCACTAATTATAGTTAACCAGCTTGCTTTAATCCTATTTCCAAACGAGCAATACTGCAAGAAAGCGCTTCTCTTAGGGGAGACTTGGGATTAAGCAGGGGAAGCGTTGCTTTATCAAGAACCAAACTAACTTTACCATCTAACCATTCTGCATCACAATCTCGACATCTTGACCCTGGAACTGGTTGCGTACTTCTCACCACCAGATTATCATATTCATCTGTAAATTTGTATGGAAGTTCAACAGGATCATTTACACCACCACAAAGCATACATGAACCTGGATTAGAAGAATCAGCATCATCAAATTGAACTAAAATGGTTTCAATTCTATCAGGTGTAACCATGATTTATTGATTTTTCTTATAGCACTTTGGCTGTAATTTTGCAACTTTTTAAGACTTCCTGCATTTTGTCATAAGTTAAAAGGCCTGCTTGGGCGCCGATTTTCTCAACCACAGCTGCCCCATTGGCCGCACCCCAGCGCATAGCTTCAGGCAAATCATGACCATAAAATAATCCTGCTAAAACTCCCGTAGCATAGCCGTCCCCTGCCCCTGTCGTTTGCGCTAAATTTGCCGGAAATGCTTCCAACTTATAAAGCTTTTCACCATCATATCCATATGAGCCGTTTTTGCCATCTGTAATAATAACCATTTGAGGTCCAAATTCCGCTAAGCCGACAAGCAATTTCTTGATATCTTTGCTGTCTCCCAAAACTTGCTCTGCTTCCTCTTTATTTAAAATCAAAAGTTTGGTTAAAGACAAAAGTCTGGAAAATTTTTTGATGCCAAAGTTAAGTTCGTAAGGACCGGGGTTATAAATTAATGGGGCGCCTGCCATACTTAGGTAATTTTCCACCTGCCCATTTAAATTATCCTCTATGGCAGTTTTGCCCATGGAACTCAAATATACCCAGCGGGTTTTATCCAAATCAGGCAATTTATATTTAAAACTCTGGCGGTAAGTCAGAATTGTCCTCTCGCCCTCGAAGGTAATCAGAGCTGAAATATTGGAATCCATCCCTTCATTGACAGTAATATACCTTACATCCACCTTTTCTTCCTTTAATTCACTTAAGGTAAATTTGCCTGCCAAATCCGTACCGACATTAAGATACACTGCTGTTTTCATTCCCAATCTTACCGCGCCCACCGCATTATTGCAGGAGTTTCCGCCTAAAACCTGGGCAAATTTATCGACCGGGATTTTGTCGCCAAACCGTACACAAAGCTCCCTGGTTCCTTTTTCCGTCTCAATTTGGGCATCATGGATCTGGAAAAATAAATCAACGGCCGCATCACCAATAGAAATTAAATCAAACATAAAATTAGGGTCTAAGATATAGCGTATAGGGTCTAGTATTAAAAATCAACCTCAGAAGATTATGTCAATAATACGCCACCATCAACTACAATCTGGCTGCCGGTCATATATGAGGACATATCCGAAGCCAAAAACAAAGCCACTTTTCCGATTTCATCCGGTTCGCCCATTCTTTTCATGGGAATTTTTGCCAAAAAGCTTTCCATAACTTTTGACATATCTGCTCCTTTTTGTGCTTCCTCAACGCCCTCTGTAACTATGCCTCCAGGAGCAATGGCATTAACCCAAATTTTGTGAGGTGCAAGCTCGAGCGCTGTATTTTTGGTAAATCCCCACACACCATGTTTTGAAGCATCATAATGGGCAAGACCAATAGATGAAGGGTGAAGGGCATCAATTGAGGTAATGTTGATAATTTTTCCGCCCCGGTCTTGTCTTATCATCTGCTCTGCTACGTACTTGGTGCAAAGAAAAACACTTTTCAAATTAACTGCCAACACTTTTTCAAAATCTTCCGAAGTCATGGAAGATATGGGGATACTGGGATAAATTCCGGCATTGTTAACCAAAATATCAATCGAACCATATGCTGAAACTGTCTCGCTGATTACTTTTTTTACATCCTCTTCATCTGAAACATCGGCTTCGATAAACAGGGCCTTATCCAGTTTCGCTTCCTTTAAATCTACTATTACTATTTTTGCCCCTGCCTCTGCCAGTCTCTTGGCAATCCCCAAACCAATGCCTTTTGCACCGCCTGTTACAATAGCTACTTTTCCGGAAAGATCGATATTCATTTTTTATTAAGCTCTTCTTCTATCAGTGTATCTAAATCTTCAAATCTGTGCAAATTTAATTTTACTCCATTTAAGAAAAAGGTGGGCGTATAAGTCACATCCAAACTTTGGCCTTCAGCCATATCGGCATCTATTTTTACCTTAAACTCATCTTCATCCAAAGCTTTTTTAATTTTATTCTCATCAAGGTTTAACTCTCTTACTAAATTTAAGAAAAATGAGGTTGGGTCGGAAAGTTGAGACCACCCGCTTTGGGTTTCAAAAAGCCTGTCTGCCATTTCCCAAAACTTCCCCTGTTCCCCTGCCGCTTCTGCCACAGATACTGCCAGTTTACTGGACTCATGTATCAATAAATGCCTATAAATTATCTGGACATCATCAGGGTATGTAGATCTAATTTTTTTAAGATAAGACTCTGCCACAGCACAGGCAGAACACTGGAAGTCTGAAAATTCCACAAGTTTTATCTTGGCACTATCCGGCCCAGCCTTTTGCCCCTTTGAGTAATCGATCTGTACAGTAGCCGTACCTTTTACTTCTTGTAATGATTGCTGCTTGCTTAGAAAAAATATCCCCCCCGCCAAAAGAACTACTGTAATAAATAAAATAATTCCTAAAATTCTAGTTTCCGTTTTCATATATATTCTTTTTACCTAAAATAACCGATAGTAGTAAAAGAATAGATATTATAAACGATAATACGCACCAAAAGCAAACCGCTTTAATTGCAAAAAGCTCCAAATAGGTTAAATATATCCCGAAGCCGACTCCGACTGTTGCTGCCAAAATCTGCATCCTGAAAAGAAATTGATTTTCGCTTGAGTGAGAGCGTAACAGGGCCAGTATTGCCATTATCAGATAGAAGACTATTCCCCAAGCAGGGATAGAAATTCCTAAGAAATTGGCATAAGGGCTATTTCGGATAATGTTACAACCCGTACCAACCAAACAATAAACAGAATTTGCATAAGTATATTCGTAAAATAAAAAAGCAGCTACTGCCAAACCAAGTAAAGAGAAAATAAAAACTAACCTGTTTGATAAGTTAGATGGAATCATACACTAAAACCGTCTGCAACCGCCTTCATATGCAAATGTTGTCCTTTTTTAAGTTCGCGTTCAAATTCCAGTATTGCCTGCAAAACCCCTTCGGAACTGTCCACAATTTTATATACTTCAAGTTCCTCCGGCCGCATGATCATATTGTCCTTAAAAGTTTTGATAATATTTTCCCAAAACTTACCATACAATATTAACGGTTTATGATGACCAAAATAAAGTTTAGCCAGTCCCCAAGCCATACCAAATTCGGAAATCGTACCTGTTCCTCCGTTAAATATGACATACACTTGCCCTTCTCCTAAAAGCGCCAGGGTCCTTTCTACATAATTTTTTGTTTTTATTTCAATATCGGTTTTATTGAGCGGATCTTTACCTTCAAAATGCATTTTCGGATCCGCCTCAAAAGTCACTCCAATGGCTTTGCCGCCGCCGGAGCGGGCGCCTAGGCTTGCCGCTCTCATTGCCCCGGGGCCGCCGCCATTAACCACCTTATACCCTGTTTCTGCCAATTTTTTGCAAACTTCATAAACCTCTTTATATAAAGCGCTGTATTCATTTATATGAGAAGAGCCAAAAATGGCCACCTGATCAATAGTTTCCGCTTTTAAATTATTCATATTGTTTTATTTTATCAATTCTTCTTACATGTCTCGGGTCTTTTGAGAAAGGAGTCTTTAAAAAAAGCTTTACAGCCGCAAAAGCTTCTTCAACGCTTAGAAACCTTGCGCCCAAAGATAAAATATTGGAATCGTTATGTTCGCGGGTTAAAACAGGCATTTGATCAACATGGCCATAATATACCGCAGCCCTCACATTTGGAAATTTATTGGCAACCATTGCCTCGCCTTGGCCGGAACCCCCTAAAATAATGGCCTTACTATTTTCCGGATCTTTTGAGACTGCCTCTGCGGCCTTGGAAATAAAGTCAGGATAATCATCGTTTTTATCGAACTCATAAGCGCCGCAGTCTTCTATTTCATATCCTTCTTTTTTCAAGAATGCTTTAATTTTCTCCTTCAACTCAAACCCGGCATGATCTGTGGCAAGATAAACTTTCATGTTTATTATTGTATCATGATCCATTTTGTACTACTTGACCGGTAATAAAGGATTAGTGCTTTAGAGAATGAAGCGCTATCGTAACAACAATTACGATAGCAGTGAAATTCTCGCAAGCATAACGTCAAATAAGCCTCGAGTGTTAATTTGATATATTTTGAGATATTGACTCAATATTTTCCATCTGCTATAAACGTTATGCTTACTGAAAAGTAGGTTTTCAAGAAAACTCGCCTTGCGCGAGTTTTTTTGTGGTATACTACAACTGTTCTTTCGGGGTAAGGTGTGATTCCTAATCGGTGGTATAGCCCACGAGTCGCCCAAGGCGACATGATTTGGTTTAATTCCAAAGCCGACCGTACAGTCGGGATGAAAGAAAGAATAATACACCATTTTTGGTGTCTATTTATATCCCCGAAAGGGGATTTTTTAATGCATATGTTTACAGGAATTATCAGTAATCTGGGAAAACTTAATAATAAAAATGGGGCAATTTTTACATTCAGTGCTGATTCAGTTTTTTGTAAAAAAATTAGTAAGGGTACCAGTATTGCTATTAACGGGACATGTTTAACTGTTTTTAAAAAACCGACCAAAAATTCTTTCAGCGTTGAAGTTATGCCTGAAACACAGAACAAAACAATGTTAGGACATCTTAAAATCAATGATTTGGTTAATCTGGAACTACCACTTACTCCACAAAGTTTTTTATCAGGACATATTGTCCAGGGCCATATTGACACCGTTTCTAAACTTTTAAGTATTAAAAAAGAAAAAAACAGCAGGATTTTGAAATTCTTCACCCCAAGAGGTTTTAAAAAATATATTATTGAAAAAGGCTCTATTGCCATAAATGGTGTTTCTCTAACAATAATTAAGGCTACAAAAAATAATTTTACAGTCGGAATTATCCCATATACCTGGGACAATACAATGTTCCATATCTTAAAACCAGCTGATTTTGTAAATATTGAAGTTGATATTTTAGCCAAGTATTTGGAGGTTCTCAAAAATGATTAAAAATTTATCCAAAAAATTAGCCCAATACGACAAAGGTAATAAAAATATAAAAATCGCCATTGTCGGAAGCAATTACCATCGGTATTTGACAAAAAGTTTAGAAGAAACATGCAAAAAACAATTAATCGCAAGCGGGGTCAAAGAAAAAAATATACAAGTTTTTGAAGTACCCGGCTCATGGGAGATACCAATAGTTGCCAAAAATATAGCCATAAGTAAAAAATTTGACGGGATTGCCGCTTTCGGGGTAATTATTAAAGGTGACACTTACCATTTTGAAATGATTGCCAACGAGTGCAGTAAGGCTTTAATGGAGATATCCTTAGAATTTAATATATCAATTGCCCTTGAGGTTTTGGCAACTTACAATTTAGCGCAGGCCAAAAAAAGAAGTACCGGAAAATATAACAAAGGTATTGAAGCGGCAAATACACTCCTTAAAATGATAAGAATACTTTCTGAAACTAAAAAATTATGAAACAGGATAAACCTATTCGTAAAGTTGCTTCTGCCACCTTACCTGCTGCCTACGGCATTTTCAAAATTATTGTTTATAAATCCAAAAAAGACGGTTTGGAGCATATCGCCCTAATTAAAGGCGACGGATTTAAAGAACCGGTTTTGGTGAGAATTCACTCGGAGTGCTTAACCGGGGAAGTTTTTTCATCTTTAAAATGCGATTGCAAAGGACAACTGGTTGCAAGCTTAAAAAAAATCAGTAAGGCAAAAAGCGGAGTTTTAATTTACCTAAATCAGGAAGGACGAGGCATTGGATTAACCAATAAAATCAAGGCGTACGCCTTGCAGGAAAAAGGATTTGATACTGTTCAGGCCAATGAACAACTGGGTTTTGCCGCAGACCCCAGATCTTATAAAGTTGCTGCTTTAATATTACAGAATTTAGGCATTTCCAAAATAACACTTCTAACCAATAATCCGGATAAAATAGGTCAGCTAAAAAAGTTTGGGGTAACGGTCGAAAAATGCTTACCCTTGGAAATAACTCCCAACTCAACTGATAGAAGTTACCTAAAAATCAAAAAAGAAAAATTAGGCCACACATTAAAACTGGTTTAAACATGAATCAAGAAATTTTTTTCCTCAAAAAAACACTGGATCTTGCCAAAAAAGGAATGGGGTGGACAAATCCCAATCCGATGGTAGGGGCAGTTATTGTCAAAAACGGAAAAATTATCGGAAAAGGTTTCCATCATCAGGTAGGACAAAAACATGCGGAAATTGAAGCGCTTTTAAGTTGCAAAGAAAATCCAAAAGGCGCGACTTTATATATAAATCTTGAGCCATGCATTTTTTTTGGAAAGACTCCTCCTTGCACAGATGCAATTATTAAAGCTGGGATTAAGAGAGTTTTTTGTTGCACTTTGGATCCCAACCCAAAAGTTCATAGTCAGGGAATAAAAATATTACAAAGGGCAGGTATTTTAGTCGAAGTGGGTAGATTAAAAAGTGAAGCAAGAAAATTAAATGAGGCATTTTTTACTTTCCATGAGAAAAAACGGCCTTTTGTTGCCTTAAAATTTGCAAACTCGCTGGATGGAAAATTGGCAACCAAAACCGGTGATTCAAAATGGATTACAAATGATATGGCAAGAAAATATGCCAGAAGTTTGCGCGGACAATATCAGGCAGTATTGGTGGGAATAAATACCGTCCTCAAAGATAACCCGCACTTGGGAGTACGCATAAAAGGGAGAAAAGATCCTATCAGGATAATCTTAGGACACAAGAAACAAATTCCAATAAATTCTCAAGTTTTACGGGATAATAATATTCTCATTGTATCTGCCAAAAAAATTCTTGACCTTCTATCAATCTTGAAAGAAAAAGAAATTATCTCTATTTTAGTTGAGGGGGGCGGGGAAACTTTGGGCGAATTTATTGACGCTAAAGTTGTTGATAAAGTATATGCATATCATGCCCCTATTTTAATTGGCGGAAAAAATGCTGTAAGTATTGGAGGAAAAGGCGCGCAAACTATTAAAGAATCTTTGCATTTGAAAAATGTCTCTTACAAAAAATTCGGTGATAATATTTTAACAGTTGGTTATAATGCCGATTACTTCTTTTAAACTGCTTATTAAATAATCCGGTTTTGCAGATTTTAGCCGGGCAGTGGACACATTGCCATGAGTAATGGCAATACTTATAACTTTCAACTCTTTACCAATTTCAATTTCTTCTGTTGTATCTCCTATTATCATAGTTTCGCTTGGTAAAAATCTATGTTTTTCCATATAAGCTTTTAACCTGTCTTTTTTAGTCCTACCTTGTAACGGAAGATCTGCTGCGGTATTACCTATTAAGTCTGCAAAATATTGTTCTATTTTTAATCTTTTCAGGTGTTTTTTTATTGAATCAATAACATGGTTGCTGAAAATTACAGACCTGATATTATTTTCTAAAAGCCATTTTAACGCTTCTTTTGCATATGCCCTAGTCCTAATTTTATTTATTCTTGATTCATAATTTTTTAAGAATGAACTAGCTGTGCGTTTAGTATTTTTATCAAAATCTTCACTGCTTACTCCCATGGCAGTATAAAATTTTTTGACGGGAAAATCGTAATATTTTTGGAAATCGGAAAAACTTGGCGGTTTTATTTTAAGTAATTTAAAGTTTTCATTATTACTCTGATATACCGCATAAGTATCTGCAAAAATTGTCCCGTTCCAATCAAACGCCACCAGCTTAATCATAAAGGAATTATATATGATATTATTAATATATGGCAGGGTATGTTGTAGATATTGAACAAAAGTCAAAACAGAATGAGTATTTTAGGGAAGTACTTTTTACTGCAGGACACAGCCAACTGGTAGTAATGACGCTTTTACCAAATGAAGAGATTGGAATGGAAACCCACCCTGATATTGACCAGTTTTTAAGGATAGAGGAAGGAGAAGGCAAAGTCATTCTTGACGGAGAAGAACATCTCATCAAAGACGGCAGTGCAATTGTAGTTCCGGCTGGGACAGAGCATAACTTTATAAATACTTCTCCTGATAAAAAGTTAAAGCTTTATACAATTTATAGTCCGGCAGAACACAGGGATAAAACTATTCATAAAACAAAACAGGAAGCAGAAGCAGACCCCGAAGACCATCCTTCCTGATAAACACTGTTATAATTGTCCAATTAATGAGATTTAAACCTGTTTTGCTTTTAATAGCCTTCGGTTTCCTTGTTTATTTCAACAGCCTTTTTAATTCATTTGTTTGGGATGATGAAGAACAAATCATCAATAATACACTGATACATAAAATTACCAATATTTCATTGTTTTATACCGGCAGCACATTTAACACGGGAGGCAGCGGGGAAATGGGAGGGCTTTACTACAAACCCTTTATGACTACTGTTTATTCTCTAATCTATGCTGTTTCTGGAGCCAATGCTTTCTCGTTCCATTTTTTCCAGGTCAGTTTACATATTATCAATGCTATATTGGTATTTTATATTTTCAAGTTTTTTCTGAAAAAAGAAATCATTGCTTTGGTATTATCGCTAATATTCTTAATACACCCCATTAACACTGAATCTGTTGTTTATATTGCGGCTTTACAGGAACCGTTATTTTTCTTTTTTGGCAGTTTGGCTTTTGTATTTATTTTACAAAATAGAAAAGGTTTTATTTGGTCTTTATTAACCGGTGCCGTACTTTTGTTTTCGTACTTATCAAAGGAAACAGGATTGGTTTTTCTACCTATAATTTTTGCCTATCTTATTATTTTCAAAAAAACAAAAATTTCTTTTATTGTTTCTACTGTAGTTTCTTTGGCGGTTTATGTCTTATTGCGATTCGCAGTTGCAGGGATATATTTCAACAAACATGGTCTTACTTCAATTTCCAATATGGATATTCTCGGCCGCCTTATGAATATCCCACAAATTATTTTTTTCTATTTAAAAACTTTTATTTTTCCAAAAGATTTACTCATAGACCAACAGTGGACAGTTAGTAAAATATCTTTAAGCGAATTCTATCTGCCTCTTTTGGGAATATTTACGGTACTGGCTATTTGTATATTCTTAGGATTAAGACTTAGAAAAAAACACTCATCAAATTTTTTGACCTACTTTTTCTTTTCAATCTGGTTTTCAGTTGCTCTGGGGTTCCATCTGCAAATTTTTCCTCTGGACTTAACTGTAGCGGAAAGGTGGTTTTATCTGCCAATTATAGGTTTATTAGGCATGCTGGGAGTTATCAGTCTTAATTTTCGACTCCTCCCTGCCGTTATCTTAATCATTATTATAGCTTTGTCTGTCAGGACAATGGTCAGAAATTCCGACTGGCAAAACGGGCTGACGCTTTATGGGCATGACATAAAAATATCCAGGCCTAATTTTGACCTGGAAAATAATTTTGGGGTAGAACTTTTCCGTTCCGGAAATTATAGCGAAGCCAAAATCCATTTTGAAAATTCGGTAGAACTTAAACCAAACTGGTGGACAAATTGGAATAATCTGGGGGTAGTCCTAGAAAAAGAAGGGAATTTTGAGAACGCAAAAAATGCCTACAAAAAAGCCTTAGATAAAAACTCTGGTTACTATTTGGCCAATGAAAATCTGGCAAGGCTTTTATCGTTCCGCGGTAAACCGGAAGAGGCAAAAATACAAATTGAAAAATCTCTACAGATTCTTCCTCAAAATCCCAAATTATGGCTTTATTTGTCTATAGCAGAATATAAAATGAGTAACTTGGATAGCGCTAAAAAAGATATTGCCGCGGCTTACTTTTTTGATCCGGCAAATCCAGAGATTTCACATGTCTATCAAACTTTGCAACAAAACCAACCGCTTAAGTTTGAGTAATGAGCATAGCGGTTTGCAAAGATTTGCCACAAGGGTAAACTTCGCAAACTAAGCTGCGGGTCTTGGACCAAGTTAGAACCCTCTTTAATGAATAGTTATACCTAATCTAAGCTGACTCTGGGGGATTATGTGGAAAATTATTATTTAGACTTTCCTAATTAATGGGTAATAATTTAAAAGGCAAGGCAACAATTATAAGAATTATTACTAATCCATACTTTTGTAACCTGCTTTTGTTGTTAGGTTAAAATTTCTGCTATACTCCATCCATGTAGAGATTAAATGTATAGTTGGGATAGAACTTATACTTACTTACCTGTATTCGTTATTATACCCAATATAAACTTCTAAAAAATGACTTAACTCATTTATTTTTATGACTTATAACACAGACAAGACTGATCAATATGCGTGTTCTAATACTCACACAAAAAAGATATCACCTGAATCTCTTTTAGAGCTGGTACACCAAGGCAAAACTACTTATGCTGGTTTAGAAAAAATCAAATTTCTTAACTTTGCGCTTATAGATTATCTTGAAGGATTAAAACAAAATAATAAACCACTGATAGTAGATGTTCGAAATATAAAGAGTAGTGCCTTTTTCAATGCTGAGATTTTATATCATTTTCTATTACATGCTGATTCAGTAGATTTCATAGTAGATAGATCTATACATACTAATTTTAGTCTCAAGTACTCTAATGAAAGCTTTTTTAGTAATACATTTTTTATTGGCGAAGAAGTAAATGCAATTACAAAAGAAAGGATGTATAACAAAAAGTCCTTTTTTCGTAAGTCTTATAAACGTTGTAAAATTGAAAAACTAAAGTATTTATCCTTACCAAATTTACAAGAAAAGATTTTAGAATACCAACGTCATGGGAAAAAAGTTGCATTAGTTTCAGGAGTGTTTGATGTTATGCACGAAGGGCATCTGAGCTTACTGGAAAATGCTACCAAATCCGCTGATATCCTTATTGTACTCATTAATAGTGACTTTTCAGCTAGTAGCCAAGCTAAAAATAAACATGGTGATAGGCCAATACATTCTCTGGAAGAGCGTATTGCGGTATTAAATTCACTTGAGTTTGTATCTCATATTACTGCCTTTGATAATGAAACTATTTCCCCAATTTTGGAAAATCTAACTGATATGGTCTATGTTAAAACTGAAAAAGACCTATTAAGAGATAGTATTATTTATGAGATGGAGATAGTCTCTAAAAATGGTGGTCTTAATATTGTAGTTCCTTTCACTTCAACACAAAGTGGTAATAAATTATCTAGTAGCAACATCATAAAAGAGAGCAGAAGAAAAACTATTGAGACTATTACACTTTCAGAAGATGAAACATGGTCACCCAGTGCAACAAAGAAACTGTTAGAGTTAGTATCACTTATACAAAAATCTGAAAATATTCAAAAGTTTTTTAACATAAAAAGACTTTTATATAGGCTTCACTCAAAATCTAGAGTAGAACGATCCTTGGTTGAGCGTCGTGCTATACAAAGGATTATCTCATTTGCTAAAAACTTGATAAAAGAATTCGCCTTATCTCAAGATTATTCTTATATACTCCTTTATATTTTAGGTAAATTATTACATTTTGATATTAGGATAGTAGCATTACAATATAATAAGCCAGGGCTGCCATATGGAATGGTTAACGCCTTACGATTAATTGATGGTACAACAGTTTTCTTTACTTCGGAAAAGGGTTTATTAGCTGATCCTGTGACCTTTGAAAATAATTATATAAAACTCATGCCTCATCATACACACTTCATGGCCAAAGATTTGTCAAGTGCTTTTGCTGCTAGAGTATATATCTATCCCGCTAAATTACACTATAAAGCTTTATCAATACAATTACTTCTAAAAGAATATCAACAAAGACCAGCAAAGTTATTATCAATTCAAAAAGAAATAGAAACTTTAGCTCATGAGATATGGATAGTAATAGAACAGTCTCCTTACCAAATTCCCCATGTAAAATCTCATAATGATTTAACAATCTCAAACAAAAGATGGCCTAGTATTATTGCTCATGGAGGACTAGCTCTATTATCTCCTAAAGATCCTTATGCGGAGAATTCTAAATCAGGTATCTTACATGCCTTGAAGTCAGAAATAGATGCGGTGGAGATTGATGTAAATCCTTGTAAGGATAGTTGGATTGTTTCTCATGACCAAAGACTAGAAATAGGATCAATAGCTAAAGGTCTACTAAAAGATTTAACTGAAAATGAAGCAAAAAAGATTCATTTGCGTTTATCATCTGGTAAACCAAGTTCTGAAACACTAATGAGCTTTACAGAAGTTTTAGCTCTTGTGGCTGCAAACCGAGAAGACGATAAGCGCGAAATATATGTCAAAATAGATGTTAAATACGTAATCCCAGGTTGTGAAGAAAAACTTAAAGCCATAATTATAAATTCTGGTATCCCCTATAAAAAAATACTCCTCACCTCACAGCTTGTAAATTTTAATAAAAAAATGCATAAGTTGCTTCCTCAGCTCCCTTTTGAATTTAATACAGTTGAGACTAATTTGTATTTACTGGCTTATGGTCTGATGGATGAAAAGATTATGCCTTCACTTTATATGAATTACATAGTTAGTTATGCATCTTGCCTTAATGCTAAAACTGTCTCTTTAGCTCAATTTGCTTTAGATAATTGGGGAGAAAATATTTCTACAACATTAATCAGTAAACTGCACCAACTTGGATATTCTATACAAGTTTGGGTGGCATCAACTATTGAGGAGTACTGTAAATGTGCCTCTTTAGGCGCAGATTATGTATTGATGCAAGATCCAGCTGTAATTGCACAAGCAATAAGACTTAAATATTCCAAATCTCTTCTGCTATAATTTTATTGTATCTAAACTACGGAACTGAAGGGAACCTTCCTCCCAAAGTTGTTTCAGGAGATATCACCTTCGGCAATATTTCTGAACCAAGCTGAGCATACCGGTCTAGAACCTTTATGTCACTATAGTCATTGTATCATTTCGAGCCTAAATGAGACAAATGAGACAGTACTCAGAAGGCTTGTCTCAAAATTGCCTCTTGTACTTTTGTTTAAGTTAGTATAAGATAGTATAAGTATGGAAAAATTACTCACGATTGCCGAAGCAGCAGCACTCATTAACGTTCACCCTGAAACCCTTCGCAGGTGGGATCGAGAAGGAACTCTGGTCGCATTAAAGGTAAATGATAGGGGCGACAGGCGTTACCGAGAGAGTGATCTTTTGGAATTTATGAACGTAAATCCTGAACTTATCCGATACGGACAGATTGTATCTCATGGAGGTTACTCTATTAAATGGGATAGCCAAGGATTTTTGAGCATGCCAGCCAATTTTGGGCTTATTGCACGAATAGTTGCTTACAATGACAAAAAAAGCTTTATTGGCTTTGCTTTCGCGGTGGCTGGGATGAGTTTATTCGCAAGAACGGATGAAGATGACAATCTTGATAAATTAGCTTTGGACAAAATAAAAGAATATATCGATAAAAAAATGCTTTCCAATGAAGATATATATACTTTTGAGTTTTCAGACGGCGAATTTCATGAAGTTCAAAATCCCGAATGGTGGCAGGGAAAATATAGCAAACCACTAGTTCCAGGATTAAGAGTTGAGGCACATGCAACACATCCTACAACATCTTTACATAAAGCCTGGAGAGTAATCTTGCATTTTAGATCACAAAATGGCGACCAATGGGTAACCAACACATTTGGACCGAATAATACATTTCATGAGTATTTTGTTTGGATAGATTCAAAAGAACTCACAAAAAGATATCTTCCCAATACCGCAAAGGTAGCTGAAATTTTAGCCATTGAATACGGAATTAAGCGATTTGAGGAGACAAAAGATGCAAGCGGTGACAGAGACATAACCATAATTAATGAAAATAATGCAGCGTTTTTTGACGGAAAATGGAATAAGGATAGTCTCCTACCAGAAGAACTCATGTAAAACTTACCTTCATTTATGTCTTTTTAGCAATCATAGTTAAATCTCCTGTATTATACTTTAATAAATTATTCCTGCCTAGTTAGGCAGTATGTCAGCTAAAAGAAGAAATACATATAATAAAGTAAGGCTTTCACTTTTCCTCTGTTCCTATGGTGCGTATACTATTCTTGACCGTTTTAAAAACAAACCTAATTATAGGATTGTTAGTCGGTTAAGTAATATTTTGAATTTAGACATCCACTTACTTAACAAGTTTTTCAGCTTCGGCATCAATCCTAGGGGACTACCAAACTTAAACAGTTTAACCAAATATCTGGTTCCAAAAGAAAAGATGCTGGTTTATTTGGAGATTGAGCACGAGATAATAAACTTAACTTTAGAAAAACAGGATAAGGAAAATACTGCTTTTGAGGATTATGATAAAGCCATAATGGAACCAGCCATAGAAAGGGTTGCAGGAAACCGCTTAAAGAATATTGAAGATGATAAAGTTTTTGACACTCAACTTGAGGAGTTGAAAAGAAAATATCAGAACTGGTACTACGCTACGGCCTACAAATATAAACTGCCAACATCCCGTATAATCCCTTTTATCTTAAGGTTGATCCAAAATTAATTCATTTTTCAAACTGTTTTACTGCCTCTCTATATTTACAAAAATCACAGTCTTCACCGCTTTTAGGTAAACTGTCAGATTTCAGGCATTTTATGGCATTAAGCACTACTCCTTCAACCCAGGAATCATCCCCCTCATAGGGCAGGAGTTTAATATCAAACTCTAATTTACCGTCAAAGGCTTCCTTATCAGTATTGCCGTTGCAGTAGACAAAATATCCGGTTTTGGAAACTTTAAATCCATTTTTTCGGAATAGCCATTGATATATTTCCATCTG
>Ga0180007_10001575_pt1 | contig 30210 bp, 23 predicted proteins | sample MM_PC_MetaG_FD_121122 | JGI IMG/M metagenome (GOLD analysis project Ga0180007, IMG submission 121122) | Groundwater microbial communities from the Aspo Hard Rock Laboratory (HRL) deep subsurface site, Sweden - MM_PC_MetaG | ecosystem: Environmental > Aquatic > Deep subsurface > Groundwater... | reverse complement strand
CAATTGTTTCCTCTTTGCAGAGTATGATGGGGCAAATCTGGATAAACACAACGTATTTTTCTTGCCATTTGTTTATTATTATATTTTCATTGCTTTAATCTGTCAATAAAATAGGTGTGACCCCTTTTCGCACGATTTCTACTTTTAATTTTTCTTTTTCATCGGCTTTCCACAGCAGTCTTTTTGTTTATCTGAGACAGCACCGCAAGGTTCACACTTATACTGACCTTTTTTCTTATCCTGTTTTTTATCATCAGAATCACAACATCCCATTATAATCACCTCCTTTTTCTCTTTAACTTACTATTTTTTGCACAATAGTCGGGCATACTTTAGACTTATTTACTCTTGCGCAAAAAAACACAGTTACTAATACAACACTTAATATAATACTTAATGTCTTGCTCACCCTATTCCTCCTTAGGTTTTATTATTTCTTAATAGTGTTCTTGGCCTTAGCGGGTATTTTTTCCCTCATTTTGCACAAGCTTTTCCGCAGTAAACCAATCATCCCAATCTCTCCCCTGCGAATATCCTCTTTTTTCAAATAACTCAAATGCTTTTTTTTCGATTATTTCTTGTTTTTCTGAGAAAGAAAAATCTGCCTCTTTTTGCGAATGTTGCTTATTTTGTTTTTTTTTACCTGCCCCAGTCCCTTTGCTAATTGGTGTTGTATGTAAGATCATTTTAACCCCTTTCTTTTTAATAATCGCCATGCTTTATTTCTATTGACCATAAAATCAATCTCTTCTTCTTAAGCCTCATTCAAAAACAAAAACAACTTTCGTTGCCGCAGAGATCTGACAAATCCCGTCATTAACCATTTTTTTAGAAATCTTATTATTAAAATGACCTTGACTTCCCGCATTAAGCGACAAATCCTCACTAAAACAGCCTTTTAATTTCAAATATTTTCCCATTTTGGCCACCTCCTCTCAAGTAACTGCAATTTTTCAAAAAACCGCTCTTTCTGAAAATTCAAATTCCATTTTCTTATAATCATCCAACCCATAAAACGAACTAGGTCATTTCGCCAAATACGATACCATTTCCGCCATCCAAACTTTATATTGGATAAGAAAAAAATCAGTCCCGGAAACAGCAAAACATTAAATCCTATTTTAAAAAAATAAGGAAATCTATAAAATGAAGCCATTATTTTCTTTGTTGAGCTCTGCAACTGTTCCACGCTTAAAGGAGCATCCGGAAGAAAAACCGGGAAATTTCCATCATAATATTCCCATCCGACTTCTTGAATAGAAAAAACCCTGTTTTGTTGTTTTAATCTTTTGCGTAATTCTGTCCCCGGCAATGGTATAGGAATCAGAATTTGAATCGTATCCAGGCGTGCCCTTCTGATAAATTGCTGATATTGCTTAACTCTTTCTGGGGCAGCCATGCTAAATGAGACTCCTTCGGACATAGGATACCCAAAGATAAACATCCCATGCACTAAAAATCCATGTTTGCGAAAAACCTTTGTCAGGGAAAGCATTTCTTGGGGTTTTATATGTTTGTTCATCGCTTTTAATTCCTCGGGAATCGGCGATTCAAACCCGATCGCCACTGCGTTTATGCCTGCCTGGCGCATGGCTGAAAGAAGCTGGGTGTCTTTGGCCTTATCTAATCTTATTTGAGCCGTAAGATTTAGGTGCAGATGATTTTGTCTTTGATAACTTTGCAGGCTCTGACAAAATTGTATGGTCTCTTCGCGCTGCTGTCCGAATAAATCATCAACGATAAAAAAATGCCGCGCGTCTCTTGTCTCGACTAAAAGCCTGATCTGTTCAAGCAGCCGCTCAGGAGCAGCCGGACGGGGAATACCCCTTACTGTGCAGAATTCGCAATCCATGCCACAGCCCCGTATGCGTTCAACAGGATAAATCTTTATCTTGGCATAGCGCACCAAAGAAAAATCCGGCATCGGCAGTCTATCGAAATCAATAACCGGCTCTCTGGGAGGCGTTTTAATCACCTGCCCGTTTCTTAAGAACGCGATTCCCTTTACCTCGGCTGTTTCCCTTTTGCCCTGTATAGCTTCCAGAAGCTCTCTGATTGTTTCCTCTCCCTCCCCGATAACGATGTAATCAATTCCCCGCGTCAAGCCCTCATGGATATTTTCCGCGACAAAATGCTGTCCCCCAGCGATCGTAATCGCTCCCTGCTTTTTATAAAAATCAGCTAACTGATATAGTCGAGGAATAGTGCTGGTTAATCCGCCGTAAAACCCTACGACATCAGCAGGCTTTTGTCTCTGCAAAAATTCATGATCAGCACCGCCGGCTTTACTTTTCGGCCCATGCAAGCGGAGATTATTTTCATCAATCATTTCCGCATCCCACTCTTGCATTTTATTAACAGCAGTTGCCACATACACCGGGCCCAGAGCTGTTGTTCGGGATGCTATATTGGAATAGATATTAAACGCCGGATAAGCCGGAGCAATAATCCTAAATCTATATCTTTTTTTTAATTTGTACATCATAACCCCTTTTTTATCCGCCAATCACTCAAACAAAAAACAACTTTATCCATATCGCGGTTACAGCTTCATATCTCTTCTCTTATTTCTAAGTTCATTATGGGCTCGGCAAGAAATTAAATCAATTGTACCTGGGTATAATATGGAAGGTTGGTAAAGAGACTTGAGAAAACTTTGACTTTGGAGTCTGTAACTAACACGCTAGGGTATACTCATTGGACTTGATTTTTATGGACCTGCATAACACCAAAATTATTGGCCTTAACAGCGTTCTGCAAAGCAGCCGCAACCTCGCTCACAGATTTATGAGTTGATAATTTGATCAGTATAACTTTCCTCTCTTGTTCAACAACTTATTCTAAGAGTAGGTATTTAGCTTCTTATTTTTTATTTGACAGCTTACTAATCGCGACGACCAAAAGGACCACCACCAGCACCCCGATCACTGTCCACAGCCACATCCCTCCGTTCATCCATCCGTTTGGATGATTCATCATAAATCTCCTTTTTCATAAACCTTTCCGGCGTAGGACGCCCATACACGAAAGCTTACAAACTTTGCGCTGGTTTTACCCCCAGGCTCTGATATTTTGTCTTCAACCTGCTTCCCGCTTATTCATTTCAACGCGCGTCCGCGGCAAACATTCAGGAAAACGCTTTTGCAAAAACTCCAATAGTTTTTCCCTGACCTCACAGCGTAAATTCCAAGCCGTAGGAGAATCCGCCGCGCTCATCAGCGCTCGCAGTTCAACTGTTTTTTCAGTAAGATTGGTGACCTGCAGCCCATTAACCTTTTTGTCCCACTTAGAATTATTTTCCAGAATTCGTGTTAATTCCTTCCGGACTTCTTCCACCGGTACAGTGTAATCTGTATATATAAAAACAGTTCCCAGCAAATCCGCTGAAGTCCGCGTCCAATTTTGAAACGGCTTTTCAAAAAAATATGATATGGGAACAACCAAACGCCTTAGATCCCATATGCGCACTACCACAAAAGTAAGCTTGATTTCCTCAATCCAGCCCCATTCATTTTCAATAACAACCACATCACCCAGACGAATTGGCTGAGCAATAGCCATTTGAATGCCAGCGATAAGATTCCCCAATGTTTTTTGCGCGGCAAAACCTACTACTATCCCAACAATTCCCGCCGAAGCAAGGATACTTACACCGATATGCCTAACTTCCGAGAAACTCATCAGAATAAAAGAAACAGTTAAAACAAATATAACCACAACTATGATATTCGCGATCATCTGCATTTGTGTATGCATGCTACGGGCATGTACATTATCCCGGACATCAATATTATAACGACTCAAAAATGCATCGCGAACAATGTAAATAGCCCTTACGGCAGCCCAACCAAACAAAGCAATAAGCAAGATTTGCATGAACTGGTTAATGCCGCCATTCACTTTTTCCGTCACCCGCAATAAAGGAATAACCCCCTCAATACATAAAGCTGGTATCAAAAAACGTAAAGGGCTTTTGAGCTTTTCCAGGTTAAATTTAAGCAATCCTGAGGAAACTTCTCCCCGCCGTTTGATTAAAAACAGGGTAAGAAAGTAAACAATCCATCCGGCAGCAAAGCCGCAAACTATTAAACTCCCGGAAAAAAAATAATCGCTCATAATTTTAATCTCTCTTTTATCTCTTTACTGTCTTTATCCTTTAAACAATCTAAAGACAGAAAAACATTACAATTGTTTTAAAGATGAAATAATCATCAAAACACCTTTGCCAAGTATCCACGCGATAATAATAATGATAACGGCAACGATTAATGGCTTTAAAAAACTCCCTTCCGACTGAAATAAATTATTCTTATCTGCCATGGTTTCGCCCCTTCGATACTGGATTTACTATAGTTAAGTTTATCGACTATCAATAGTTTTTGTTTTCAGTATTGCGTCGCGTTTATCGCGAAAAAACTTTGATTAATAAACAACGCTGTACTCAAGATGACCGGCAAATTTTACGCTGACACAAATTTTCTTAATGTAAACATCAAGACCGGCAAATCCGAGCCGTATTTCCGGCACTGCGAAACTCGCCCTGAAAATTTTAATGAATAAGCTCAAACAGGTCCTCGTGCCCTAACGGGTCCCCAAAAATACGACACGAATTTACCTAAATTTGTGAGAAGCTTAAAAATTCCCCAATCATCTTTCACAAAATTCGTTTTTACTTTATTTTTCTTTCTTTTTTTATCTATCGACCATTAGCCACCTGTCCTCCGAAGCCTTCCTGACCTTCGAAGTCTTGACGAAGTAGGTGGCAAAGGAGGATCAGCCGTCAGCCAATCGTAAAGCGCTTTCTGCTTTTGTCCATTAGCTATCGACCATTGACCATCAGTCAAACATGATTTTACTTTTTCACTAAACCTAAAAATCCCGCTACGCCACAAATCGCTCCGCCAACCAAAAGCCAAAGCGCCTTGTCTGTTGGCGCGCCCGTGAAAAAACGCGAGACATCGGAACTAGCCGAATGATAGGCGTTAAGCCCAAAAAATAACAAAATAACTCCGGCAAACAATAGTGCTCCTGACATGCTTTTATTCATAATCTTCTTCCTTTTTTCAGATTAATGCTTTTATTTCAAAGCAATCCGGTCATTTCCCCTTACCGGTAAAACTTCGCTGAAACGCATCATCATTGCCTCTGAGGATTCCATTTTAACAATCTGCAACTTGCTCCGAAATAGACTTACATCGCACCCGGTTTCTTTTTTAACAATTTCTTCAATATCTGCCATATTGCTATTCTGGGGATCAAATTTTACCTGCTTTATATCTGAAGGACCCTGAGCTATCCCCCCTGGCAAGTAAATTGCCCCTGTAGAAAAATCAACAGCGTAGGCAATAATCCCCGGGATTAAAAAAAAGAATAAGCCTACCCCATCCAATAAAGCAACCCCAACATCCACCCTCCCGGTTTTTTGCCCCCGGCGTTCAGGATACATTATTGTTCCGCAACCTGCAAGCTGAAGAACTAAAACAACGCATACTGAAACATATAGCGTTTTCATTATTTTTTTAAGCATAACTCTTTCTCCCTGTCTTGAATTTATCCGCATAATTATAGTACTTTTCCTTTTCTTCCTAAAACTAACATCACGATCGCTAAAACCAAGAATACAAAAAACAAAATCTTAGCAATATCCATCGCCGCCCCCGCGATCCCGGTAAATCCTAACAAAGCCGCAATAATGGCAATAACAAAAAATGTAACCGAATAATTCAACATAATAATCTCCTTTTCTTAGTTAATTATAAATATTAAACACCGCCAAGCAGCACAATCATTTAGTCCTTTGATACTATTTGCTCTACAGTCATATTATTAATTACCTGCGTAACGCCATTTACATCATTAGCTACCTTACCGGCCATATCTTTTGCGGCTGAGTTGACTGCATTACCGCTTAAAGTCACCACTCCGTTATTTGTCTCAACTTTGGTTTTAAAAGCACTGGTTGAATGATGCGACAAAAAAGCTACCTTGACTTGCGCGGTGATTGAAGCATCATCAATTTTCTCAGCCATAGTCTGTTTTGCTTCTTTCATCTGCTTTGGTTCTGTTGGCATTTTGGCTATGGTTATTTCATTTTTTACATCCTTAACCCCGGTAACATCTCTGGAATACGCGCCGGCCAGATCTTTTTGCGCCTGGTTCTGGGCTTCGCCTTTTAAGGTTACGATTCCGTCCTTTACAAAAACCTGAGTATTGATCCCGCTTACATTACGATTAAAAAGCAGCGAACTTTTGATCTGCATACTAATCCATCCGTCAGAACTTTCTGCCTGAAGCTTATCTTTGGATACCAGCTTATTATCCACTTTTTTGACACCTGGCAAACTCGCCACAGTCTCTCCAGCTAATAATATATGCGATTGCTCGGCAACAGTCCCAATTAAGGTAACACTTCCATCCATTGACTGAATTTTAATATCATCATTTTTTAGATACGTTTTAAACACATAGGACTGTTTTGCCGATGATTCAATCCGGTCATCTATTTCAGACGCATAAACTAATACACTCGAAAACAACAAAACAGCAACAGTCATTGAAAAAAACATTTTAAAATAATTTTTACTCATAATACACCTCTTCCTTTTTTATAAATCCATAGGGAAGAACTCTCTTCCCTTATTTTACAGCTTATTTCCTCAACGTTCAGCTTGCCAAAATCTCATAGCATTATGCCCATTGTTTGTTTTCTCCTTTCTATAATTAACTTTCCTTATTTTTTCTTCGCAAGCTTTTATTATTTTTATCCGTAGGCATAAATTTAACAGCATTTAAATGCCCCTCGGTAATTTTTTCTATTTTCTCTGTTAACACATCCATATCAAACGGTTTAATAATATAATCATACGGCTTAGTATATTTTGCTTTTTCGTCTATTTGATTTGGGTCTCCTCCGATCAAATATATAACCGGAGTATTGGAGCTTTTCCTGATTGCGTTTACAGTTTCATATCCGTTCTTTTCCCCGTTCAATCTAATATCCATAAGGATGATATCCGGATTATTTTTCTTCAAACTCTCTATGGCATCTTCTCCATTAGAAACGACTTTAAACACATTGTAGCCCAGACCGTTTAAACACAGCTTTAAACCAGACGCTATAATTGCCTCATCTTCAACAATTAAAATATTTTTTTCCATAAAAACCCACATGTTTTTCTGTTAACTTTTAACACTACTTTTAAACCGTGTTCCCTCAACCCTGCTAGAGCTGCTTGCCCCGCTAAATTAAGTTTGTATCTTTTTGCCTATCCTTTTAACATGAAGCTTGAATAAGATCAACCAAAGCCTGAGAAATAAATGGCTTATGTAAATAGCCTATAGCTCCTGTTTTTATCGCCCGCTCATGACTTACTTCGCGTTTGTCAGCTGAGATGATAATCACCGGACGCCTAACCCCTGATTTAACTATCCGTTCTAAAACCGCCCAGCCGTCGGTTCCCGGCATGTGAATATCCAGAATCAAACACCCGGTAACGCTATCAGGCACTGCATTGAAAAAATCCTCAGCGCAGGAAAAAACATCAACTATAAATCCATAAGTACCCAAAAGCATGCTCAGAGATCTGCGCACTGATTGATCATCATCAAGAATAAAAATTTTTTTAACTTCCTTTAGCATTTGTTCCCTATATTCCTTCTCTTATTTTTAAATCCATTATGGGCGCGGCAAGAAATTAAATCAATTGTACTTGGGTATAATACGAAAAACCGATGTACCGATGGACGACCGCTGCGCTAGGACGATGGACGAAAAAGCGTAGATCAAAGGACACAACGTAGGGGCCGCGCTTGCCTCGGCCCGTAATAATAGACAATTACATAAATAAGCGGGCGCAGACAAGCAGCGCCCCTACGATTAAGGGCAGGAATAATTATTTATGTTAAAAACTGTCCCCGCCACATAACGGCGGGACAGGCAACTATATTAGGACAAGACAAGCTAAAAAGAGCAAAGCCAATAGTTGCCGTGAAAGATGATTGGGAAATTTTTAAGCGTTCGAAAATTTAGAAAAATACAGGTTGTATTTTTGGGGACCAGTTTGGGCACGAGGACCTGTCTGAGCCCTTGCAATTTCAATAAAAGGCGTTTACGCCAACTTTGAAGGGCAAGTTCCGCAAGTGCCAAAAATACAGCACGGATTTTTTGATCTTGCTGTTTTTCAGCAAGAAAATTTTTGTCCCGCGTAAAATTTGCCTGTCATCTTGAGTACAGCGTTGTTTATTAGTTAATGTTTTTTGCCCGATACGCACGACTCACGACGCAATACTGAAAAAATGTCCACTATTGCATCTTCACTTCCACTGAATGCTCTGCCCGATCATCGATAAGCCGTACTTCCATTTCTTTCTGAACAACACCATCGACCTGAATAGACTTTATCCGGTCTGACGAACCTGAGCACAAAAAAGTAATATGATAAAAGGTCTCCCGATACCGGTAATGCAGTTTCCAGGAAGACCAAGTAGCGGGAAGGCACGGCTCGAAATAAATCCTGTCCACTTTTAAGCGGATCCCCAGCAAATGCTTCACGATAAGCTGATACATCCAGGATGCTGATCCGGTGTACCATGTCCATCCTCCGCGTCCTGCAAGGCCGGCAGAAGCATAGACATCCCCGGCCATCACGAACGGCTCCACTTTGTAAACAGCACACTTATCAGCGGTATCGCAATGCCGCACAGGGTTGATCATATCCAGCAACTCCCAAGCTTGCTTTTTATCCTTTAACATCGCGAAAGCGATCGCCGTCCAGATCGCGGCATGCGTATATTGTCCGCCGTTTTCCCTCACGCCAGGGACATAGCCCTGGATGTATCCGGGATTCGGAACAGACATATCAAAAGGCGGGGCAAATAATTTCAGCAGAGCGTGCTTCCTGTCAACAAGCTGTTGGTCGACCTGCTCCATAGCTATGATCGCTCTTTCCTTCCTAGCCGCGCCTGAAATAACCGCCCAAGATTGCGGGATTGAATCAATCCGGCATTCACTGTTTAAGGAAGAGCCTAAAGGATCCCCATTGTCAAAATAAGCCCGGCGATACCACTCGCCATCCCAAGCATTCTTTTCAATATTAACAGCAAGTTTTCTCGACTCTTCCAGACAAAATTCTGAAAAAACATTATCCCCCTGCCCCGCGGCCAAACCCGCCATCGACTGAAGAACATCATAAAGAAAAAAAGCCAGCCAGACGCTTTCGCCTTTTCCTTCTTGCCCGACCAGATTCATCCCATCATTCCAATCTCCGCTTCCCATCAACGGAAGCCCATGAATCCCGAATCTCAAAGCCCTTTTAACACTTAAAACACAATGCTCATAAAGAGTCCCTGAACGATCAGAAGTCCTCGGCATATCATAATAAGATTCTTCTTCAGGCTTGACCAAAGGTCCTTCTAAAAAACCGATTACTTCCTTAAGCACCCCTGAATCTCCAATATCTTTAACATACAAACAGGTCACGAACACTAGCCATAAATAGTCATCCGAGCAATGACTCCGAATCCCGCGTCCGATTGGCGGATGCCACCAATGCTGCACATCACCCTCAACAAACTGATGCGCGGCAAAGGCCAGCAGTTGCTCCCGGATCATTTCCGGTTTTGAATGAACAAGCGCCATTACATCCTGAAGCTGATCCCGAAAACCCAATGCCCCGCCGGACTGATAATAACCGCTGCGGCCCCATAAACGACAACTGATCACCTGATACTGTAACCATCCGTTAACTAAAAAATTTATCGAAGCGTCCGGCGTTTCCACATATACCGACCCTAAGGTCCGTTTCCAGAATTCCCACACATTTTCAAGTTCCTGACGCGCCGCGTCAATACCTCTAAAACGCCGAAGAATTTCCCGCGCTTCATCTTCCGTTTTTCCGGAACCAAACGTAAAAAGAATCTCTTTTTCCTGACCATTTTCCAGTGCCGACTTAATCTGAGTAGAAACACATGGATCCATCCCCGCGCCCACTTTACCGGAAAGCCGGTCTTGAAACATCACTAAAGGCGATGCCATCGTCCCATTCCTCCCAATAAACTCGATCCGGTCCCCGCTGACAAAACGCGTTGGCTCGCTGACATCCATAAAAACAGTTCTACCGGAAAACTCCTTATTGTAAGGATTCCTGGCAAAAAGCGCTCCACTTTTCGGATCGATCTCGGTCACAATATGAGTATGGTATTTGTCCCGGACAGTACCCATTACTAGTTCGCAATACGCCGTCAGAGAAATCTGCCTGCGGCGTCCGGAAATATTCCTTATCTTCAGAATCGAGAACTTGATCGCATGCTCAAGGGAAACAAAGACCGTCAGTTCCGATAATATTCCGTTTTCGACATGTTCAAAAATGCTGTAGCCGAATCCATGACGCGCGGTATAATTCGTTTTTCCCATCGCGGGAAGCGGTGTCGGAGACCAGAATCTTCCGCTCTCTTCATCGCGGATATACATAGCCTCCCCGGTAGGATCGGAAACAGGATCATTGAGCCAAGGTGTCAAACGAAATTCGCGCGCGTTCTCGCTCCAAGTATAAGCACTACCGCTTTCTGAAACAACGGTGCCAAAATATTGATTCGCCAGCACATTGACCCACGGAGCCGGAGTCGCGCTCGCGGATGATGTCGTAATAACATATTCCCGTCCATCCGCGGTAAACCCACCCACCCCATTAAAATAAACCAGATCAGACCGCTTTGCGGACTTTATTTCATCCTGTTCTGGATTTTCTTTGCGAACAGGAATAAACGGCAAAACATTAACCACCGGCTGTGTCATACCCTTGAGTTGTTCTGCAAGAGTACCCCCGCTATCAGAAATAATGATCCGGGCCACAGTTTGAATAAGAATCCGATCCTCTTCAGACATCTGATCGGCACGCCTTAAAAAAATACCGCCTTTTTGATCTTTTGTTTTTTCAGCATTCGCGGTTATCAGGTCATTGATCATCGTCCCCAGATCATCGCGATAGACAGTATTATCTTCATTCCATATCACCAGATCAACCGCAAGTCCCTTCATATGCCAGTAAGCATGTGCTTGCATCATTTGCCTGATCAGATCGATATTGTCCTGATTTTCAATACGCACCAGAACAATCGGAAGATCTCCCGAAATGCTGTACCCCCAAAGATCTGACTGCCCCCGATTATTTTTACGCAAAATAATCGCGCTAGCTCTCCACGCGGGATTAGCATACAGAATGGCACTGGCAAGACGGCCATAAAGCTGCGCATCCGCTTCCGTCGCGTTGATCTGCTGTAAGGCGATCTGCCCATGAGTCCAAGCTAAACTAAAAACACGATCCGCAAGCTTTTGGTCTCGATATTTTTCCATCAGCGGCTGCGCGGCTTCCCGGCTTTCGCATGTCCCTGTTACATAATCGATCACAACCGACTCGTCAGGATCTAGTTCGATCTGATCGCGTATTGAAACGATTGGATCAAGAACAGACCCATCACTATCCGAGAGCCTGCCTTGTTTTTCCATTGCTATCGGATTGACCACCGTACGCCTTCGCCCAATGAATTTGTTGCGATCCGTTTCATAGGAAGCCCCAATGGCCTTTCCCCCGTGAACCGCCATAAGATGTAACACCAATGGAAATTTTTCCGAATCAGCCCGAGGCCGGCGATGACAAAGAATCGCCTGATAAGGCTTGATTATTTCGGTCTCAATAAACAAATTGCTGAACGCCCTCTGGGCCTGATCACTCGCGGGATCATTAAGCACAATTTCCGCGTAACTCGTCACTTCGATCACACGCCTTACGGACGACCGATTAGTTATCGTCACCCGCCGCAATTCAGTATTATCTTCAGGCGAGACTGCGATTTCGGTATGAGTCGTGATCTTTTTATCCCGCCGCTTGAATTCAGCCCAGCCCTGAGAAAACAGAGCTTCATAGTCTTTAGCCTTTTTTTGGGTTGGCTGATACGCCGCGGACCAGTAATAACCAGACTCGACATCCCGAAGATAAATAAATGTTCCGTCATGGTCCAGCGCGGAATCTTCGCTCCACCTTGTCACAGCAATATTCTGGCATCGGCTGTAGCCTCCTCCGGCATTGGTGACCATCACATGATAACTCCCGTTAGATAAAGTATGGATTTCCGGCACAGGGGTTTGAGATGTTTTAAATATTCTCAAAAGCGTTTCCTTATCTTCGATATTGCGCAGCATTCCTGTGACTTCAAAATCATAAAGGAACGGCTCAACGATCGGGACCCGCTCCTGAAGAAGAAGTTCCGTTGATTTGAACATCGGCTCAGCAAGAAAGCGTCTTTGCATCGGACGATCCAATAAAGCGTAGGCAATAGACAATAAGCTCATGCCCTGATGATGCGCCATATAAGACTTGACAATTGCTCGTACTTTGTTCGGGGGAATACGCAATGACGTATAATCAACTGCTTCATAAAAACCAAACCTCCCTAGCGATCCTTCTGAGGATAAACGCTCGAGATTTTCGCAAGCCTTCTTTGGCTCCACCATCAAAGCCAGCATTGAGGCATACGGAGCCACGACAAGATCCTTGGAAAGGCCCCTTTTAAAACCCATATCCGGGATGCCAAAGGAGCTATATTGATAAACCATATTCACATCGATTTTGTTATAACCGGATTCCGAGATCCCCCAGGGAATATTGTGCTTGGCCGCGTATCTGATCTGACCTTCAACCGCTGTTTTGTAGGTCCTGTCCAGTAAACTCCCCGCGTAGGTCGGCATAACCAACAGCGGCATGAGATATTCAAACATCGATCCGCCCCAGGAAACAAGAACCGGTTCTCCTTCAGACTTCGCGATTAACCGGCCGAGCGTAAACCAGTGTTCCTGGGGCATTCTTCCCTGAGCAATCGCGACAAAACTGCAAAGCCGGGCTTCCGAGGCAAGAAGATCATAACAGCCTTTATCCAATTTGTGCTCGCTAACATTATAGCCGATCGAAAGAAGATGTGATTTCTTATCATAGAGAAATTCATATTCAATAGCGGAAATTTCACTACACCGCAACATGATATAATCAATCGCCCTGATTCTTTCCGCGGACCGTGTTCCGGCCGCTTTGATCACATCCCGAAGTTTCAAAAACCATTCGCGAGCTTTTTTCGAATTGTCATCTATGGCACTCATGGCCTTGATGATCTCCTCAATAAGCGGCACCAGTTTTTGCTCAAGCCTCGCGACCTCACTAAGAGAGGGTGGTATCTCATCCAAATGCCGTAAAGCCTTTCTGAGCTGAATAAGCCGCTCCTGCTGCTCTTCATTTGCGTCATCCCACAATCCCGGCATTGTCGGCGCAAGTAATATCCAAGGCGCGATAAAAGCTATATCTTCGAGAAAGTCGCAGCACTGCCGCTCTAAAACGTGAACCCATTTTTTAGGATTATTATTATTATTATAATAATTTTTTAGAGTCGGTTGGGTTAAAACATTTGAAATATCTGTAGACAGCTGATGGAGAAAAGCGTGAATCTCTGAAAGACATGCAGATGACGATTTTATCTTGTCTCGAAACTGTTCAATCCTCTTGGAAACATCTTGAAAGACCTTGCCAAAACCGTTTTTTTGATCCTTATCACCCTCTTCGATGCTTTGAAGCAAAATATTCAGAGTGTCCGCAACCCCGTCAAACATTTTCGGATAAACAATCTTGTGCCCGATCATTTCCTTAAGCCCCGAACGCAAAACCAGTAAATGACCAGCCAGATTCCCGCTATCCACCGAAGAAACATAAAGAGGCATCAGGGGCTTGAGCGTCTCAGTATCATACCAATTATAAAAATGCCCCCTGAACTTTTCCATAAGATTCAAAGTATCAAATGTTTTTTCCGTCCTATTGAACATCCTGCCCATTGAAATATAACCAAAATCATAAGCCGACAAATTCGCCAAAAATGACAAGCCGATATTTGTCGGAGATGTCCTATGCGCCAGCATCATCACAGGCTCTTCCTGAAAATTATCCGGCGGCAGCCAATGATCATTTTCTGTCACAAAGCGCTCAAAAAATTCCCATGTCCTCAGAGCCAGGCCCCTGAGAAAAACAATCTGCGTATCCGTAAGATTCATCTTACGAACAGAAGCAGGACGGCTGATCCCATAAGCAATAAAGGGAGCAGCAACCCATAAAGCCAAAAGGATCAAAGCCGGAACGTTAAAAGCCGGGAATCTCACCAAGAAGACAAACAACAGCAACAGCGCGGTAGCTGATTCAATAACCATATTCTTGCAATATCCTAAAATTTTATTCGGCAAGGAAACTTGCGACTCAAGAGACGTTGCCCATTGCATCAAGCGTTTGCCTGACACAAACATTCTCCACAATGTCCGCCCAATCGCATCTAAAGAAACAAAAGCCTCATGCGGTAAAAAAACAAGAGAGAAGAAAAAACGGATCGCGTTCTTTTCAATCGAAGAAAACAGCTTTATCATATGCGCTTGAACAGTCATCTCGTCAGGTTTCCTGACCGCATCCTTAAGTACGATTGGCACGATCGGAAATCCCAGCAAAGCGATCATCAGTCCTGACCACATCCAGAAGGATTGAAAAAGTAACCATCCCGACAAGAAAAGAAAAACCGTCGCTCCGGGAACAAGACTACGCCTTAGATTATCCACGATCTTCCATTGTGATAAATAAGAGATAGGGTTCTTTATTCTCGCGCCGCCATACCCGCGGACAAAAGAAAACAGCCAAAAAATTATCTGCCAGTCCCCGCGGATCCAGCGTTGCCTCCGGTTTAAATCCTTCAGATATCCCGAAGGATATTCCTCATAGAATTGAACATCTGTTAACAGTCCTGACCGGGCATAACATCCCTCTAAAAGATCATGACTTAATATAGAATTGATTGGAAAGCGGCCTTGCATGGATTTTTCAAAAGCATCAACTTCGTAAAGTCCTTTTCCAATAAAAGACCCTTCAAAAAAAAGATCTTGATAAACATCAGATACCGCCCGGGTATAAGGATCAATACCGGAATCACCGCCAAAAATCTTCACAAACAAAGAGGGTGTTTCTCCGGGATAACTTGGCTCGACGCGGGGCTGAATGATCCCGTAGCCGGAAACGACCCGCTGTTTTTTTTCATCGTATACTGGTCTGTTCAAGGGATGCTCAATAACCCCCACGAGGTCTCGCGCCGCGTTCCGGGGCATCCGGGTATCAGCATCCAACACGATAACATATTTAACATCCTGAAGCTTTTTAGGGTCACCAAGAATCACTTGGAACCTGTCTTCTCCTCTGCCGCGAAGCAGAGCGTTAAGGTCCGCTAGTTTTCCTCTTTTGCGCTCATACCCCATCCATATCTTTTCTCTTTCATTCCAAAGCCGCGCCCTGTGAAAAAGCCAAAAAACCTGATCTCTATGCTGTCGATATTTGTAATTAAGCTGCTTGATCCCATCCTTGACTTGCGCCAGCAATGCGGCATCTTCAGGCTTGGTTTCTTTCGAAGCATCACAAAAATCCGTCAATAAAGCGAAATCAACATGCATGTCAATGTTGGCAAGATAGCGAACCTCCAAGCCTTCCAAAAGCAGGCCTACTGCCCTCGGATTGTCAAGCATGCAGGGAACTACGGTCAATGCATGCGCGTAGGGAGGAATCCCTTCGGAAAAATCCATCCGGGGAAGCTCCTGCGGGGACACGAACATCGCGGAAAGCCAATTCACCAGTGAAACCGCTGTCTGGCTGGTCGTCAAAAGCAGCGCTGCTGCCAAAAATACTAGCCATAACAAGCTAAGGCTTCCCATTGACTGTATCCAGAACAAAATTCCTCCGGTGATTACCAATGTCACACAAAAAATGGAACCAAAATAAAAACCAGATGTCAGACAGGTTTTCTTTGCCTGCAGATATAGACTGAAAGGAAGCCGAAGACCTAACTCGTGGTAAAAAACCTCTAACCCCTTGTCGATCAAATAATATCCAACATGCGCGGTGATCTGATCGGACCCGTTTGCCGCTTGCGCCGTTCGGGCAATCTCAATCACGCGTGTGGCGACCTCGTCTTCCCTAATTTTGCTTCGCTTAGACAGGTTCTCAATTACATGCCGGTAACGATCACGTGTCTTAAAAGACATCCGGCAATACTCCTTCTTCGGGTCTTGAGCTAAAATTTTTTCGACAATACTCAGCTCTTCGACAAAATCATGCCAATCGGCAACCTCGAGAAAACGCAAGCTGCCAATGGTATTCGCGATCAAAACCTGATCGGCAGCCTGTTTCTGACTCGTCAACTGAATTATTCTGTCAAGAGTTTCTCCCTGCTCCGCGACCTTTTTTTCCAGCCAGGTAAAAGGAAGATCAAGCGCCTGATTTTGACCATACAACCGCCGCGTAAATTCCGCGACAAATACATTGGATAATGGAATGACACTTTTAGACATCGCCGCAATCTCGATGATCACCCCATCGGGATCCTTGGCTGAAACCTTCAAAATCCGCGTCGTCCAATAATCCGCCTGATCCCGCTGTTTTTGTGATACGATCAACCGGGAAGCTATGCGTCTCAAATTCTCAATAAGCGCCAGTCGTAACATGATCGGAACCGCCCACAATTCGCCCAGCTTTAGAGGAGAGACAGTCTGATACGCGCTGACAAATTCAGCAAGCCCTTTACTATCCAAACGTCCATCGCCGTGAGAAACCAATTCCAAGGCCAGATCATATACACGCGGACAACCAACTGCCTGGCCACTGAGCAGATGGGGCAATTCTCGAATATAACTTTCTGGAAGATATTTACGGGTAGTCCTTATCTGCTCTTTAATCAAATAATAATTATCCAGCAGCCATTCTCCTGCCGGTGATATTTTTCTTTTAGATTGGCCTTCCTCATTGAGTAATTTATGGGCCTCCGCGAGAACATTTTCATTCTCCTTCAGCCGAGACAAAAGCTTGTTTCGCCCTCGCTTGTAACTGACCTGCTGCTTTTGTGCCAGCCTCTTCGCGTACCGTGTGAACTGATCAACGCTGAACAGTTCAGCGCGAAAAGGCTTTTCTTCAACAATCCTATTCCAGGAAAGAAAAAGCCTAAGCCGCGTTTTAAGAAACAAGCAATAATTTTGAAAAGCTTTCAAAGACAATGAACCCTCCAATTATTTTTTTAGCAAACGAGACATTCGAAAAATAAAACTTTAAACTTTAAGATTAAAGTAAAGCAGAAAAAAGCCGCATCAGAGAATTTCTCAAACGGATTATGATTGAGATTTGATTAAAATCCGCTAAAGTAACTTCCCTTGAATTGTCCAAGTCCTTGGTGATTTGCTGATCTATCTCTTTGGTCAGTTTTTCGTCATAGAACACCGCGTTCACTTCGTAATTTAACCGAAGGCTTCTAATATCAAAGTTCGCTGTTCCTATGGAACACATCCGGCCGTCACATGATAGGATCTTTGCATGCATAAAGCCTTTTTGATATTGAAAAATCTGGACACCGGCCTTTAGCAATTCTTCAAAATAAGAGAATGCGGCCCAATAAGGTATTGGATTATCATGAATACCCGCCATCAACACCGTCACTTTTATGCCTCTCATCGCCGCTGTTTTTAAAGCCACCAACAAACTTGATTCCGGGATAAAATAGGGTGAAACAATAGTAATATTCTTTTCAGCCATGGTAATAAAAGAAAAATATAACTGCAGAATCGCCGGCCAGGGAGAATCATACCCGGATGTGGGGAATTGTATGGGGAGATCTCCATTTAATTCCAATTTTTCGGGCAAGTTAGGAAAATACTTCTTTTCAAAAATATCTTCCTTGGGCACCGTATTATACCAATCAATCGCAAAAATCGCATTCAGAATATTGACAGAATCTCCTTTAAATCGCACATGCGTATCCCGCCAGGATTTATATTTCTTCCCTCCATCAATAACTTCCTGGCCAACATTCATCCCTCCCGAATATGCGATTTTACCGTCGATAACAGCAATTTTACGATGGTTCCGATAATTAAAGGTATGCGTTTTAAAAACGGCCAAGTAATTAAAAAACGGGTAAATAAGAATACCGGCTTTTCGTAATGAACGGATATAGCCACGCCCTAATGTAAAAAAGCAACCGGAATAATCGTAAAGAATTTTTACTTCCACCCCTTCTTTAACTTTTTCAATCAGCAGTTTTTTTAATTTTTTCCCCAGAATATCATTAGAATACCAAATGAAATACTGAAGATGAATAAAATTCTTTGCTTGTTGAATATCCTTCAACAGATCTTCAAATTTTTCTTTTCCTCGATGATAAACTTTTACACTATTGTCCACTGTTAACAAAGAATTAGAATTACGATACAAAAGCGTCATTAAATCGTTATGCTGCAGTTTCGACCGATTGTTCATCAGCTTGATCAGTTTTTCTTGCACTTCAGCTATCGGTTTAAATAAAGTAATCAGATTTTTCGCGACATATTGCGGAAGTTTCCTTTTGTGATCATAACTTTTTTTCCAATTACGGCCGGCAAACAAATAAAGCGCAAATCCGGCTATCGGCAAAAGGATAAATATAAATATCCAGGCAAAAGTCTCGGATGGATCTCTATTATCCAGCAAAAGAACAATGACCGTAAAAATAATATAAACCTGAAAAGCAATAACAATCAATGGAAGTATCCCCATCATTGACCTCCTTGATAAAAAGAAAAATCAGCAATAACCGGCAGATGGTCAGAGGCAATTCTTGTTAAGTAATTGTTAGGAACCTTTACCGATTCAACGCGAAGGTTACCATTATAAAATATATGATCTACTTCAAAAAGCGGAAAAGGACTAAATAATGTTTTTCTCGAACTTTTATCAGGCATGGAAGATTTAGCTGCACCAAATGATGCTTTAAGCAATTGATATCCTCGAGAACGAGGGCCTTCATTGAAATCACCACAGACAATAGTTGGAATTTTATGCGAATCCATATTTAGCCACTCCTCGCCTAAAAGACTTTTGATTTGTTCAAGACGCTCATTAGCCCGTAAACTGAGATGCGTATTAACAAAATTTATTACTTCACTGCCAATTGTTACCGAAATCCATATGGCATGGCGCGGTTCAAATAAATATTTTAAAAAAGGAATATAACTTTTCTTTGGAACTGACTTTTTCGGATAACTCGGTAAGTCCACAGATTTTTTGATTTCAAAAGGATAGCGACTTAAAATAGCAATACCATAATGTTCTCCTTCGACGGCGATCACCGGCTGAAAATGGCATTGCATCCGAAGATGCGTCGCGATCAAATGAGGCTGATCCATCCGCTTACTCCATCTTCGATTAACATCTAATTCCTGTAACGCAACTAAATCAGGATTAAACTGTTCAATAACGCGGGCAATCCGTTCGGGAATGACTCTTCCGTCTAATCCACGGCAGCTATGAACATTATAAGTCATCACTCTTATTTTCGCGATCGGATTAATTTTCATCTGATTACGTTTTTCTCCTTCTTGCTTGCTACCATCGTCCTAATACCGCTAAGTTATGCTATCTACGCATTTTTCAGTTTTCTAATTTTACTCTTAAATTCTTTACGCGTAAAAGGCCATTGGCTTCGCCCATAATATTTTCGATTAATTTCGTAGTAACTGACATCATTGATCCGAAAGCCTGGTGCGCGTTTAGATCCATCAAGATAATACTCCATAAGCTGTAATTCTTTTATTAATTTATGGGGAAGCAGATAATTGTTCCGAACATGTTCTTGTCCTTTTTTTCCCATTTCCTTGGCTAATTGTTTATCCTCCAATATTTTCTTCATGTTTTTCGCGACAAGCTCATAATCATCCGGTTTGACTAAATACCCGGTTTCTTTATCAATAACCTGACGCGGTATCCCCCCAATATTACTGCCGATAACCGGAGTCCCTTGCCATAAGGCCTCGGTTACAACCAATCCAAAACCTTCTTTAGTTGATATATGAACAAAGCACTCCGCTAAATGAATCAATGAGCCGACGACCTGATCATTATTTTTAACATTTAGCAATAAATGAATGTCTTTATCCCCTCCAGCCAACTTCTGCATTTTCTTATACATCTCTTCACCTTCCGGATCATCCGATGCTGTGTTTCCCATAATAATCAGCAATGGTGATATTTTTGACGAGAGATTTTTTTTCAGTAATTTAAATGCTTTAATAATCCCCTTTTGATTCTTATGAATATCGTAGCGCGATACTGCGGCAATAATCGGACGCTCAGGATCAATATTATTTTTTTTAAATAAAGCAGCCAAATCGTTTAATGCTTGTTTTCGATCTCTGAGTTTATTTTTAGGATGCAAAGGATCAATCGCGGGAGCAATCTCATAAACCGGTATTTGGATATCTTCTTTAACAAACTCCGGAATTGTAAAAATGGCACCCGAATAATGATTTAAGTATGGATGCAAGAAGCGCCATATTTTTTTATCCGCTTCTGACGTATCAATGTGGCAACGCCATAAAACATGTCCAAAAATACGCGCATGAGTAATAATCGCCACAGGCTGTGGATCATGAATAGTTACCATATCTGCTTCAATCCTGATCTTTTTCGCATTATCATAAATCGTCCCTAAGTATGTTTCAAATAGATCATCTAAAGAGAATTCTTGGCTTACGCCTTGCAAGGCATTATGAAATTTCTTGGTTACTTCAAAAAATTTCTGATTTCCTTCGATGACATGCCATTGCGCGTCAATCCCTAAACCTCTTAAAAGGGGAATTTGATTCTGCAGCATTTCAGCAACACCGCCCCCCTGATAAGTCGAGTTAAGATGCGTCCAGGACTTTCCTTTTAATCGTTTTGACATATTCTTAAGTTTTTCAACTACCTGCTTTCCCACGATTTTCTCATAAGGTTCAATACTTTTTGCTCTTAAAGAAATAGGACACTTATTTGTTTTACTCACCGATTATCCTTTCGACTTAAAAACCCAAAATTTAAACACAATAAATGTAAAAATAGCTGTGATCGCCGTTGCTATTGCTAAGGCTAAAAAAACTGCCTGTTTATCAATATATAAAATAATTTCATTGATCCCGATATTAAGGCCTAAAGCTAAAGAATTAGCGAAAACAAACCGAAATATTTCAGCAGTAGACTTTTCTTCCTGCTTAAAGGTCCAATACTTATTCAATAAATAAGCAACTATTCCTCCGCAGGTAAAAGATATTCCCTTTGCTATCGCGCTAGGTAAAAATCTGATCAGTAAATAATATATGCTGGCGTCCGTTGCGACAACAAAAATACCGCTAATTGAAAATCTAATAATTTCTTTTGTTTTACTCATCGCCCCTTGTGAATAAGCTCCTTAAAGCCTTTTTTAACCATTTTCACAGCTCTCAAAGCTGTTGTTTCAGGTATGCCCGATACAGCAGCTACACTTGCTTTGGTTGTATTGACCATAAGTTCTGCCTGAGCTTTTAAAAGACGTAAATTCCTTTTCCAAGAACTCTTGTCTAAGTCACACTCTTTACGTTGTCGTTTAATCGCCAAAGAATACAATTTAAGCGCTTTTTTCACACAAATAGATACTGAAAATTCTTCTGCCGTTTTCCTGGCATTTCTCTTTAAAGCCGCACGTTCTTGAATAGACTGCTTTGCTATCCAAGAAAGTGCTTGAGCGAATTTTTGGACATTATCTTTTTCAATAATCCTTCCGTTCTTCTTGTCTTCAATAACTTCTCTAACTCCTGGAGCATCAACGCCTACAACCGGGGTTCCCGCTGCCATCGCTTCAACAAGCACTAAACCTTGGGTTTCACTGTGCGAAGAAAACGCGAAAACGTCCAAAGCATCATACGCGCTAATAAGCTGTTTTCCTTTTAGCACCCCAGTACAAATCAGACGACTCCCTAGCTTATTTTTCTCAAAACTTGAATTTATATTCTCAAGTAATGGCCCTCCACCCACGACGACAAAATAAGCATGTTTATTTTTCTTAAGAAAAGCAATAACTGCTTTTAATAAAAACGGGACATTTTTCTCCTCCGCCATTCGCCCAATGATTCCGACAACAAACGCATTTTTAGGGATGTCAAAAAATTTACGGAATGTGACCCCATCCCCTTTTTTAAATTGGTCAATGTATATGCCTGTTGGTAAAACTTCAATCGGAGTTTTAACCCCTCTCTCTTTTAAAAGATTGGCTACGCTCTCACTTGGAGCAATCACCTGATCACATAAATCGGCATATCCCTGGGCTAATCTCACCACGAATTCTTTCATCGCCACTGAATTACCCCCTGGGAGATAATGAGTATTTTGTTCATATAAGGTATGATTAGTAAAAACCAGCGGAACATTATACTCAGCAGCGGCCCGCAAAGCCGTATCACCAATTAAAAAGGGATGATGCGTATGAATAATATCTGGTTTGAATCTCTTAAGTGCTTTATGCAGATCAAGAGAAATCCCCATTTCAATCGAAAACTCACTATCGCCAATATTCTTAATCGCGGGTAGACGAAAAACATCCTTTTCTTTTTTAGGAGAATTCTCAAATTCAGGCGCGACAATTAAGACTTTATGCCCCCGCTTGCGATATTCTTCGGAAAAAACTTCAACTGATTTTTCCAATCCCCCAAGGATAGGCTTATAGGTATTGGTCATCATAACGATATGCATCTTTGATCTCCTTTTTAGATTCCTTATCTCTAATATATTTTTGCAGCCAGTATATTACTCCTAAAACAAGCACCGCTAATACCATCTTCCACCAATGTTGTGGATTCAATAGAACACTTACGAATGAATCCCCAAAATAAACTAAAACGATTGATCCAGGGAGCATGCCGATAATTGTCCCTAAAATATATTTCCAATATTTTATCTTTGTTAAACCTAAAATAAGATTCTGAATATCCCAGGCAACGTTTGGAATCATTCGAATAAGTATCACACTTACTAAACTATTCTTTTCAACATATTTCTTAATTTCTTCGGCTTTCGCATTAACCATTTTTTCTACGGCATCACGCGCAATATAACGGGCAATGAAGAATTGCCAAGTCGCGCAAATAATCGAAGCTACATAAATATAAATAAGCGCTTCCCATCCCCAAATTACTCCAGCAGCTACTAATGCCATTGTTGATGGAAACAAAATTAAAGGGCGAATTTGAAATAAGAGTATGTACGCCAGCGGTGCCCAGGCGCCATAAGACTTAATGCTCGCCTTTATCTGTGCTACGCTCATATCAGAATAATTTATCCCGATCAAACGCAAAGCAACAAAAATAACTATTGCGCAAGCCATGAAAATAACAACTTTGACCCAGAGTTTTCGCCTATCATCTTTATTCATTACAAATCTGATCCTTTATTTAAATAACTTTTAATTCTACAGAATTTATTCCCGGATCAACGCTTACTTTTTTAAAATCAGGAAGCAGAATCTCTACGAGCGGTTCAGTGTTAAACCATTTACCAGCCCATTTCACAATAACACGTTCCCCTAAGGATTCTATCGTGATCTTAATCTCACCAAAACTCGTCGGAGCGGGACCAAAAGAAATAGTCTCATTTTTTTTCAGCCAGATTTTAGGTATCCCCGAACACAAGATTAATCGATCGTTTTCTTCTCTTACAAAACAATTTCTTATCATCAAAACCCATTCAGCCGCGGCCCACACATGCTGTCCATCACCCATACATCCACCCCCGGTGCGGGGATGTATCGCTTCCGGCCACTGTCCGGTGGAGGAGGCCAGCTTAGCCACCGCGTTCATCAAATCAAAATATCTTGGGTCCCCGGCACGTAAAAGCACTTGGGCTAAATGCAAAGTTAAATACGGATTAATTCCAGAGTGAGTCATATCATGAAAAAATCCGCCGTGGACCATACACTTGTTCATCAAAAAATCTACGGTATCTAAAATCTTTTTATCCTTCGGACCAAAAAGACCCAGCGGATAACTTGCAACCAAAGAACCGATCGCGCCTGTATCCAGACGACGATATGGTGATGCCGGAATTGCCGGCCGCTTTAAACGTTCTTCTACATTTTTTAAAGTTTTATCAATGCTGTTTGCTAAAAGCTCTGATTCTTTGTTAAAAATATCAACCTTATCATTTTCATCGTAAAGCGAACACAAAAAAGCGGCTTCCTTCAATCCGGCAACACCCCAAAAATCATCCCAATAATAAAAATCATTCGGGCCTAAATGTTCCGCGCTAAAACCTGATGGCAGTAATCCCGCGTGTAAAAATTTCAGATTATCAGGCAAAACCTTTCGACAAATCCACTTTGCTGCTCTGATGATTGGTTTCTTCCATTCCAAGGACGGAACAGTGTTGGTTTTCTTACAATATTGACTCATAATCCACAAGGCTTCACCATTAGAATCCCATTCCCCTTCCTGAGAAAGAAAATATCCATTAACAGTTTGCCGCGCGGAAAAACAATCCAGTGCGCGCCTGACACGCGCTTTTAATCCCACATTCAACATGGCGTTTAAAATAAAGGCCGCGTCTCTAAACCAAAACCTCCGATAAATAAACGGGCCCGGATATACTTCTTTTGGAGAATGCAAAATCATTGTGCGAATTGCCGCGTCATAAAGAAATTTAAAATGCTGATCCGGGATTTGTAATGAACATGTATCTTTAAGACTTTGTTGCCATAATTGCTGAGCGGTTTTTTGATATTCAGCAGTAAACCCTTTTTCAATCTTACTTTTTTCTAAAGGCACTAAAAGAATAACTTCACGCGCTTGTTCCGGTTCAAGTGAATATAAAACTGCCGCTGTTGCCATGCCGACTTTACAATAAATTTCTTTTTCATTTTCCGGCAAAGACAACCGGCTATAAACATCACCCCGATGATAATAGGAAAACAAGCTTTGCTCGGGCGGGTCATTAAAATAAATAAAATTATTTTTATTAACACACCATCCCCAGGCATCTTCCAGAAGAGAGATATTATTTATTAAACTAACCCCCTCAGGATTATAAGGCCGAAGCGAAACCACTAAACGTGCCCGCTTAAAAGAAGTTCCTGAAATTTTTATTTGACAGATGGGATTTTGGGGTGAACCAATAACTTTTGTTTCCAAACAAAGCTTTGATTCTTCGTTAGCTATTTGGGTAACAACACAAAGATCATCTTTAATTTTAAGTTTTTGTGATACACTCGGACAGCGTGACGGGATCAAAGGCTCTCCGCTATCAGGAATGATCCAAACATCAATAGACCAGCTATCATAAAAAGGAGTAATAAGTCCTCGAGGATCGACAATTGGAAAATCGCTACTATCCGGGACGCCTAAAGCTGTCCAGTTCCGATGAGTAAGATTAATTTGAGTTAATGAAAAAGCCCTGGGAATAAACGCGACATTTCTCGGATCATATTGACATTCAACCCAATAAGGCCAGACCCAATCAAGGTTATGCTGAATAGCCAAACTATTCATCAAACCGCGAGCGTGCAAAACAACTCCAGAACGCAATAGTTCTGTAGGCGCAGCCACTTCTGAAGGCTGCGCAAAATTCTCTAACTGAGAAAGAATTTTTATTGGATCTAAAAACCCCTTTTTTCGCGCGGCATTACTTACTAAAAATCTCCAAGGAAACCATTTTAACCACATTTTAAAATCCTCTTTTGGGGCAATTAAGATTATTGCCTTTTTTATTTTTAAAATTATTAAGGAGTTTTGAGCTCCCGGCGGTATATTTTTGCCAGTATTATAGTATTATTATTAATAATCTTTGAAATTAAATCAATTGTACCTAGGTATAATGCCGCAATTTAGCAAAAAAGCTTAAGCAAACCGTATCTTAAGGTAATGAAGTATAAACTAAACTGTTGGAGGTGTAATACCCGCTTTTTGGGCAAAGCGAATAAGTTCGGTTACAGTCTTGGCCTGCATTTTATTCATTACCCGACCACGGTGAACTTTGATTGTTTGAAGTGAGACTCCGCGCTTATAGGCGATCTGCTTGCTCAACATGCCTTTTGCGACCAAGCGAAAAACTTCCAGCTCTCGGGGAGAAAGCGATTTAATCCGCTGTAAAATTTTCTTTATCTCAGATTTTCGTTTGATCTGATTTTTGTTTTTAACAAGTGCGCGGTCAATCGCATTCAAAAGATCTTTTTGAGTAAACGGTTTAGGAAGAAAATCTGTGGCTCCTGCCTTCATCGCTTTCACACTCTGGGGAATATCCCCATGTCCTGAAACAAAAATTATCGGAATGAACAATCCTTGCGCTTTCATTGTCTCCTGCAAATCAAGCCCGTTCATCAGCGGCAGGCTCAGATCCAAAATAAGGCAGGACGCGGCTTTTGAATGATTATAGGATAAAAAATCCTCTGCCCGTGTAAACGTCCTAACTTTGAACCCATGCGATTCCAGTAATAGTTTCAGCGCCTCGCACACAGAGGTATCATCATCAACAACATAAATTATCGTCTTGCCAATAGTCATACTTCGGCTTTCTGCTTGATCGGAAGGGAAAAGTAAAAAATTGCCCCGCCATCTGGATTATTTTTAACATTCAGTTTTCCACCATGAGACTCCACAATAGAGCGGCTGATAGACAATCCCATGCCCAACCCATCTTGTTTACTCGTGAAAAATCGGGTAAAAAGCTTAGGAAGATTCTTCACTGGTATTCCGCATCCCGTATCCCGCACTTCAACAATAATCATATTATCCTTAACCGATGTATTGATAATTATCTCACGGATCTGCTGCCCATTATCCAGAGCATCAAAACTATTACTAATAAGATTCAAGATTACCTGCTGAAGCTGTATTTGATCACCACAGATGAGCGGAAGCTCATTTTTAAGCTCTAACTTTAAAACATCATGCCTTACCGCGGCATCAGTAGCAATAAGCATAACTGTATCATTAATAAGCGTATTAATGTCCAGCGGTTTCATTTCCGAAACGCCCTTCTTTAAAAGAGAACGCAAGCGCTGAATGACCGCTGCCGCCCGTTTATCATCATTAATGATGCACTCCAAAGCTTCCTTTAATTTAGGCTCTTTACTCTTAAGCATCCGTTGAGCTGCCTGCGCATAAGCCAGAATAGCTGTAAGCGGCTGACTGATCTCATGCGCCAAAGAAGAAACAAATTCCGCGAGTTTTCCCACCCTGGTTACATGCAAAAGCTCATGGCGTTGTTCTTCGATCTTTAATTCTCGCTGCCTCATTAAAGTAATGTCAGTCTTAATCCCCACATAATGACTAACCTCCCCCATTAAATCATGTACCGGAGAAAGTCGTAATGAATTCCAGCATTTTTTTCCCGCCTTATTAAAATTAAGCACTTCCCCAATAAAAGATTTCCCTTTACGCATAGCGCGCTTTATTTTATTAATAATAAGCGGATCAGAATCAACTCCGTAGAGTAAAAAATAATTTTTCCCCAAAATTTCATTTTTCGTATAACCGGTCATCTTCTGAAAAGATTTATTCGTATAAACAATCGGATAATCCTGTTTCTGCGCGTCAATAAGAAAAATTCCGTCCACGGCTGATTCCATGGCCTTAGTAAGAATGTACACCTGTTCCTCTGCCAGATCATTCCTCTCCACCCATTTCTTTATCTGCCTGTTTTTAAGCTTTAAGTCCTGTGATTGCTGGAGAAGCACCTTACCTAAATGAGTGGGAGTTTTATCTTTATCAGAAGCCCGCCTTAATAAATTCCGGCGTTCCGCTTTTAAAGCGCTATTTTTAGATACAGGCTTTTTCACTTTTTTCGAAATAGCAGGTACTTTTATTTTAAGTTTTGATTGTTTATTATTGGCCATATTATATAGTATTTAACTAGAAAATGATTCCTAAGAGTATTCCCCCTTTAAGCATAATCCGCCATAAAAACCATCCATGGCTAATTTCTTTATTAAATAGTATAACTCTTTATTAAACCCTGAACAAGAAGATTCATAAAAGGAATAGGGTCAGACCTTGAAATGTGATATAATCTCATCAATGTCTTTTTTTACCCCTTTTTTTTCTGATATAATTTTCTGCATATCTTTGTTTATTTTACTTACTGCAGAATAACTTATGCCAAACATCGATCCAATTACTTGATTAGTTAAACCACTATATCTCTTCAATAAGTATACTGCCGTTTTCTTAGCCAATAAGGGCTTTTTTACCGCTTTAAATAATAGTTCAGGTTCTACATGGTAAACTTTTGATGTGGCCGCAATAATAGTTTCATGATTAACACCACAAATTGTGTTTTTGCGCGCAAATTCTTTTTCTTCTGCCAAAAAATTTATACCTTCAAGCTGTTCTTGAATAAATTTTTTACCCCCTAAAATAATTCCAGCATAACTATTCCTTAAATGATCTACGGACTTATTAATTCCTGATATTACAAATTCCGGGTATTGCTTTATATCCATATCCAGAAGTATTTTTATCCTGTCGATATCTATGATTTCATTTTTAGCTTTTAAATAGTCATTATAGCTGGACCAGCGATATTCATCAGGTTTTGCAACAATTTTTGCTCTGACAGGGTTTAGATGTATATAACGAGTAAGCTCCTTAAAATATACATCGGCTTCTACAAGTATAGATTTATACCTGCCTTGAAATAGATGTCCGCATTTTTTATTTTTTTTATTGTAATAAATCGTATATGAAGTATTTATATATTGCATTATCTTAGATAGATTTGGCTGGCTGGTCTCTAATAACAGATGATAATGGTTGCCCATCAAGCAATATGCATAAAGATAAAAATTATATTTGTCCTGGGATATTTTAAGATATTCTAAAAACTTATTAAAATCACTCTCGCCGATAAAGATCTTCTTGCGATCGTCACCGCGACTGGTTACATGATACAGTAAACCTGCTCCTTGCAATCGTAATGGTCTTGCCATAAATTTATTTTACTGCCTTCAAAAATCCATGTCAATGCTTTTCACATTTCAAGGTCTGACCCTAATTCATCTTTTATACCCTGGCGGAGAGGCAGGGATTCGAGTTCGTTTCAGTCGGTAAACACCCATTTCACCACATCTTCCACCACATAAATTTAGATTTACTTACTTTATTCGGATTGCTTACTCATTTTTATTTAAAGTTAATACTTTTAAACCGATGGATATTACCATTTTTTAATATTTTTTTTGCTGTATTTGAATAAACAGGGTTGTCGCTATTAGCAAAATTATTCAATTTTTCATCTGACGCATCTCCTAAAAGAGCTGTAGAGAAATCTTCAGTTATTTTCAATAATTCAGCAGGGCTGATAGCGCCAAAACAATCTTTTAGCAAGTTCTCTTGATACGAATAGGGATTAAAATCCTGCCCAACTTTAAGTTTTTTAAAATAAGGATAAAGTCTCAACTCTTCAGGAGTAGAAAAAAATATTGCTCCATACCTGCCCGAATTAACTTTATAGCAAGCATCTTTTGAAAAACCTTTAATTTCTATATCTTCATCTACTGTTTTAACATTATTCAACCATAAGATAAATTGACCTCCAGTTAATAATGAGGGACTGTTAGTTAGTCCATCAGAATTTGGATATTCAAAAACATACAAAGTTTTATTTAAAGATACTTTTCGATTAATATCTTCTTGCCCCCAAACAGAAGCAACAATTTCTTGTATCTCTACTTCTGATATATAAGAAATACGTCCCAAATCAGAGAAATTAAAAGGCATATTGCCCTCACCTCGATGCCTAGCAATAACTGTTCCGACAACAATAAGATCGGATTGCGTTAGTAGAATAGCGAGGTCAGTTTCAAGCTGCGGGATAGCTGGTTCTTGTTTTATCCAACTATTGTCTGCATCTTTTACAAATGCATTACCATTAATAGAAATATTATTAATTTCAGGAAATGCGTTTGTACTTACCATAACCATACTAAATAGAGATATTAGAATTACTAATCGTTTTATCATTTAACTATCCATGTACTCATTGTAAAAATACTTTTATTAGGATTAAAACTCACTTTTAGCCTGGCCTTCTTCTGTGCTATGAAACAGTTTGTCACACTAAACAGGATACTCGTACACATATTCGCAGTATTGCAAAATCTTAATTACTCCTGTTTCCCAGACAGCACTCTTTCTAAAAACTCTTTTCTATTCCCTTCTGTTGGTTTATACGCAACCTGCTTCAACAATTTTTTCTGTTCATCATTCCCATACTTATTAACTATGAAAGCAGAATATTGGTAAATATCCGGATACTGATTGTCAACCACACTGCTAACCTTAGCCAATATTTT
>Ga0180007_10001574_pt1 | contig 30252 bp, 25 predicted proteins | sample MM_PC_MetaG_FD_121122 | JGI IMG/M metagenome (GOLD analysis project Ga0180007, IMG submission 121122) | Groundwater microbial communities from the Aspo Hard Rock Laboratory (HRL) deep subsurface site, Sweden - MM_PC_MetaG | ecosystem: Environmental > Aquatic > Deep subsurface > Groundwater... | reverse complement strand
GGTTTCCTCGGTGACTTCTTCTTCGGTAACAGGTTCCCCGGTGACTTCGGTGATTGGTTCTTCGGTGATTTCTTCTGAAACCTCCGTATCCTCGGCGGAGGATGGTTCGGCGGAGGATGGTTCGGCAGAGGATGGTTCAACTACTTCCTCCGCAGCCGCCTCTTCCGCCAAACGGGCCGCTAAACGATCCAATGTTTTTTCATAACTCCCCACTAATATATAGGTATCAGTCAATTGGCCAAGGTACGCTTCATGTACCGTGGGATCGGAATACAGCAAAAGCGTGTGGAATGATTTAAGGATTTCATACTGATTTTCAAGCGCGTTCGCAGTAATAAGCTCCGAACCATTCTTCTGACTTAAAAATCCATAAAAATTCTCAACCGCCCGCTGAACAATAGGATCACTGCTGTCTTCATTCTGCGCGATCTCAGACATCTGTTTCAAAAACTGGAGATGGGCCGAAAGATCGGGGGATACCGGTATCCTTTCACCAAAGCTCAAAAAGCCCAGAAGGGAATCTGCGTGAAGATAAAGGGTCTCAAAAACCGTCAGCGCTTTTTCAAGATCTTCCCGAGAGTAAAGCGTCATCAGATCACGCGCCTCTTCATTCAGCGCCTCAGCGGATTCAGTGCCGGATAAATACAGTGTATTAATATAGGAAAGGATAGATGATTCCTGGCTGAGCTTATCCTCCAGAAAATAACGATCCAGATCCCGGTAGGCGGTTAGCTCCTGCAGAGTATTCTGACAGGTGACCGCATATAGGTTCCAGAATTCGGTCCATTCCTTTTCCAAACGCAGTTCGGCGACCAGCGGATCCAGCCGGCGGTCATCTTTCTGTTTCAGCTGTTCAATTAAATCCGTTTCCAAAACCAGCTTTTGTTCCAGCCGGGTACTTTCTCCGCAGACTTCATCTGTGTTCAATGTCATCAGCGCCTGCCGGATCGAATCCAGCCCTTTTATAAGGAACCGCTCCATATCCGCTTCATCCGTGATCCGCTCATACAGATCTTTGTACGTCATAGCCGTAACATCAGATGCTTCTAAGACAGCCGGATATTCCGGAAACGGAATAGCGCTTAAAGTGTTCTGGAACTGATGAGCTTTGGTAATCTGCAAAACCGCCTGTTCACGAACCGCCGAAAGACGTTCAGATTTCGCCCGCTGTGACAGAGCGAATGTCTCAAAATCCGCACGCCCCTGATTAGTATCAATAAACCGGAGATAATCCAGCGCCTCCTCTATTTTAACCTGAGCAGGCGATTCAGCCGTGATCTCAGTTTCCGTCTCCTGAGCCCGCAGGGTTTCCGAAGTGACCACAGCGGTCAGCGTGGAAAAAACAGAATAAAGCAGAAAGGCGGTCAAAGCCATGAGAGGGATAAATCGGTTTCCTTTGATGGACGGATAAGGGTTTTTCATCAGAGAGTTAAAATGATTTTTTATTTTGTTTTGGGTAGACTTTTCAGTTTAGCCATTGTCAGAATCTTAAGGGCGGAACGGCGCTGGAGGCGTTTGATCAGGAAGATGAGAAGGAAAAGTAAACTAAAACCTCCGCCCACCGCAGCAATCGGTACCACACCCATTCCAGCTGTTTTGATGACAAAATGCACATCCACACTTTCGGAACGGATCTTGCTATTGCCCTCGGTCTTAACCGCGTAAAGCGTAACCCTGTGCGGAGAATCTATTTCCAGATTTCGCGGAGCCTGCACTTCAAACGCCCCGATCTCACTATCGGAGATCACAGAAGAAGACAGCACCACACTATTCCAGATGGCAAACACCTGAGAACCGAATTCAGTCTCCCCGGTCATCACCGGACGTGCCTGATCAATCACCAGCACATCTTTATCATCAGGAGTTTGAGCAAACGCCTTACCTATAAATATATTATGGAAAGGCGGAATGGCCGCAAGCAGTTTACCGCCAAGGGTTTTAGGAACCGGCGGACTGACAAAAGTGGATTTATCCACACTGAAACGCACCGCTTTAGAGGAGACTTGTGAACCATTGCTCAGGTAAGCCGTGGCCACCAGATCATACAGCTGTTTGTCGGCCAGCGGATTGGATTGTCCTTCAAAGTTTTTTGCATTAAGTTCACCCACCGTCGTGTCGGCCAGTTCGGTAGAAGCGGCCACCACCACCGGCTTGGAGCGAAGAGTGGCAAGCTGAGCCTGCAGGTCTTCCAGCTTAGAACGGTTAGCAGTAAGATCTAAAGTGGTCAGGTCCTTAAAAGAGGCAAGCACGTTTTCAAGCGGTTCGGAATCAAAATCAGCCCCGTAATTTTCCAGAAAGACCTGAGTTTTTTTGATATTTTCCTGAAGCTTGTCGGCTACCGCTTTAATCTCATCTGATGGGGACGTCCCCGATAAAAGCATGGCAGATTCGAGCGATTTTAATAAAGAATTGGTAAGTGCCTGCTCCGACTGAGTCGCCACCACCAGAACCAGAATGGTATCGGCAGGGACTTTACCGCTGATGCCGGGCTGGTTAGTGGTCAAAATCCAGCCGGGCTGCGGGTCGGTGATGAGCACGCTGGAAAACTGCTCACTTTCCGCTTCTATAAAACAGTCTGTGCCATCCGTAGGATTCGTATAGTCCTGATTCAGCTCACGGAAGTCATCACACCCATCGCCATCGGTATCGGATTTAACAGGGCTGGAACCCGCGTAACACTCCATACGGTCAGACAGACCATCTCCATCGGTATCAGACGACACATTATTAAAGTCAGCGCCATTGAATTCCGAATTCTGACGGCAAAGGTCAAGCTGATTCAGCACCACCTCCACCCTCACCTCCTGCACTTCCACAACCCCCTCCTCAATAATCGCCTCAGCTTCTGCCACCGCTTTCTCCTCGATTTCGGGGGCGGCCTGAAAGAGCGCTTCGGAACAAAGGTCGAATAAAGCACAGGCGCCCATTGTATCACCTATCGCCTCATGCGCGGGCCAGGCTTTTTCACTGATCTCGATCGTGATGGGGTTTTCGAGGTCATCGGCCGGATAATGGCAGATCAGTATTTTCTTACTGTCATCGCCGCAGTCTTCACAGACCGAACAGGTTCCCCCGGTGTAACCGCAGGGCGGGCAGGGGCCGCCGCAGTCCACACTTTCCTCTCCCTGGTTCTGCACACCATCTATACAAGTGGCACAAACAGTAGAACAGGGGCCGCCGCAGTCAATCCCGGATTCCCCGCCGTTTTGTAAACCGTCGGCACACGAAGCCACGCCGACCAGCACTTCATAAAGACATAAGGCACTGCAGCCGTCACCGGAATTCGTGTTGCCGTCATCACACTGTTCTCCGTTCTGATAATTCACCACTCCATCCCCGCACACAGGCGCGGGCGGAGCGGGCTCATAAATACGGAAAGAGGCACTGCGGGTGGCGCAATTAGCCGGATTATTGGAGTCGCAGATGGTCACACGGACCTGTACATTCGCCCCTTCCGCAAAATCCGCAACCGGATTGGTTTCGACCCGGTAAAGCCCCTGATCGTTCTGAACCGTTACTTCGGAAAAATTAGAATTATAAGCAGTACTGCCAATAGTAAAACTAAGCGAACTGATATTCACACCCGCCCGGTCATCGGTAATCGCGAACACGACATTCGTGTTCACCGGATTATTACCGGAACCTGAAAGCGGGGAAATAAACTGGACGGTAGGAGCCGTGGTGTCGGGCGTACAAAAGCCCGTGCCGTCTACTTCCTTATTATAACGGTCTCGAACCGTGTAGGTTTTGCTGACCGCTTCGGTTAAAACATTATTGATGTTCTCATCCACTAGATTATTATCGATGTTTAGATCCTGTGCAAAATTAAAGCTCACACTATTGGTTGAAATCGCCGGGGTAAAATTGATGTAGCCGAACGTGCCAACTCCATTGAACGTTCCGCTCAGCGGAAGACGCGCGCCGCTCAGTTTAAGCGTGCCGTTTTCCACTCGATTAAAAACCTGCATCGGAAGGGGGGTTCCGATCGTGAGCTGATTGATGGCCGCCTGAGCCAAATTGGTGGAAAGGGTGGTGTCCCCTGCCATAACATTGGCCCCTTGGGTATCGACCTTGATCTCGATGGTGCCGCTGCAGCCCTGAACCAGGTTGCTATTGTCCGTTAAAGAATAACGGGCGGCCAACGCGGTCGGTGCCATAAAGGCAAGCGCGGCGATCAGGGATAGTGCCCTGAAGGTTACTTTTTTCATGATGGTGGAGTTGGAAGTAAACATCGTACTAATTATTGAAAATTAAAAATTAGAAAGTATCCCCCTGTTTAAAGTAATTTAAGATCAGCAAGCTGATATCAGGGGCATTGATCCAGCCGTCTTTGTTCAGGTCGGCAGGATCCACTCCGCTGGTGCGGTAGGTCATCAGCATGGTGACGATATCAAAGGAATTGATCCGGTCATCCGAATAAACATCCCCCGCAATCAGCTCAAAAGTATTATCCAAAGTATAATCCAGATCGATAGGGGCAGGGTTAATACCGATCACCACATCCCGCAGGATCTTGGTGAGATGGCTTTCACCCTTCAAAACGATGTGATAACTGCCGATGATCAGCTGATCAGTCGTGAAGTTATCCAGCGTGCCGTATTCATCAAGCGAAATGTTTTCCTTCAGGGTCACCTCACTGGTGTCCTGATGAAAGAAGCTGAGGTCGGCAGACAGGGCTAAATTCGGCCCGTCAAAAGTCGCACGCTTTTCCGGCTCCGCGATAACATTGAGAATCGCCAGATCCACATCCTGATCACAGGCATCGCCCAGCCCATCCTGATCCAGGTCGGATTGATCCGGGTTAGAGGTGACATGGCAATTGTCGTCCTCGTTCAGCACCCCGTCACCATCCACATCATTGTCACACACGTCGCCCATGCCGTCTTTATCCAGATCGGCTTGATCGGTGTTCGGAAGGGTGAGACAGTTATCCGCATCATTTAAAATCGTATCGCCGTCTACATCGCTATCACAAACGTCGCCGATACTATCCGCATCCTGATCGGCCTGATCGGTATTCGGAAGATTCGGGCAGTTATCGGCAATATTCGGCACGGTATCGCCATCCCGGTCATCGTCACAGGCATCTCCTGTACCATCGTTGTCCAGGTCGGCCTGATCCGCATTCGGAATCGTAAGACAATTATCAACATTGTTCAGAATGGTATCACCGTCCACATCATTATCACACACGTCGCCGATACCATCGTTATCCTGGTCAGCCTGATTGGCATTCGAATTTAAAGGACAATTATCCAGCGAATCCAGAATGCCGTCCCCATCAGTATCCAGCACCACGGTTTTAAACGTATTGGTCTGTTCAGCCACCACGTTTCCGGCCATATCCGCGCACCCATAAATGTGGACCGTGACCGTTTCATTAGAGGCAAAATCGGTTGCCGGATCGATGACCAGATGGCGGCCGTAATCAATGGTGGTAGCGATCACTTCCGCATCACCTCCCTGATACGTTTTGGAACCGAATGAAGGAGAAGAAACGGCAATACGGCACGTGCCGGCCTGCATACCCGAACCGGATATCCCGTTCGGAAAAGTCCTGCGGTCTAAAACATCAAACGAGATCACAGGATTCAAAGGCAGATCAATGCTGCTATTGACCGGCAGAACATTAAACAGACGAGGGGCAGTCGTGTCCGCTTTTGTAGTAAAGGTAAATGTGGTCAGAACCATCTCATTAGGGCCATTCGCATCTCCGAGCTGACTCTGATTGCCGGACGCCAGATCTTTATAGCCGCTTATCTGGATCGTTATCGTACGTCCATACTTCCACCGACGGGTATCACCGGCAAAAGTCGTGACCGGAGGACGGGTTATTGTCATCTGGCACAGGTTTGATCCCCACACACCGGAACAGGTATAAGTCACGTAATCTTTAAGACTGAAAGTATTAAGGCCGTTATTGCCGGTAATGTCGATTCCTGCCGAATTAACATCCACGCCCGTACCCACCCCGCTGTCATCCGCTTCTCCATGAAGGGAATCGCGCAAATCGAATGTGAACAGGGAGTCCACCGCTACGGCGGGGGCGCCATTAACCGGAGAAGGATTTTTAGCGTAAGGTTTTTTAGTATCCGCCCAGATGTTAAATTGAAAATCTTCAGCGCTGTCGAGTATATCCGCGCCATTGAGAGCAATATTACTCTCGGTAGTGGCACCGATGGTGCCGATGTTGATATCGATTTTTGCCGGCGTAATTAAGCCGTAATTAACAGCGGTGGGTTTTAAAAATGTCCAGAAGACCGAACCGAAATCTCCGGCACCGCTCGCCGACTGCATCGGGAAGTTATAACCGGTGGATTTGATGCGGGTGCCGGAAACTGACTGATTGCGCCAGCTGTTAAAATACGTGCCGGAGTCAATCGAATTCGCCTGAACAAGCGCCGGGTCATAATCCATCCAGATATTCGCGGCTGTCGTACCAGCCGAATTAATGGCGATCGCACCATCAAACGTCTGACCGACATAAAAGTAATTCAGATCGGCAGGATTACCCGTGCCGCCGTCTCCCGTGTCATCTGCACCCGTAAAAGGATTGGCATAGATTTCAAAGTAATCCCCGCTCGGCTCCGCCGCGGAAACGACCGACAGGCCAAACGTCATCACAAGAGTGACGGCGATCAGTCTGAGAACCAATGATTTACGGCGAGTTAAACGCAAATTAAAAATTTAGTATTAAAAATTGAAAACTAAAAATTAAAAATTCAAAAGGTCTCCCACTTTATCCAGATTTCCGAGGAGGATATTAAGATCAGTTGAATCAACAGTCGTGTCCTGGTTCAGGTTAGCGCGGACATTATTGCCGGAAGGGTCTGAAGTGCCGAACCGCTGGAGCAGAATGGAAAGGTCGACTGAATTGATCACATCATCCCCCATGGTTCCCGGGGAAGTGGCGGCGCCGCTGATATCCCCGGCGATCAGTGTGCGGGAGCCGATAGTGGGAACATTGGTCGTGTTCGTGAAATTCAGGTAGTTTTCCCCCAGCTGAAGATAAACGTTATCCAGAATCCGGCTTAAATGCGCTTTGCTTTTAAACACCGCGTCATAATTGCCGGCCGTCAGGCTGGTGGGAGGCACAATGTACACATTGCTCACTCCGGATATACTGGTGGAAAGCAGAGCGGGATACTGATAGCGAAGAATGCGGTTTAGGTTATCGGGTGTAAAAATCGACAAGGCATAAGTCGTATCATAATTCGTACCCGTGATACCGGAACGCTGTTCCGGATTGGCGCGGATCTCGGTAAAAATGACATACTGGGGAGCGGCGGGTTTGCTTCCCCCTGTTTCGATAATACAAATCGCGCTGCAGCCATCCCCGCTCCGCGGAATACAGACCTCATCACCGATTCCGGCACAGTCCGCATCTGATGTACAAACCGCACGGTCACTGCAGTGTTTACCGTCATCACATGTTTCCGCTCCTTCAGCCACTCCGTCTCCGCAAATAGTCACATACACACCGGAAGAGACCACATTCACATCCGCAACCGAAAAAGGCGCTCTCACGGCCCACACGGCCATAGCAAGCACAAAAGCGGTCAGCAGTCCTCCTGTAATGATTTTTAAGTAAAAGCGCATTTATTTTTTTGTAATCTTAATATTATACCAAATCTCACCCGAAAAATCAATACTTTAAACACAACCGCCTTGTCTCTGAGGAATGAACACTATAAAATGGCTTTGATCAGGATTTGAACGATTTGTAAGATTTGAACGATTTAAACAATTAATTTTAATCGTAATGATCCTAAAAATCGTAATAATCCTAACAAAGAAATATGCTTGCTAAAGAAATCCGACAAAAATACCTGGAATTTTTCAGAGAAAAAGGACACGCGATAATCCCATCCGCCCCTTTACTCCCCGAAAACGACCCCACCGTGCTTTTTACTACGGCCGGCATGCACCCGCTGGTGCCTTATTTACTGGGCGAATTGCACCCGGGCGGCCAACGGCTGGCCAATCATCAAAAATGCATCCGAACCGGCGATATCGACGAAGTAGGCGACAGCACCCATCTCACCTTTTTTGAGATGATGGGAAACTGGAGTTTGGGTGATTATTTTAAAGAAGAAGCCATTGAAATGAGTTTTGAATTTCTGACCAGCGAAAAATGGCTGAATATTCCGCTCAATAAGTTAGCCGTTACCGTTTTTGAAGGCGATGATGATGCCGCGCGCGACGAGGAATCTGCTGACATCTGGAAAAAGCTTGGTGTTCCCAAACACAAAATCGTCTATCTGCCTAAAAAAGATAACTGGTGGGGTCCGGCAGGACTTACCGGCCCCTGCGGTCCGGACACCGAGATGTTTTACTGGGTAGGCGAAGGGACGCCTCCCGAGTCCAGCCACCCGGGCAATGATGAAGAAAACTGGGTAGAGATCTGGAACGATGTATTTATGCAGTATAACAAAACCGAAGAGGGTAAATTCGAACCGCTTGCTCAGACCAATGTTGATACCGGCCTTGGTTTGGAACGTGTAGCCGCGGTTTTACAGGGCAAGAAAACGGTTTATGACACCGAACTTTTTCAGCCGATTATCGAAAAGGTCAGCGCGCTCACTAAAATCCCTTATTCAGACGCTGAAAAATCCTACCGTATCATCGTAGATCATCTGCGGGCCGCCACGTTTATGGCTGCCGACGGCGTAAAACCAAGCAATCTGGATCAGGGATACGTGATGCGCCGGCTGATGAGGCGCGCGATCCGGCATGGGAAATTGCTGGAAATAGACGATAATTTTACTCATATCATCGCCAAAAAAGTCATCCATCTGATGAGCGATATGTACCCGGAACTAAAGCATGAGGAGGAAATCCTGCAGACCTTTCAATTAGAAGAAGAACAATTCCGAAAAACCATCAATCATGGTCTGAAAGAATTTGAAAAACTGCTCAACGGTTTTGAAATGGCTTTCGAAAAAACCGGCAAAAAGATCACCGAGATTTCCGGAAAACAGGCGTTCAAATTATACGATACCTACGGCTTCCCGATCGAAATGACCATTGAAGAGGCTGAAAAACATGATTTAACGGTTGATCAGGAAGGTTTTGATGAAGCCTTCAAAAAACATCAGGAACTGTCCCGCGCCGGCGCTGAAGAAAAGTTTAAAGGCGGATTACAGGATAATTCAGAGGCCACCACACGGCTTCACACCGCCACTCACCTGCTCCATGCGGCGCTTAAAAAAGTATTGGGCGATCATGTGAAACAAAGCGGCTCCAATATTACCGCGGAACGTCTGCGGTTCGACTTTTCCCATCCGGATAAAATGACCGATGAGCAGATAGAACAAGTGGAAAAATGGGTCAACGAAGCGATTCAATCCAATACAGAAGTGAAATGCACAACAATGACCGTGGACGAAGCCAAAAAAGCCGGTGCCATCGGTTTGTTTGAAGGTAAATATGGCGAACAGGTAAAGGTTTACGATATGTTACCCTGGTCCAAAGAGATCTGCGGCGGCCCGCATGTGGAGCGTTTGGGAGAACTGGACACGTTTAAGATTAAAAAGGAACAATCCAGCAGTGCGGGGATCAGGAGGATTAAGGCAGTCCTCATTACCAACTAAAAACCTACTCACTTACGCACACTATTGTCATTCTGGAGGCCCTCTTTGTCATCCTGAATTTAGTTCAGGATCTCCCGATCAACAGTCATTCAGGAGATTCTGAAACAAGTTCAGAATGACTATTGTATGAGCTTGCAACTTGCTTTTCAGTCGCTTTTTTGGTATAATATAGAGATTAATTGTGAGAGCTGTGTGAGTATTAGGAGTTGTGTGAGTTGTGGGAAGCGTCCCACACATCCCACAGATCCTACACATCCCACAGATCCTAACAAAAAATAAAAATGTTTATAGAAAAATTGATCCCATCCGCCTACGCCCAAGGCCTGACCTCTCAGGTAACATCCGCTGGACAGGCGGCAGAAGAAGCGGGCGCCAGCGGTATTCAGGGGCTATTCAGTTTTATCGCGCGGAACCTGGACAACTGGATCGCAGGTATCGTCATCGTGATCATCTCGTGGATTATTGCAAAGATGGCGGCAGGCGCAATAAAAAAAGAAATAATTAAGAAAAAAGGTGAAGAGGTACAGGAAAGCGCCCTGGTGCTGGTGGAACGGATTACGACGATTGTTGTTTTAACGGTTGGCATCACGATTGCCGCAGCTATCAACGGTCTGAATTTTACAGCGGTAATCGGAGCTCTATCACTCGGTATTGGTTTTGCGCTAAAGGATATTATCGGAAACTTTATTTCCGGCGTCATCATGCTCTCCCAGGACCGGGTCAAGATCGGTGATCTGATTAAGGTAGGAGATCTGATCGGCACCATCGTCTCCATCGATACCCGCGCCACTGTTCTGCAGGCAATCGACGGCACCGAAGTCGTGATTCCGAATCAGTCTATGCTCAACGAAACGCTCATCAGCTACACCACCAATCCTTTTCGCCGTATCGAACTGATTGTAGGAGTGGATTACAACACCGATTTACCGATGGTCACCAGTCTGATTAAAGGGATTCTGGAAAAAGACAAAGACGTCGTGGTAAAACCCGAACCAATGGTACTGGTCGATGAATTCGGCGACAGCTCCATTAATATAAAGGTGCTGTTCTGGATTGAATCCAGCAATAACTGGATGAAGGTGCGGTCCAATCTCGCTAACCGAATTAAAAAGACGTTCAATGAACTTAATATCAATATCCCCTTCCCTATCCGAACGCTTAAACTGGATGAAGATGATAGGTCTTTCCTTAAGACGATGGATAGCATGAAAAAAGGTTACGTACCCGAACCAAAAGCGGTTCAGGCAAGAGACCAAGTCATCGAAGCGGCCCTCGGCACAGAAAATGCGCCACAGGTTCCGGAAGAAATATTCGGAGCTCCTGAAAAAATGTCGCGCACGGATTCTCCGGCTGCCACCCAAACCACTCCGGCACCCGTTCCTATGCACCCAGCCGCCCCGGAAGAACCGGCCACTCCTCCACCGACACACCTGTAAAGAATTGTCTAAGGATTGCTTAAGAATAGCTTTGGATAATAATCCTTAGACAATTCTTTTAGCTATTCTTAGGCGATTCTTAATTATTTCGCCACTCTCTCCACCTCATCCAATGTCGTCAGGCCATTGATTACCTTAAAGACACCGTCTTCCCGGATTGTGAGCATTTTACATTGCTTGCTGATGTAGTCATAGATGTCCGGCATGGGCTTGTTTTCTAAAATCATATTCCGAAGCGACCGATCAAAGCGCAGAACTTCCGCAATCGCTACTTGCCCCTTATAACCGGAGTGACTGCATTTATCACACCCTTTAGCGCTCTTAAGTTCAGTGGGCATGGCAGGCGCTTCAATCCCTTTCGCTTTGATCTTCTCCAGCGCTTCCGCAATATGGGATTTTTCACTTTCAGAAATCGGTTTACTTTCCATACAGTCAGGGCAAAGCTTGCGTACCAAACGCTGTGCCACGATCAAATCGAGTGAGGGAGCCAGAATAAAGCCTTTAACACCCATATTGATCAGCCGGGGAATGGATTCAAGAGCGGAATTGGTATGAAGAGTAGAAAGCACCAGATGGCCGGTTAAAGAGGCCTGAGCGGCGGTTTCCGCGGTTTCCAGATCCCGGATCTCCCCCACCATGATCACATTGGGATCCTGCCGGAGAATTGCTCTGAGACCGGAAGCAAAATCATATTCCTGCTCTTCATCGATCTGACTCTGGGAAATCCCCGGAAGATTGTATTCGATCGGGTCTTCCAGCGTAATGACTTTTTTAGCCTGCGTATCAATATCCTGAAGCATCGTGTAAAGCGTGGTGGTCTTCCCGCTTCCTGTCGGCCCGGTTACCAGGATCATGCCATGGGTCAGCTGAACTGCCTCCTGAATATTTTTAAGGGATTCCCCTTCAAAGCCAAGCCCTTCCAGAGGAATAGCCGACTTCTGGGGGTCCAAAAGCCGCATCACACAGGCTTCCCCGTAATGAGTAGGCAGCGTAGAAACACGCACATTGATCTGGTGTTCATTAAGCAAAAAAGAATACTGTCCGTCCTGAGGAATATTGATGATATTCAGCTTCAGATGAGAAAGATGTTTGATTTCTTTAATAAGCCCTTCATACGTCTTGTTGGCAATCTCGAAAACCGGTTTTAAAACCCCATCGATGCGAAAGCGGATTAAAACGGTCTTTTCTTCCGGCTGAAAATGAATATCAGATGAATGGGTTTTGTACGCCCCCACCTGAATATACTTAAGCGCCGCGTCAGAAGTGGCAGCCTCGATTTTTGCTTTCAGCTCCTGAATATCAGCGATCTCCTCAGCAAAAGAACCGAGATCTTCTTCTTTAAAATCAGTTTCAACCGCTTCTCCTTTTTGATATTGCTTAGAAAAATAAATCCGATGGGCGGCCTGAATCGATTCTTCAGACGCCAAACTCACTTCCGCCCAATACCCATCCTTCCGGAGCTTCTCGATCAAAGCCTGAGCTTTTTCCTCCAGGTCCACCACAGCGATACGTAATTTTTTGCCGGACTGGAAAAAAACCGCCAGCCCCGCCGCTTCCGCCACTTCTTTGGGAATGACCTTAGCCAGATCGGGATTTAAAGGCATGGTGAGCAGGTTTACATAAGGAACATCCAGTTCTTTGGCTTTGTTCTGGACCGCCTTTTCTTTGGCCTCCTGCTGGAGAGTCTTCACACCGCCGGCTAATTTGGTCTGGTCAGGCACGTTTTTATTTTTTGTTAGGATCTGTGGGATGTGTAGGATCTGTGGGATGTGTGGGACGCTTCCCACAACTCCTAATACTCACACAGCTCTCACAATTAATCTATATATTATACCAAATTTTTGCAAAAAAAACAAGCCGTAAGTCCTAAATCTTAAGTCATAAGCCAGTCATCAGCTTAAAGCTTAAGACTTAAGACTTAGGACTACTTAAAAGACCCAACCTCATAAATGAGATCAGGTCTTTCGAATATCTTACAATAAAACTATTTCCTCAAAGTCTTTCTCATAAAGGCCGGAACTTCCAGATCCACATCCGCGCTCTTGCCTGCACCCGCATGTTGCATGCCAGTGACTCTTACATTGGAAGTGGGTGCATGGCCTAACCGCTGGATAGTGCCGGCGGCGCTGGAATTCTGAGCACGCGCCTGCTCTTCCTCGCTGAAACCGGTAGCAATGACCGTGACTTTGATCTCGCCGGTGTAATTCTCGTTGATCACAGAACCAAAAATGATATTCGCACCCGGATCGGCGGCTTCTGTAATGACTTTCGCGGCTTCATCGACTTCAAACATAGAAAGGTCGTTACCACCCGTGATATTAAAGAGGATACCGTTAGCGCCCTGAATCGACAGTTCCAGAAGCGGACTTTCGATAGCCGCACGAGCCGCGTCCACCGCACGGTTTTCACCGGTGCCGTAACCGATTCCCATCAAAGCGGAACCGGCGTTCTGCATAATGGCGCGTACATCCGCAAAGTCGACGTTGATCATTCCATGAACCGTGATAAGATCCGCCACGCCCTGGATCGCCTGCCTTAAAATGTCATCGACCACCACAAAGGCATCGGTCAAAGGTGTTTTTTTATCGATAATAGAAAGAATACGGTCGTTAGGAATAGTGATCAGCGTATCGACTTTGGATTTCAATTCATCAAGCCCCTGCATAGCGGCTTCGGTACGGCGGGCGCCCTCAAAAGAGAACGGCTTGGTGACCACACCGACTGTCAGGATTCCCATTTCTCTGGCAATATCGGCAATAACCGGTGCGCCGCCTGTTCCTGTTCCGCCGCCTAAACCGCACGTGACAAAGACCATGTCCGCGCCCTCAATAGCGCTTTTAAGCTCCTCACTGCTTTCTTCGGCGGCCTTTTTTCCGATCTCCGGAAGAGAACCGGCTCCGAGTCCGCGAGTGGTCCCTTTGCCGATATTAATACGATGGGAGGCCTGGGAGTGATAGAGGGCCTGCGCGTCCGTATTCACGGAAATAAAATCAACACCGTCTACTTTTGCAGTGATCATGCGATTGACCGCGTTGCCGCCGCCACCGCCGATACCGATCACTTTAATGGAAGCAAGCGGAGTGATTTCGGGTTTTACTTCAACCGAACTGCTGGTCCGGATAGGAGAAGAAGGCTTTGAGCCGTTGAATAAATTTTTGAGTGCTTCAGACATGGGAAATGAATTAAATTTTAAATTTTAAATTACAGATTTTAACTAAATAAACAAAACTATTCCAAAATCGTTCTTTTTGAAAATGATTTTTGTTTTGTTTTTAATCGAAAGCTAGGGCAGAAGATTTTTAAACCAGCCTTTTACCCCTGTTAATACTTTTTTGAAATCAAGGGAGCCAAAACCATACGAACGGCCCTCAAACCGGGAACCCCATACCACCAGACCGATCGCCGTGGCATAAGCCGGATCGTCAATCTTATCCACCACTCCGTCCACTTCCGTCGGAAAGCCGATCTGAACCGGAAGACCCAGTATATCGCGCGCCATATCCAGACAGCCGGGTATTTTAACACCAGCTCCTGTTAAGATCGCACCGGCAGGCAGCATACCATCCCGGCCGATAGAACGAAGTTCGTCTTTAACCATTATAAATATTTCGTGATAACGGGCCTGAATGATCTCGGACATATGTTTTTTGGAAACTTTATGATTGTCGATTTTACTGATCAGCGAGAGGTCGATCGTCTCACGGTCATTCACTTCATCCGGCCCGGTCGTTCCGTATTCGATTTTGATCTTTTCAGCGGTATCAATAGAAGTGCGCAGACCGATAGCGATGTCGTTGGTAACGCTTTCACCCCCAACAGGAAGCGTAGCGGCATGCAAAGTGGTACCTTCTTCAAATACGGCAATAGAAGTACTGCCGCAACCCACATCGATCACGACCACACCCAACTCTTTCTGACGGCGGGAAAGAACCGCTTCAGCGGCCGCCAGAGAACTGGGGACGATGTCGTCAATATCCACCCCTGCCTGATGCACGGCTTTTTCAATATTTTTAATAATAGTGCCCTGACCGGTAATAATATGAGCGTCCACCTCCAGACGTACACCGATCATACCAACCGGATTCTTGATCCCCTTCTGATCATCGATGGAAAAAGATTTAGGGATAATGCGTAAAATACGGCGGTTGCTGGGCATATTAACTGCCTGCGCCGCCTCAAGCACACGATTGATGTCGTCTTCGATGATCTCGGAACCTGCGTGAGAAATAGCGATCACGCCTTTACTGTCGAAAGATTCGATATGATTACCGCTCAGACCCACAAATACATGATGAACCGGCGCTCCGGACATCCGTTCCGCGTCTTCCAGGGCGGCAGAGATATTGCTGATCGTCTCGTCCACATCAATAATATTCCCCTTCCGCATTCCGGTAGAAGGAGAAACACCTACTCCTATTATATTAGGCATCTTCTTTTCCTCTTGTAAAAGGGCGATGACGGTACGGATCTTAGAACTGCCGATATCTAAACTGGCGATAATTTGTTCTTTAGGCATTGATGAAAATTAGAAATGAAATATGAAATGAATATTTTTTTTGATCGCGCAAACAGCTCATCACTAAAACAAAAAACAATCAAAATGCTGAATAACTTCCTGCTCATGGATTTACAACAAATGCAGTTTACACGAGGGGATTTCCTTTGACAAATCTTTTTGCCAAAAAAGCGTCTAGACAGAAAGGCTGTTCAATTTTTTTATACATTTTTATTGGCTTAGCTAAAAAGTAAACCATTGAACACAATTTTTATTAAAAAAGTCGCACAAGTCTCAAAAAATGTTGTAGAATCATCTTATTATTGAACAAATTTTGTATTCAGCACTAAAACTGATAATTAAATTTTTTGTTCATAAAAAAAGCGAAGTGACTTTATGGCTTAAGTAAGGGTAAATATTAGCCAAGCACTTCGCGCTCAATTTTGTTCATTTTTTCAAAATCATTTTCCAATTCATGATTATGCCCAAAGACATGCAGAAAACCATGAACAAATAATTTATACAATTCATCCGCCAAATCATGTTTGTGTTCCTCAGCTTGTCTTTTTGCCGTCTCCACACTGATATAGATCTCCCCGATCAGCTCTGTCTCTTCAAAGTCTGGTGTGTCTAAATAGGAGAAAGAAAGCACATCAGTAGGCTGATCCTTATGCCGGTACTGCTTATTAAGAGACTGAATATAATCATCATTCACAAAGACCACATTCAAAATACCTTCTCCTGAACTTGTTTCAGGACCAAGAACATGTTTTTTAAGCCTCCTTATATAGGTATCAAAACCCGGCTTCTTAATCCCCCACTCGCTGGTGTTGATAAATTGAATATCCATTTTATATACCTAAATCCTCCCGCATCGCTGTTAGCGCGTCCGATGAAGAGAGGTGTGTATAATTGGAGGCATTTTTTATATGTTTATCACAAAACCACAAAAGCCCCTTAGGATGCCCAACTATACGCGGAGGCAGATCTTCGTAATCGCTAAACTTAACAAGAAAATCTGTATAATTATCTTTAAATTTAACCGGTGCTCTGCACAAATCACAAATGGGTGGTCGCATGTGTTGGAAAAATAAAACTTAAACAAGCCTATTATACATGAAAGGGAAAATACTTCTTATAAACACGGATGGTTAGCGGAAATAACAATAAGCTCCTCAAACTTATACAGTTGCAAAAAAGGAGGAATTTTGATATAATTATATGATTTAATAATTAATCAAAACACTATGTCACGAGTAGATGATTATGGTAAACATTTAGATATTGATCTCGAACAAGCAAATGAATGGCTTGGCGATCATGGCGAAAAAGTATTTACCATATGGAAAACAAGAGATCCTCAGGCATTTCAAGGCTTAGAAGATCCAACTTTTAACGGTTTAATAGCTGTAAATGCAGAAGGGGCAGCACAGCTAAATGAACCTCAAGGAAAGCTTTGGATTTCCTTCACCTATCACGACACGCAAGCAGATCCCGTGAGTCCTTTTTATGGTGTTGTTTGCCCTGATACTGGTGAAGTAATAGCCACAGGATCAGAGGTAAATCACTGGTTTGGTTAGAACTTATTGTTACATCCGCTAACTAGTGTTTATAAGCAATACCACCCTAAAACAAACTCATCTGCTCTTTTGACGCCAGCTGATCAGACGGAACCATCTTTTCCAGCCGGCGAACGAGGCTTCTCATCTCCATTTCTTCAAAAAACTGCTTCAGCCCTCGATAGTCGAGGGTTTTAATGTTGTCGGATTCTAAATCGAAATCACAAGGTACATCGGTTACGATGCGGGCCATACGCTGAGAAAAGTAAGCGTCTTCCCTTCCCTCCTTTAATCTATCGTGAATACCTCCAGTAATCTCATCCAGATGCTCATAAATACCGTCGAGGGTTTTATAATCGTTTAAAAGCCGGCTAGCCCCTTTGGGGCCAATCCCCTGTACCCCCTTGATATTATCGGATGTATCCCCCATCAGCGCCTTATAATCCACCACCTGTTCCGGCGTGATACCGTATTTGGCAACCACTCTTTCACGATCGTAAACAAGGGGTTCCCGATATCCTTTATGAGGGAACACAACAAAGATACCACCATTGATAAGCTGAAGCGCGTCCATATCGCCGGTAACGATATAAGAGGTGGCGCCTTTTTCGTGGGCGATGCGGGACAAGGTTCCCATCATATCGTCGGCTTCAAACCCTTCCTGGGAATACATGGGCATATGGAATCGCTCAACCAGCTCCCGGATACGCGGAATCTGAGTGTACAGTTCATCCGGAGCCTTCGCGCGGGTCGCCTTATATCCCTCGTGTTCATCATGGCGGAAGGTGGGCGCCTTCTCATCAAACGTCATTGCGATGTAATCAGGTTTTTCGGCTTCGATGATATTGAGGATCATGCTGGCAAAGCCGTAAATGGCATTGGTCTGCTCCCCGCTCGAAGTTTTTAGAGGGTTCTGAATTGCGTAAAAAGCCCGGTGTATCAGATGATTGCCGTCGATGACCACAAATCGCTTCTCCCCTTCTTTTTTTGCGAATTCATTTTTTACTTCTTCCACAAATAAAAAATTACGTTTTTAAAATCAAATCTGAAATCAGAAATCACAAATCAGAAATGTTATTTTTACTCTAGCATTTCCATAGCGATTATGCTATAATTATTAGAAATATTAGAAATCAAATTAATTGGGAAATCCTTAAAAGTTTATCAATCTTTTCCGCTCCGCTCCACAGATTGCCAAACTTTTATCCTCACTGCATAGCGTCCTATACGGACTCATTGCGTTCGGAACGGATTTCTCGCAACTGCCTATGACGGACAACAAATACAATCCGGCGTACGATAACAAGATCCACCAGAAGTTCAGCCGGAAGACGATTGAAAATAAAATAAAGAATAAGGAGTCTTTTTTAGAGGATGCCGGGATGCCGTTCGAAAAAAAGGTACCGCTCATCTGCATCACCTATCCGCTGACCGATAAAAACAATCTCGGTATGATTCAGGACATCATGAATGGTATTTTGGAGCAACCGGTCCAGATTGTCTTAACAGGAATCGGTACCGACAAATACCAGCAGTATTTCACTAAGCTGTCCGAAGAAAATCCCACTAAGATCACCATTGCGGCCAACGGGGAAGACGAAAGGCGGAAAATCTACGCCGCCGCTGATATGACAATGGTGCCTACACTGAGCGAAGAATGTATAAAAGAAACAACACTGGCCATGTATTACGGCGTAGTGCCGATCACCCCGGCCGCCGACTTTGCCGAAGATTACAATCCTAATCAGGAAAGAGGCAATGCCTTTGTTTATCTTAAAGACAGTCCCTGGAGTCTGTTTGCCACCTTTATCCGCGCACTGGAAAATTTCCGCTTCCCGTATGACTGGAAAAACATCGCCGGAGGAGCGATGGGAATGGAATAACGTTAAGAATTGACAAAGAATTGCCTAAGAATAGCTTAAGCAATTCTTTAAGCGATTCTTAGGCAATTCTTTAAGCTATCCTTATAAATTAACGAAGCGAACCTGTTCCCGGCATGGAAGAAGAAGATCCGCCGGTGGCTATTTTGTTGATCACACCATTCATCAGCTCCGTAATACGGTCCCAGGTAATCAGAGAAAGAAGGTCAAAGCCGAAAATAAGACCAAGTATCTTGATGATGGTCACCGAAAAAATCGTGACGATTAAGCCGATAATCGCATAACGGATGGTCTGGACCGCCTGCTTGATCTTGTCTTCCTGACCACCTGAAAGGATAAAAGAAATACCGCCAAAAAAGATGTAAAACACCGACAATGTTCCGGCCAGAATAATAGCAATAGCTACCCCCAAATTCAGGAGGTCCACAATATTAAACTCGCTAGTGACCATTAAACCACCATCCATATACTAAAAAATAGAGAGTAAATGTACCCTTCCTGATTATATATCAAGATCCGGCTCATCCAGAATGCTCTTACCTTTTCCTTCATCTTCATCGTCCAGCTCCCCCATTTTAACCTCACCCCCTTCAGGTTCAACGATTTTCATATTAATGCGGGTGTTGGTCTTGGCACCGATTACGCGGAGAAGGATGCGGATCGCCTTGGCCGTCTGACCGCTTCGGCCGATCACTTTACCCATATCTTCTTTGGAAACCTGTAAGGTTAAAAGAACTCCCATGGAATCCACCGTCCGGGCGACTAAAACTTTTTCCGGATCACTGACAATAGACTTAACAACGTATTCGACAAAATCCTTATCCGGGCCAACCGTCTGGTCACCGGTAGGAACTGCTTCTTCTGTAAGGTCTTTTTCTTCAGCCATAATGAGTATGGTTTAAAGGGTAAAGTTTAATAAACCCCGAATATGATCCAGGGTGGTTGATTATTTATCTTCTTCCTTTTTTTCCTCGGCAGTTTCGACAGGCTCACTGCCTTCGGCTGGCTTCTCTTCCCCCTTCACCTCTTCCTTTTTCTCATCAGTAGGTTCTTCTTCTTTTACTTCTTCTTTAACGGGAGCTTCTGCTTCTTTTTGCTCCTCAGCAGGAGTTTCTTCTTCTTTCGATTCTTCTGCAGGTGCCTCAGGTTCAGCAGCCTCTTCAGCCACTGGCTCCTCAGCCTTTTCTTCTGGAACCTCCGTAGCTTTAGCAGAGGATGGTTCTTTTACTTCTTCTTCGACGGGAACTTCTGCTTCTTTTTCTTCCTCCGCTGGTGCTTCCTCAGCCGGTTTCTCTTCCTCTTTTACCTCCTCAACAGGAGCTGGAACTACTTCTTTTCCCTCCTCTTTCTTTTTCTTACGATCCTTCATCTCAACAATGAACTTGTCCATACCCTTAACCCCTTGAGACTTCAAAAGACGGGCGACCGTATTGCTGGGTTGGGCACCTTTTTTAACCCACTCGACAGCCTTATCAGCATCGATTTCAAATGCCCAAGGCTTGGTGAGCGGGTTGTAAAAGCCTAATTTTTCAATAAATTTTCCTTTGGCGGAAACGGAGTGTTCAGCAACAACGATGTTAAAAAAAGGTTGTTTCTTCCTTCCGGTACGCTTTAGACGGATTCTTAGCACGGGCGTTGCAGAAATTAAGGATTAACTTGAAAGCCAGCCAATTCTAATAGAGCTTTATTTAATTGTCAAACTTTTTATTTGAATTTTTTGAACCACTCCTTTTCCGAAACGTTTCGTCAGTTTTTGAAGGACGGATCGCTGAACCCCCCACACTTCCTGACTCCAGCTTGGATTTTCAGCCGAAATGAATAAGGTTCCTCTCTCAAGCCGATACGCTTTTACCGCCGGTTTTTCAGTTTTCAAAAACTCGGCAAGAAGCTGATTAGAGGCATGAAGCACTTCAGCCGCTTTGGCGGAGGCTGAGAGGCCATGGGTGCCGAGCCGGACTTTGATGATGTCGCTGAATTTTTCCATGATTTCTTATTGTGGGACTAATTGTTTGTTATTTTCTCACTGGATCACTTTCTCACTGGATCATCAGGTCACTTGTGAGCAAGTGAATCAGTGATCTAGTGTTCCAGTGAAATAACAATTAGACCTTCGATTAGACCCTCGCCCCGAAGGGGCAGACCCCCCATTAGTTTTTGGTTGAACGATAAATCCCCAGCACCGCCTCAGCCATTTTCCCCCAGTCAAACGCCTTTACCCGCTCAAACCCCCGGTTTACCAGACGCTGGCGAACCGATGGGTCCGTGGCAATCGTCTTCATTTTCTCTTTCATATCAGCGATGTCATAAGGATCAAAAAACAGCGCGTTCCCCTCCCCGCAGATCTCGGGAATAGCGGATTTATTAGAAGCAGTCACCGGCGTTCCGCACTGCATTGCTTCTAAGGGCGGTAAGCCAAAGCCTTCATAGTAGGATGGAAAAACATAGGCCAGAGCATGCTGATAAAGCCCGCGCAGATCTTCTTCATCCACCAGGCCGACCAGATGGACATCTTCCTCCAGCTTCATGGTTTTAACGGTATCCGGGATCTCGTGATAGCTGGGGTTGTGGCGCCCGGTGATCACCAGATTATACTGATTCCCCAATTCTTCATTAAGCGTTGCAAACGCCTTGATCATCCCCACGATATTCTTATGGTTACGCCACACTCCGGTATAAAGGAAATAAGGCTTCTGAAGACCGAGTTTTTTCATCAGATCGGCTTTTTTGGTCTTGGATGGCTCCGCAAATTCCGGGTTCACCCCATTATAGATGACCTGGATCTTGTCGGACGGGACTTTAAATAATTCCTGCAGATCTTTTTTGGTATTCTCCGAAACCACAATGATCTTTTGCGCCTTGCGTGCTACGGTTTTTAAAACATGCCGGTATCCCAGACGCCGAAACCAGTTGTTCATCTTTTTCCCCGGGAAAAAGGAGAGGGTGAGGTCATGAACCGTAACGATATAAGGTTTGTTGTAGCGGATCGGGGCGTTGAAATGGCAAAAATGCATCAGATCCAGTTCGGTTTTATTCAGAAGTTTTAAAAACCCGGTCTGTTCCGCGAGTGAATAATGCGGAAAATCCGCCAGCACTTTACTGAAGCGCTCATTGGGCGGCTGGAACAGATCAAATTCCTCTTTGCGCATAAACACCACATACTCATTCCGGTGATCCATCTCAGCGAGATGACGGATGAGCTCATAGGTATAACGGCCGATGCCGGTAAACCCAGAACCGTACATGCGCGCATCGATTCCGATTTTCATAGTAAGTAGTGAGAAACGTTACCCGAGCGGAATGAGTCCTCCGTAGCCATTGGCGAAGGAGGACGAAATTGAGCGAGGGCAAACTTGTGAAAATCTGCGAATCGGACGAAGCTTTAGCGAAGTCTGAAAGAAGATTATTTGCAAGTTTGAACATTTCCCTATTGAACCAGTACAGGGATGCTCATCAGGCATTGTATTTCCCAATTAAAAAATTAAATGATTAACACGGCTATTTTAGCACAAGAAGCGTTTTTTAAAACCAGAAGCACGAAAGGGCTTTAATTTTTTTCGGATTTAGGATTTAGAATTTAGGATTTTCCCCAAAGAGGAAGGCATTGATAAAAAGCCGAAAATTTGGTATAATAAAAAGATTATATTGAGAGTTGTGGGAACTGTACGACTTGTGGGACTTGCAGGATAATAAAATTCAATCCCAACAATCGTACAAATCCCACTAATCGTACAAATCCCAATATGAAAAAACCCCACGTAAACATCCATCAGCAAGCGGAAAAACATCACGAAGCCCACACCAGGCTGGCTGATTTGGTAAAACGGTACAATCCTAAGAAAGAAAAAGTGACAAGGATGTTTATAGGAACTTTTTTTCTGGTGCTTATCACTCTGCTGTTGTTCCGGAATTGGGGCAGTATTACAGAAGCACTAAAACCAGAACCCGAACCGCCCGTACAGGTCATCCGGACGCATGGAATCAAAACCGGCGTCTTAAGCACTTATCGCATCAATAACCAGGTCAGCCGGAGCGAACGGGATTTAACAGCTTCTGTACTCACTTCCGGCAGTATCACAAGCGCGCAGGTAAACACGGCCTTCGGCCAGGATCGGGGCCGGAAACCCGCCGCCACTGAAGAAGCATTAAAGAACAGCGTATGGCTCACTAACTACCTGAGCACCGGTCAGCATTTAACCAGGCTTCAGCAAAAACAGGCGAAGGCGCTCCAAAAAAGCATTCTCTCCACGTATTATCTGGGAGAAAAGACCATCGACATCAATTCCACTCTGGAAACAGATTCAAAAATGCTGAGCCAGATTAAAAATGCCCTGTCGGTAGACCTGTTCGCCTATCTGAATCAATCCATCAACCGCTCGGACAGCCTGGACGAATACCTGAATCTTTTAAACACATTGCTCAGTAAAGCCAGCGAGCGGGTTACTGACCTGACCTATAAAATCGATTTCCTTTCCGCTAATTTTGAAGCCAAAGAACAGGAGATCCAATTAAGCGAAGATACCTTCTTCCAGAACCTGCAGATATTTGAAGGCCAAAACGCGGAAGAAGAATTGGGTCAGTTTATCGGCCTGCAGGAGGGTCAGGTGGAAATAAGAGCTAAAATCGGCGCCTACCGATCCCTGAGAGATTATTATGTGTTCTTTCAGCCTCGTCTGGAGAACCTCATCACCGCCATCCAGGCCAACCGCGGCCCGCTGATCGCCGGCGTAAAGGTGGTAGAGATCCAGAATATGACCTTACCGCTGATCATCCGAAACAATTAACCTTATTGGTAATTTGTAACTCGTAACTTGTAATTTGCAGTTACCAATTACCAATTACAAGTTACGCCCTGTAGGAGCAAATTACAAATAAGATCAATTGTTAAAGGTCAAATGTTTTTATGGTAATGTAAATTCAGCAAATTAATCAGGCAACCATGAAAACAGGTCTGTATACAGGTCGTTTCCAGCCCTTCCACTTAGGCCATCTATCTGCGATTCAGCAGGCGCTTTCTGAGGTAGATTTTCTGATCATCGGCATCGGCAGTACCCAATACAGCCACACGGCGGACAACCCTTTCACGACAGAAGAACGAATGACCCATATTCATGATGCTCTTTTAGAAAACGGAATTTCAGAAGATCAGTTTAAAATCATCCCGATCCCCGACATCCATAATAACCCCAAATGGCCCAGTCATGTGCAAACCCTCACTCCCCCATTCGATAGGATTTTTGTGGGTGAAAACAATCTGGTAAAGGAATTATTTGAAAAATACACGGATATTCCTGTGAAAATCGTTCAAAAAGAAATAGATATCTGCGCCACGGATGTCCGGAAGACGATGTTAGAGGGGGGCGACTGGGGAAAATACCTATCAGAATCAACGATAGAACACCTGGAGAAAATGGATGGAATTAAACGGATAAAAAAAGTCTGAACTGTGATTTTCCTGATTAACTGATGGCCAAGATTCCTAGATTTTTTGATAAACAAAAAAATCATGAATATCATTCAATCATAATAATCAGAGTTCAGACAGCTATTTCTCATCCAACAACCCCAGCCCCACCAGCAGATATACCATCATCAGCGGGAACAGGAGAGAATTAACAAACACCGAGTGCACCATCATCCCGCCAAAGCCGGCGACTAACCCCGCATTCATATAACTTCTGAAGTCGTTTTTCCGGAACATACGCCTAATTCCGGCCACTGTGGCCACAAATCCGATCGCCAGATAACTCAGGAACCCGAATACCCCCGACGTGGCCCAGATGGTAAGCAAAGAGCTGTCTGAGCCTCCTGAGGAATGGTCGGAGAGTAAGCCATGGCCTCTTTGGTTGATTTCGTAGGCATACCGGCTATACCCCACCCCGATCCATGGATGGTCGGCAATCATCTCCCACGCAAAACTCCACGACCAGACACGAAGCTCTGCGGTTGGATCAAGAGGTTTCTGAGTGTCGAGGCCGATCAATGCCTTTCCGGAATCCATGGCTTCTATAGTCCGTTCCTGAACCCGCGGTGAAAAGGTAAAGGCTAAAAAGACGATTAAAATGCCTGCGAGCAGTAATTTGCGGGAACGGAATAGAGCCAATAGCCCCAATGTGACGATTAGAGCGAGGTATCCACTGCGGGAAAAAGTGAAATACAGAGCTATCAATCCGATCAATGAAATGGCTCCGAAGATCAGAAACCATTTCTTATTCCGTTTATGGCGGAAGTAAAGCCCCAGAGAAATCGTCAAACCGAGTGTAAAAGCCAGATAACCGGCTATATAATTCGGATCGAACCAGGTAGAAAGCAGTCGGCCGATATGCGGATCCCACCCCTCTAAATACAATCCCAGCTCCAGAAAACTGGGGAAGAACCTGAGCTGGAGAAACCCGAATAAGCAGATCATCAGCATGCTGATAACCATTCCGCCCAGCAGGATATCCCGAAACCGATGCTTTTCACCCTCGCGCTCCAGCAGATCAAAGGCCATAGGGGCTAAAATCAGATACATGCCGAACCGCCCCAGGTACGAAAAGGCGATAATCATCTCTTTAATGTCAAAACGGAACAGGTTGATAAGATAGGTAGTAGTAAGAATGAACAGAAAGAGGATGATCATCTTTCCGACCTTCCCCAACCGCAAACGGCGGTCGTTTTTAATCTTATCGATCACCCACACCACAAAAAGCGGCGGAATGAGTAAGTCAGAGGGTAAGAATTCAAAACCCGCCACCGGAAGTCGCCACAGTTCCCCTGTTACCGGGGAAAGGATCAGCAGGCCGAAAAGGAGATATATGAGTTTTTTCATAACAGGAGTTCTAGTATAATGACCCCGCCATGAAAATCAACCAATCCATCTGCCAGGCTGAACTGACCGAACACAACCTGATCCCCCGCAAATACTACGGGCAGGTTTTTACAACCGATGAAACCGTCATCCAAAAGCTGATCGACACCATTAAATCAATCTATAAATCCGGTACCAAAATTGTGGAGATTGGTAGTGGCTTGGGCTACATCACCGAACGCCTGATTGAACACTTTGAGGACGTGGAATGTGTGGAATTCGACGACGAGTTATTCGCCATCTTGAACAAAAAATTTGTTCTTAATAAGAATATGGCTTGTTTAAAAGAAAAAAGTGATAAGTCGAATAAATTTTTTGAACATAATTTTATCTCTGAAAGTCCAAAAATAAAAAACGATAAAAAACCCTTGAATACAAAAATTAATAATAAGGGTAAGTTACGGCTTATCCATGAGGATATATTGAACTATCAACCCTCAACTGACAACTATCTACTGGTTGGCAATATTCCGTTCCATATCAGCGGAAAATTATACCGGAAATTCATGTCGGACATCGATCATAAACCATACGGCATGGTTTTTATTACCGACAAACAATATGCCAAAACACTGATGGGCCAGCCGCCACGCTGTTATCGCGTCAGCCTGCAGGCTCAAAGTTATGGAGATATCGAGATCGCAGCCGACGTTCCCCCCTCCTCCGTATACCCGGAACCCAAAGTAATGAGCTGCATCATGAAAATCGTCCGGAATGGTATCAAACTACCTAAAAACTTCTGGAGCGTCGTAAATCACCATTTTGAGAACTTCCCGACTAAAGAGGTGGAGAGTCCGAAGACGGTTGGGCTAAAGGGGTGGATTGAATTGGCGAAGAATAGTTGAATAATTGTGCTAAATATTACAACTTCTCAACCCTATCAATAACCGTATCTATAATATTTATGTATTTAATAATATCCTCAGAGCGATCCCGATCGTTTTCTACATGATTTTGGTGTCCAACATATTCACATATTCTCCTAGCTATAGCTCTTAGAAATAATTGGTCAGGACACTGGATATCTTTACATAGATCTATAATTGATTCATCGGCACCTTCATATACAAGCGCATCTATAATCATTATGGGGATTGCAAAGTCTGCAGGCCTCCAATACGGGCTGAAATCCAGTATCGCTGGGCCGAGCTTACTGCTAAATAATATGTTTCCAGCACCCCAGTCACCATGAACGAGCTGGTTCGGTAGTTCATTTTCTTTAAGAAGACTAAATATTTTTTGCAACGGTTCATTTGTCAGTTCAAAATCGGGAATTGGCAGTTCTCCCCAAGCAATTCTATCCGCAACTGCCCACACGTTATTTCTATTGTCAAAAAAAGTGGGTTTCGGTATTCCGACCAAAGCTTTGTGGAATATTTTGCTTATCTCTACAGCGTCAGCATAGTCGCTATCATCATGATCCCCCTCAACAAACTCACTCGCCGTCCATCCATCAAAAACCCATAGATTATCTTTGGTACGAATTGGTTTGGGAACACGAAATTGATCACAAACAAGATCATTGTATACGTCGGCTACCCATGATGCCTCAGTTATATCATTTGTTGGTTTAAATACGATTTCATTAAGTAGATAGCACGTTCCTTGACCGCCGGCTAATCGAGTAGGTTCGCCCGAAACACCGAAGGCTTCTAGCACACTTTGATTTGGACCATTGTATTTCATATATTTATTACCTTAGTGTAATGAATATACTCTAAAAATTGGTATTTCAAAACCCGTAGGCAAGGTTATATAACCTCGCTTACGGTTGGTTTTTTAAATACAAATTAAAACGGCAGATCCTCCGGTTTAATCTCACTCTCATAATTAATCGCCGGTACTGCAGTTGGATTCTCAGGCACTACCTTTTCCTCACTGCCTTTAACAACCGGTTCAGAGATAACGACTTTACTCTCGGCCTGACCTTCTTTAACAGGAGCGCCCAGTTCGGCATCCGGCGCGCCTAAAGCCAGCGCTTCATCCGCGATGATCTCAGTCGTCCAGCGCTTCTGGCCGTCGGGGGTTTCCCAGCTGCGTGTCTGCAAACGGCCGGCCACGTAGATCTTTCGGCCTTTTTTAACATTTTCGCCCAATGCCTTAGCTAAATCACCCCACGCCACCACATTGTGAAACTCGGTTCTTTCCTGATTTTCACCCGCACGGTCTTTCCAGGAAAAATTAGTCGCTACCCCAAAGGAACAGACCGAATCACTGTTCGGCGTCTGACGGAGTTCCGGGTCGCGGGTAATATTACCGATGATCTCGGCCTTATTCAAACCCCCGCCCACCTTGGATTCCGTTCCCAAAGGAGGAAGAGATTCGCGGGCATCAAGTAAAATCATTTCATCGGCTACCACACGGGTCTTGTAACGTTTTTGGCCCTCCTGATCCTCCCAGTCGTCTGTCTGGATACGTCCGGATATAAAGACCTGACTGCCTTTTTTAAGGTATTTATCGCAAATATCCGCGAGTCCGCGCCATACCACAACATTTAAGTAAGAAATGCCGGTTTGTGACTGACCGGAAGCATTAGTAAAAGTTTGCTTGGTAACAATATTCAAATCCCCCACCGACTGCCCCGTAGGGGTTTGCCGGATTTCAGGAGCCTGAGTTAAGTGGCCAATGATCTGACATCGATTGAGTGCGTACATAGTATTCAAGGCTAAAAAATAAGAGATTTTAAGCGTATCGTTTAGTGCCAAAAATGGCAAACAGTTTGAGTTGTTAAAAATGAAAAAAGTGATTTGGAATATTTGACAAATATTTTATAATATGTTACTATATAATAAAGTTGAAAAGAAAAATACTCAAACCTCCATAAAAAACAACCCAACCCTTCTCTTTTAGATGGGTTTTCTTGCTAATAAAAAATAAAAAGCCTCTATGCACAATTTGCTCTTCGTGAGCCTGTCCCTGCTGGTCCTGAGCTTAATCAAGTTCATCCAGAAAAGGAACAGAAAAATAAAATCCGGCACCATTGTGGCTTTATTCCTCTTCGGAATAGTGCTCTCCATCCCCTTTGTCCTCATCGAACATTTAGCTTTTAACCTCACTAATTACCTGGTCGTTCTGGCCTTTATCGGCATTGAGCTGATCGTTGTCACCGTTGAGCATAAATGGGAATACCTGCATAACCTGATCCATCACAACATCGAAGAACTCCGGCTTCTCAGCTTCTTTTTGGTAAGCGTCGGCTTCACCTACTCCGAACTGTCGTTTCATATTTTGAACAGCAGCAGCGGAGTCTGGGAGCTTTTGATGAGCTTACCCCTGAAGGCGGTGTTCGCCCTCTTTATTCACACGGTTCTCACGTCGTCCGCCGCCGTTCTCACGGCCACGGAATCCATCGTGGAACACGTGTTTATGTTCCTGATCTATTACTTCAGATTGGCGCTTATCAGCATTTCGCATTACCTGTATGTCTTATTTCAGGATCATAAAGCCACCTGGCTGCTCCTCCCCTTTCTGGCCTACAACATCTACTTACTTCTTAAACACAAAAAATACTTAGACCGAAAGGGTCAGGTACTGGCGTAAAACCCATGCCTTGAGCACAGTCGAAAGAAAAAACCAAAACAAAAAACCTTCTTGTAACCGCCCTTCCTAAAACAAAAAACAGGATATACATGGGCCGTCGAAGGTTTTTTTGTAAATTGTCAGAACTGTGATTATTATGATTATTTGATTTAATATGATTTTATTTATCATGTACATCATTTAATCAAATGAATCACAGTTCTGACGCGTACTTTAAAAGCACTGTCTTGGCGTCGACCTACTCTCCCGGAGGCTGAGCCTCAAGTACCATCGGCGATGAGTGGCTTAACTACTGTGTTCGGGATGGGAACAGGTGTACCCCACTCTCTATAAACACCAAGACAGTGCCTTTAAATGTCATCCTGTCCTGAATCAAGTTCAGGATATTTCAGGATCTAAATTGTTTTCATTAATTACTGGTCAATCATTCTTTCACCCACAATCCTGACAATCAGGACGATAGGCGAAAGAGGAACACATAAATAATCGGTAAAAAAGTCTATCGGTCATTAGTACATCTCGGCTGAACATGTTGCCATGCTTAGACCTGATGCCTATCAACGAAGTAGTCTACTTCGGACCTATGGGGAAAATTGTCTTGAGAATGGCTTCCCGCTTAGATGCTTTCAGCGGTTATCACAACCCAACATAGCTACCCAGCAATGCCGTTGACACGACAACTGGTACACCAGAGGTTAGTCCACTCCGGTCCTCTCGTACTAGGAGCAGAGTCTCTCAATTTTCCTACGACCACGGCAGATAGAGGCCAAACTGTCTCACGACGTTCTGAACCCAGCTCGCGTACCGCTTTAAATGGCGAACAACCATACCCTTGGGAGCTTCTCCACCCCCAGGATGCGATGAGCCGACATCGAGGTGCCAAACAGTGCCGTCGCTATGGG
>Ga0180007_10001573_pt1 | contig 30261 bp, 23 predicted proteins | sample MM_PC_MetaG_FD_121122 | JGI IMG/M metagenome (GOLD analysis project Ga0180007, IMG submission 121122) | Groundwater microbial communities from the Aspo Hard Rock Laboratory (HRL) deep subsurface site, Sweden - MM_PC_MetaG | ecosystem: Environmental > Aquatic > Deep subsurface > Groundwater... | reverse complement strand
TCTGACAACATTTGCAGCGGTACTCTGTACTAGCTCTGAATATCGTTAAACTTAAAATCTCCCCTTCCCGGCTTTACGCTGAGAAGGGGGTTTTTGTTTTTGCCATGTCCTAAATGTGTGTGAGTTGTTTACAGTCACCTGATTTGTCCATTGAAATTAGCGCTCATTTGTGATATAATAAAAGGATTTTAAGCATATCAGAATATGAAATTTACCCGATTTAAACTCTTTTTTGCCGCTTTCACACTTATAGGTCTGTTTTTGGGTATGTTTTTGAATATTTCTTCCTCCAAAGCGGCTTTTGGAACTTCTCCACCATGGGTGAGGAATGACCATTTGCTTCCGGGTACCACTTTTGAACAAGTTGTAAATTTAAGTCGAAATGAAACGGAAAAAGCAATGCAAATCATAGCTACGATTAGAGGAGACGAGAAGTTGGCTAAATGGATTACAATTCCGAATGAAGAAGACCTGATCATGAAAGTGGGGCAATCCATCTTGCCCATGAAGGTTATTGTCGATGTTCCAAAACGTGCCGCGTTAAAAAATTACCGTGGCAGCATTTATATCACCCTCTCACCCATAAAAGCTGATAATTCCCTAAGTGGTGGGGAGGTAGGCATTGCTTTGGGGGCGAATGTCAGCGTGAACATAACAGTAATTGGCGAAAAGGTTACCGAGTATTCGATAAGATCTATTTCCATCAACCCCTTGCAGGAAGGAGACCCATTCAGTATAAACATGGAAGTGCAAAACCTGGGTAATACCGAGATCACCGACCCTAAGGGCCAGATTGAAATCTATAATTACGCGCAAACTGAAATATTAAAGTCTTTCGATTTTATTCTTTTAAGTGAGCCTGTCGCGCCTGATGAGACCAAAATAATCAAAATGGTTTTTGAAGATGTAATACTGGATCCCGGAAAATACTGGGTTGTTGCCAAGTCAATTAAGGATGGAGAAATTCTTTACGAAAATCGTTTGTTTCAGGAAGTACAGGCCAAAAAGGCTCCTATTATAACTCCTGCAGACATTGATGTTAAGAAACCCGCATTACCAGGAGCTGCTGAAAAACCTGCTACTACGCTGCCTGCGGATCAGCAAGTTTCTGATTCAGATGTCAGACAGGCCGCCCCAGTTGCCCCAATCGTTGTAAACGCGCCTGAAACTAACGGCGTGTTCCTCATTTTCGGTTTGGCGGGGCTTGGTTTAGGCCTGGTCGCTCTGATCGGCATTATTGTGGTCCTCATTATGGTGCTGAAAAACCAACGGCAGGACAGGGTGGAGCGCTATATTGTTCAGGAACAACCCAAAAATGAGACGCCCGCGAGCCCGGTATCGCCAAACACGGCGCAGAATAATAACGTCGCCGAAACAAAACCAAACCCAAATTTTAATGCGGAGAGCCAACAGCAATAAAGGCCTTTCAGAATTTTTATTTCCGGTGTTTGTTGCCGGTATTTTTGCCTTGTTTATTGTCGTCGGTGCTTACGCGGCATCGGATACAGTTAATCTGACAATTAATGTCGCTAATGTCGCTCCTTCTGTGGGCAGTCCAACGGATAACGGCTCAAGCACAGCCACACCCACCAATGTGGGAACTAATGTGACCTTTTCAACCACCGCCACAGATCCCGGTGGCGACGGCTATTGGCTGGCTGTCTGCAAAACAGGTGGCACAATTACGCCTGACGCCGGAGGCGGGGCACCCACCTGCACGGCAGGCGACTGGTGTATCAGCTCGTCCGCGGTGGCCAGTGGCGCCCAAAACAGTTGCACTTATGGCGCCCAGCAGTCCGACGCCATGTCGAATGCCTGGGAAGCCTACGCCTGCGACGATAACGCCGCGGGCAGTGCGTGTTCTTCTGTTTCCACCGGAGATTCTCCATTCAACGTCAACCACCCGCCTGTTATCGGCACGGTGGTCATAGGCCCATCATACGGCTCATCGGCCAGTGTTGACCCGGGCAACGGGGGAACGGGCGAAGTATATTTCCGCGTCGGAGTCACCGACCCCGATAGTGAAGCCCCGCAAGATACAATAGACATGTATGCGTGTTCTTCCGCTACCACCAGTTTTGATGCAAGTACGGGCACTTGTACAGGTGGCTCTCTTTTATGTAGCGTCACAGATGTAACCACCGGAACCAACGCCGACTGCACCGATGCCGACCTTGCGTCCATTCCCACGGCCCACGGCAGTCATAATGTCAAAATTTATCTTCGCGACAACAGCAGTACCAAACTGGCCGACGACGGAAGCAATAACGCGCAGGCTTACACGGTGACCGACGTGACGCCCACGATTTCAGGATTAAATATCGGTTCCAACCCCCTAATCCCATCAGCAGGGGGCAGTGTGACTCAGTCTTACACGGCCACGGTAAGCGATGATAACGGTTATGCCGACGTTGATTCGGCCTTTGGCGCCATTTACGTGGCTCCTGCCACTCTGACCGGCAACGGAGTATGTTCAACTGCCTCCGAGATTAACTGTTACGACGTGAGCTCCTGCGAATTATCCGGAGGAAGCGGTACTAACGTAACCGTTACATGCGGTACCGGCGGAACACCGCTCACCACATGGTTCAATATCTTTCCGAGTGACTCCTGGAAGGCTCACATAAGCGTTTTGGGAACTCCTACCATCTATAGTTTTGCGACGGAAGGAACTTTTACGGTCAACGCGCTCAGCGCCGTCAATGTGGCTGAAGGCAACATTCCTTACGGCCCTGTGGCACTGGGTGGCACCTCTGCTTCACAGCCTACCACTCTGCAGAACGCTGGTAACATCGTTATCGATGTACTGATTCAGGGCAGCGACATGGCTTCTAATGGAGATACTATCTCAAGAATCCAACAGCACTGGGCGCCGGTAACAGGGTTTACCTGGGGTACCGATGACTACGCTTTGCTTGAAACAGCGTCAGTCGGCAGTGCCGTAAATGGCTGTTCGGACCGCTCAATTCCCGTTACAACGGACCACACCAATTACACCACCTCCCAGATCTTCTGGAAGATCAAAATCCCCGACATTCAGGCGGCAGGCAGTTATACCGGCACTAACTACTTTATTGCCACGCCGGATGATTGCTCCGGAGGAATATAAGCTCCGGCTGTAATAAAAAATGAAAAAACTACTCTGTTCACTGGCGGCCATCACGTTTATAGGCCTGTCCGTGAGCGTGTTTTCACATATTCCCACTGCCGGGGCGGCCTTTGGCACTTCCCCGCCATGGATCAGAAATGACCACCTGTCCCCGGGCGACAGGCTTGAAGAAGTTATTTACCTGAGCCGGAACGATACGGAGACAGCGAAGAAAGCCGCTATCAGAATTGCCGGCGACAAAGACCTGACCGGATGGATCGAAATTCCGGATGAGGATAATCTGATCATAAAAGAAGGACAAAGCATCCTGCCCGTGAAATTTATTGTCAATGTGCCTGTGAGCGCCACAGCCGGGAATTACAAGGCGAGTATTTTTGTTAACCTTTCACCTCTGGCAGGTAGCACACCGGCAGAGGGCGGCGAAGTGGCAATAGGTCTGGGCGCCCATATTTCGGTGGATTTATCGGTTCTCGAAGACACGACAAAAAAAGATACCGTCACAAAGGAGTCTTCACTAAGCCCTTCAGTGCCAACCACTCCAACCATTCCAACCACTCCAACCATTCCAACTCCACCCGCCGCGCCCGAAACAAATAATCTGATTTTTGACCTGGCCGGACTCAGCTCTGGCTTCATTAACCTGATCAAAATGTTCGCGGATCTGTTTCTATAACCGCAAAAACAACTAGTTTTGTTTTTTTGGGTTAGAGTATGGTAAGCTCTTTTACCCACTACGCGGATTACACCCCCTTTTCTCCAGTGAATCCACCCCATAATCACCGTAGTGACCTAAAGAGATATAGCCAGCATGAAGAAGATCAAAAAGATTACACTTGAAATTTGGGATGATTTGCTCAACCGGGTTGATGAAGCCGCCATAAAAGATGGTTTTAACAGCCGTTCAGAATTTTTGCGTTTTTTGATTGTGACTTAGCGGAAAAACAAATTACCAATTCTGCTCAGTAAAATACGTTCATTTACAGCAGCTTCATCAGCCTGATTAAGATGCTTGTGGATCTTCTTTTTACATTATAGCCATAAAATAATCTTGACAGGCTGACACTTATGACGTATAATGAAATAATACATTCAAAATTTCATTATATTTTTTTATTAATTAACCAAAATAAAAATGAAAAATCATTTATTTAAATATAAGCACCACTACCTGGCGGGATCCCTGCTGGGCATTTTGATTGCTATATTGTTCCTGGGTTTACAGCTACAGGGTAAAACCGTGGCTCAGACCACAACCGCGATTTGCGGCAATGGAATTCTTGAAGAAGAGGAAGAATGCGATGACGGCAACCTGGTTAGCGGGGATGGTTGTAATTCAATGTGTATCAAAGAAATTGGAATGGTAATTCCTACTGAGCAACATCCTCTTAATGCAGATGAATTACTTTCTCCTCTCAACTGGGAAGAAGGGGGGATATTAGAAGAATTTGAACCTGAAGATGAAATAGTCGAAATGAGAGACGCGGTTTCCAAACATTTTGAAAATCCTGACGGAACTATCACGGCAATTATTACTACAGAAGGAACTTTACATTACGAAGAAGATGGCGTGTGGAAAGAAATTCACCGTGAAATCACTGATAATGATTCAGGGGTTCATACTGAGTATGCTTATGCCGCCACAAAAAATGCTTTCCAGAGTTATTATCCGGCTGAAAGCGGTTCCCAGGGATTGCTAGTTGATTTAGATGAAGGAACTTTCAAAGATTGGATTAACCCGGAACTCCGATGGGTTACATCTACCGGAGAAGCCAGTGCGCCAGTAAGTGGTGCAGCTATTACCGGTGATCTTAATACTGATGCTATTACTTACTCATCAGTCTTTGACAATACTGACGTAATCCTTACACAAGGAACCGGCAGTCGTAAGATGGATATTGTGCTTAAAGACGCGTCAGCTCTTGCCTCAATGCCTGCAGATGCCGTGGAAGCATCTTATTGTGAACAGGTAGTTATGCCTGATGGCTGGACTCTTGCAACAGAAAACAATCCTGAGAATTCTGAAGAAGTGATAGGAATCACATTTAGGGACGGAAATGGCAATGAAATGGTGCAGTATGCTCAGCCAATGATTTATGAACCCAGTCCACTGTCTACAGAGGAGGAGGAAATTATACCACCTGAAGCAGAAACAACGGGGGGAGGACCACTTGAAGAAACGATTGAAATGTCTGAAGAAGAAATAAATCGCATGCCGATTATAAGTGGTAAATATAGTATAGAAAAATCAGGAGACACTTTGACAGTTTGTACAACAGTTCCCGCATCCTGGTTAAGAGCTGAAAACAGAGTATTCCCGGTAATTATTGATCCAACGACTAACGTTTACCCACAAAATGCTTCTTATTGGACGGGTAATGTTTATGAGACTGTAGGGACAGGTTATTATAAGAATTGTTCTACCGAGGCACAATGTAATACTATGGGATGTTATTCATCATACACAGGCACACAGCCCTGGAGTTATTCTTCAAGTAAAGGTAATGACACTATATCAACACAATATTCTCAGAGTTGTACAAATGGTATCTGGGGTTATGTAGTATATAGAACTACTTATCGTGGCTGGTCCAAATTTGATATTTCCAGTATCCCTGACACAGCCGAGATTAATAATGTAGTTCTTTGGGTATACAAAAATTACGGTAGTGGGACTGAATATATTCGTTCATTAGAAAATGACCCCGTTGTAGAGAATTTTTCCACAATCTGGAATGATATTGTGGGTGGCAGTAACTATGGAACTATAGGTGGTAGTACCGGCTGGAGATCCCAGGATCTTGGCAGTACTGCTGATTCTGATCTTCGGAGTGCCTTGAGTAGAAATTGGTTTGGTGTGGGACTATACAATGGTTATTCATACTACTACGGCTATTCCAATAGTACTTACAGACCTTATATCGCAGTGACGTACGCCGGTGATTCTGACGGAGACGGTTATGATGACCCTGTGGATAATTGTCCATATATTGCTAATCCCGGTCAGGAAGATGCAGATAGTGATGGTGTAGGTGATGTATGTGATAATTGTCTAAGCGTTGCTAATCCCGGTCAGGAAGATATGGATGAAAATGGTGTTGGCGATGCGTGTAATGATTTTGAGGATGCAGATGGTGATGAATGGGCTGATGATCTGGATAATTGTCCTGAACTTAATAATCCCGGACAAGAACCTGATCAGGATTGTGATACTGTTCCTGATGCCACGGACAACTGTCTAACGGTGCCAAATCCTGATCAAGACAATAGCGATGAAGGTAGTGGGAATCTTGTTGTTGATTTTGAATCAGGTTTTACAGGTTGGTCTTCTTCCGGCAATGTAGGATGGCAGAGTTCAGCAACAGTATATGAAGGCACCTATGGTGCACAAAACCAAAATATAAGTGATGGCCAAACTTCCTGTATGTACAGGAATGTTACTCTTATCCAAAACGATAATATTTCTTTTTGGTGGAAAGTAAGCTCCGAAAGTGGCTATGACTATTTACGTTTCTACATTGATGGAAGCGAGCAATCTGGAAGGATATCAGGAAATAGAAGTTGGGCACAAAAAACTTTTAACCTATCCGCAGGAACCCGTCAAATAAAGTGGTGCTATACAAAAGATGGTAGTGTTAGTAGTTACAATGACACAGGCTATGTTGACTATATCGTAATTGGTTCAGCAGGAACATCAGGAGATAGTGTCGGTGACGCATGTGATTGTGATGATGAAACCTGTGATGGAAGAGAGGTTGATTATTGTATCGATCAAGGTACACCTGATCCGACATGTGTACCAACAGAAGTCTGCGGAGATGGGGTTACAGAAGGTAACGAACAATGCGATGGTGATGCTTGTTGTACAGAAACATGTACATTCTCGACCTCTGAATGTAGAGCGAGTACCGATGTCTGTGACTTGGCAGAGATGTGTACAGGCTCGGACGCAAGTTGTCCTGCTGACACATTCCAGCCATCAACTACAGAATGTAGAGCAAGTGCAGGTATTTGTGACATGCCAGAGATGTGTACAGGCTCAGGCGCAAGTTGTCCTGCTGACACATTCCGACCATCAACTACTCAATGCAGAGTAAGTGCAGGAGTTTGTGACTTGGCAGAAATGTGTACAGGCTCAGGCGCGAGTTGTCCCAGTGACGCTAAATCAACTGCTGAATGCAGAGCGGCGGCAAGTGTCTGTGATGTTGCGGAATCCTGCAATGGTGTGTCTAATAGTTGTCCTGCAGACGGTTTTCAGCCGCTTAGCACATATTGTTCTGTAACAGGAGACAATGCGGCTAATCACTGTGACGGAACCGGACTTTGTGTATGTCTTTCAAGCCCGGAAGATACACTTGCGGCATGTACAGATACAAAAGATAACGATTGTGATGACCTGATAGATGCGGCAGATTCTGATTGTGATTCAGATGGCGACGGCATCGTTGATTTTGTGGACAACTGTCCGGCTGTACCTAACCCGGGCCAGGAAGACTCAGATAGTGACGGAGTAGGCGATGCCTGTGACAACTGTTCAGCAGTTGCTAACCCCGGTCAGGAAGATAGTGATGGCACAGGTGGTGAATTCATCACGAAGTGGGGAAGATCTGGCACTGGAGATGGCGAACTCGATCACCCATGGGACCTTACTGTGGATGACGATGGTAATATCTATGTGGGAGATAATGGGAATCACCGCGTCCAGAAGTTTACCAATACAGGTGCTTTTATAACGAAATGGGGTAGCGAAGGAACCGGAGATGGCCAATTCGGAGCCATTCTTGGTGTAGCCATTGATGCCAGTCGCAATGTCTATGTAAAGGATAGTGATAACTACCGCATGCAAAAGTTTGATAGCACCGGTACCTTTATAACGAAGTGGGGAAGATATGGCACTGGAGATGGCGAACTCGGCGGCCTGTATGGTGCTGCCGTGGATACCACTGGCAATGTATACGCGGCGGATACCGGTAACGACCGAATTCAGAAGTTTGATAGCACCGGTACCTTTATAACAAAGTGGGGAAGCTTAGGCACTGGAGATGGCCAATTCAACGAGCTCCGCGGTATTGCCGTGGATACTCTTGGCAATGTCTATGTGGCTGATAGCGGTAACAACCGCGTCCAGAAGTTTAGCAGAACCGGTACCTTTATAACAAAGTGGGGAAGCTTAGGCACTGGAGATGGCCAATTCAATACGCCATATGATGTTGCCGTGGATACTCTTGGCAATGTCTATGTGGCTGATAGCGGTAACAACCGCGTCCAGAAGTTTAGCAGCACTGGTACCTTTATTACGAAATTGGGAAGCTTAGGCATTGGAGACAGCCAATTCGATACACCCTATGGTGTTGCAGTAGATGCCAGTGGCAACGTCTACGTGGCTGATACCAATAACAACCGCATCCAGAAGTTTACCGCAGGTACTCTTGGTGACGGTGTTGGCGATGCCTGTGACAACTGTCTAACCGTTCCAAATCCAACACAAACGGACGCTGATAGTGACGGTTTGGGAGACGCTTGTGACGATTGCGCGACCATTTCCAGTCTTGATCTAACAGGATTGGTCTCCTGGTGGAAAGGTGACGGTAACGCTCTGGACTCTGTAGGTCCTAATAACGGAACCCTTGGCACAAAAGCCGGCTATGGTACGGATCCTACATACTCAGCCGGTAAGGTAGGTCAGGGATTCAGAATCCCCGACAGATATGGTTATGTGAATGTGGGAACCGACTCAAGTCTTGATATCACCGGTGACTATACCGTTGACGCGTGGGTAAAATCCGATACCCATTCCGATCTTATCCACAGTAGCTGGAATATAATCACGCAGAAGGGATACAGAAATGAATTCGGGCTTTATAAAGGAAGTCCGAAGATGACTTTTAAGCCATATAACACTTCAGGATCCTCTTATAGCGTGGACTGGGAAGACACGGTTATGCCGGCCAATACATGGTATCACGTTGCAGGTGTAAAAAGAGGAAATATGGTGGAACTTTACGTGAATGGAGTACTGGTAGATTCAAAAAACAATTTCACAGGCCTTCTTGATACCAAACCCGGTGAACCTATGACCATTGGTAACAGTAAACCGGGAAGTCAGAATGGCTTTGTAGGTGTTATAGATGAAGTGGAACTATGGAATCGTGGACTTTCCGCAACAGAAATCCAACAGATTTACAACGCGGGTGCTGTTTACGGAGTAGGAAAATGTCTGGGTGATATAAGTGCGCCGACAGTTTCCCTTACAAGCCCGTTGGACGGAGTCACAGTATCTAATACAGTTACTGTTACCGCCACCGCTTCCGATGACGTAAGAGTTACTTATGTGGAATTCAAAGTTGACGGTGTTGCAGTTGGTGCTGATTCCACAGCGCCTTATACAACGGATTGGGATACAAGATCAGTAGCTAACGGCGGACACACTTTGGCCGCGGTCGCTTACGATCTGTCCGGAAACAGCGGCACATCTTCGGTAACCGTTACGGTTGATAACGTTTCTGTTATTGAAGTAAGAAGCCGCGTTTCCGCAAAAGAAGACGATGCTGAAGAGAAACTTAGTGGCGGATATGTAGATCGATACAGCAGTGATTTAGAGCTCATCAATGACGGCGGTTCTACGCCACAGGAAGTAGGCATGAGGTTTAATAACATCGCGATTCCATATGGAGCGACCATATCCAAAGCCTATATCCAGTTTACTGTTGATGAAACAGATTCAGGAACCGCTAATTTGGTTCTGCGCGGTGAAGCAACAGATAACGCTGCTACATTTGGCAGCGCTAACTATAATATCACCAGCAGACCTGACACTGTCAGTAATGTTGCATGGAGTCCAGTGGCATGGAATACAGTAGGCGAATCAGGGCCTGCCCAACGCACGTCGGATCTTTCTCCTGTCATCCAGGAACTTGTGAATCGTGATCGCTGGCACTCAGGAAATTCGCTGGTGATTACAGTGACCGGCAGTGGTGAACGAACTGCTGAATCCTACGATGGCGATTCGTCCAAAGCCCCTGAACTGGTTGTCGAGTATGAAGAACAGGACGAATATCCTACTCCTCCGCCTCCTCCAGCTTTAGACATGACGGGCCTGGTCTCCTGGTGGCAGGGTGAAGGTAACGCGCTGGACTCAGTTGGTCCTAACAATGGCACCCTTGGTACAAAATCAGGTTACGGAGCAATGCCAACGTACGCGACCGGTAAGGCTGGTCAGGGATTCAGAATTCCCGACAGATACGGTTATGTGAATGTTGGAAACAACTCAAGTCTTGATATTACCGGTGACTACACTGTTGAAGCGTGGGTGAAGTCCGATACTCATTCCGATCTTATTCACAGCAGCTGGAATATCATCACGCAGAAGGGATACAGAAATGAATTCGGGCTTTATAAAGGCGATCCGAAGATGAGCTTTAAGCCATATAACAATTCCGGATCATCCTTTCTCGTGGATTATGACGACACGAATATGGAAGCCGGCACATGGTATCACGTGGCAGGTGTAAGAAGGGGAAACATGGTAGAACTCTATGTGAATGGAGCATTAGTAGAATCAAAGAATAATTTCACAGGCCTTCTTGGTACTAAACCCGGTGAACTTATGACTATCGGAAACAGCAAACCGGGTAGTCAGAACGGCTTTGTAGGAGTTATCGATGAGGTTAAGGTCTGGAACCGCGGACTTTCCGCGGCAGAGATTGGGCAGATTTACTATACAGGTTCAGGTCTGTAGAAACTGTTGGTGAATTAGTTCAATAAATCAGGCTATTAAATACCCCGGGTATTCCGCCCGGGGTATTTTGAAAATTTTATAATTTTACCGACTTCTCCGGCTCCATCACAATAGACTCCGCGTCGCTGTAGGTCTTTATTCTTTCGGCAAAAGCCTCCGACTGAGTCGGCTCCCCGTGTACCAGCATGATTTTTTTAAGCCCCTTAATTCTTTTGATGAACTCGTCCAGGTCATCCTTGTCGGCATGCGCGCTGAATGATTCTAAAATCACCACTTCCGCGTTCACCTTGTACATCTGATCGAAGATTTTAATAAATTCAGCCCCATCTACCAGCTTACGGCCCAGCGTGTTCTCAGCCATATAGCCCACAATCGCGATCGTATTCTTGGGATCCTCAATATTATTCTTCAGGTGATGTCTGATGCGACCCGCCTCACACATACCACTACTCGAAATAATAATGCAGGGGCCGATAAAAAAGTTGAGATTCTTCGATTCCTCAACCGAATTCGTATGTTTCAACTGCCTGGGGTCAAAAGGATTCTGGCCCAGTCTGAAATTTTCCCGAATATCCTCGTCATAAAGCTCAATATGTTGTTTGAAGACATCCGTAAGATGGGTGGCAAGCGGACTATCGATAAAAATCGGCAGGTTTGTCGGAATTTCTTTCTGATCAATCAGAAGATGGATGGAATAAATAAGCTCCTGTGTTCTTTCAAAAGCGAATGAAGGAATAATAATTTTTCCGCCACGTTTCACCGTGCGGTTGATCACCCGGGCCAATTCCGGAACACCTTCTTCAATCGGCGCATGTTTACGGTTGCCGTAAGTACTTTCAATAAGTAAATAATCCGACATCTGCAAATCATAAGGATCATTAATAATAGGCAGTCTGTCCCGCCCCAAATCACCTGTGAACACCAATCTCTTCTGCTTGCCGTCTTCCTGATCCAGAATATCCAGAGCGATCATGCTCGAGCCAAGCACATGTCCAGCTTCATGAAAAGTCACATAAATACCATCATAAAGCTTATATTTTGTGTCGTAAGGCAGTTCATGAAATTGTTCCAGCGTATGCTCCACATCCGCGGCATCATAAATAGGCTCAATAGAAAGCGCTGAATTTTTTAGCTTCCTGCTAAAATATTTGGCGTCCTGTTCCTGAATATACGCACTGTCAAGGAGCATTGGGAGGCACAGGCTTTTGGTGGCTTCCGTGCAGTAAATGACCCCCTTAAAGCCTTCTTTTACTAAATGAGGAATATTACCCGTATGGTCAATATGAGCGTGAGAAACCAGCAGAACATCAACCGAAGCGGGATCATAAGCAAAATGCTGATTCTTTTCAAAGGCAAGCTTCCGATGACCCTGGAAAAGACCGCAATCCATAAGAATCTTTTTCCCGTTTACCTCAAGCAAATGCTGAGAGCCGGTCACTTCAAGTGCGGCCCCGTAACTCGTTATTTTCATATTGATTTTTTATTTACCGGCTATATAACTGGCAAGATCCACCATTCGGCAGCTGTATCCCCATTCGTTGTCATACCAGGATAGCACCTTTACCATATTACCTTCCATTACCATCGTGCTCTGCGCGTCCACAATCGAAGAATGGGAATCCATCTGAAAGTCCTTAGAAACCAAAGGCCTGTCTTCCACTTTCAATATCGTTGGAATTTCAGCGGCGCGTTTTCTTAAAGCCTCATTTACCTCCTCAACCGTCACATCCTTTTCAAGCTCAATCGTCAGATCCACCAGCGAAACGGTTGGAGTGGGCACGCGAACAGCCATACCTGTCAATTTTCCCTTCAATGCGGGAATAACCAGGCCGACCGCTTTTGCGGCGCCGGTGGTTGTGGGAATCAGGTTCTGCATACAGCTGCGGGCGCGACGGGCGTCTTTATCGGGCGCGTCCAGAACCCTCTGACTGGCAGTTACCGCGTGAATAGTCGTCATAATTCCCCTCTTAATGCCGAAAGCATCATTCAGAGCCTTGGCAAATGGCGCCAGACAGTTGGTGGTACAGCTGGCGTTCGAAAGAATCTGTTCTTTGCCTGTCAGAATTTCCTCATTACACCCCATCACAATAGTCGCATCAGGACCTTCCTCGCCTTTGGCGGGAGCGGAAATAATTACCTTCTTCGCGCCGGCCTTGATGTGAAAACCGGCTTTTTCCTTGGTGCGGAAGACGCCGGTACACTCCATAACCAAATCCACTCCAAGCTTGCTCCATGGGAGTTGGGTAGGGTCTTTTTCGGCAAACATTTTGATAGCCTTTCCGTCCACAACCATTTCATTTCCCTTTAGCTCAACTGTGCCTGGATATCTTCCATAAGTTGAATCAAACTCAAAAAGTAGCGCCAGCATTGCCGGATCACTTAAATCATTGATGGCGACCACTTCCAGATTGCTATCGGTCTGCATAATTCGATGAAGAATCTGGCGGCCGATGCGGCCGAAGCCGTTAATTGCGATTTTCATTTTATTTATAATTAAAAGATTAAAGATTCTTAATAAAACAATTTACTCACTGATTTTTGATGGGTCACACTGCCGATAATATCCGCGAGTAAGGGGGCTACCGAAATCTGCCTGAGGCCCGTAAACTTCTTCTCCTTCTCAATAGGCAAAGTGTCGGTGACTGTGACCTCTTTAAATCCGGCTTTATCAAGCCGTTTTTGGGCCGGGCCGGAAAAAATCGCGTGCGTGGCGGCCAGATAAATATCTTTTTTCGCCCCCTGATCAACTAATGCTTTATGAGCAGATATAACACTGCCAGCTGTATCAATCATGTCATCGTAGATAATACAAGTCCTGTCTTTCACATCACCTACGACGTGAGTTGTTACAGCTTCATTATGGGCAGGACGGGTCTTATGCAGGATGGCAATAGGCACACCTAAGTCATCAGCCAGCTTTTTGGCGTTTTTGGCTCCGCCGGCATCGGGTGAAACTACCGTTACATCTTTGAGCTTCTTCTTTTTGTAGTAATCCGCAAAGAGTTTGTGAGTATTAATATTGTCTACCGGAACGTCAAAGAAAGCCTGTGCCTGATCCGCGTGAAGGCCAAAAGTAATCACGTGATCGGCCCCCGCCTTCACGATCAAATCCGCCATCAGTTTGGCGCTGATCGGTTCACGGGGCTTATGCACTTTATCTTGTCTGGCGTAACCGAAATGAGGGATGATGACATGAATTTTTGATGCGAAAGAAAGCCTGGCCGCGTCTATCATCAGGAAAAGCTCCATATAATCCTCATTCACCCAGTAATCACGGCAGGTCTGAATAATAAATACTTCCTGCCCGCGAACCGTTTCATCGAGCTTTACGTATTTTTCGCCGCAGGAAAAAGTCGAAAGGGTCAACTGCCCCAATTCCTTTTTCATATCTTTCGCGACGGCCTTGGCAAGCTCTTTGTGAGAAGATCCCGCGAAGATTGTGAATTTATTTGTAGCCATAAATTTCAGTTACGTTCAAAAACAATTCTATCAATTTCTCACCTTTTCCGAAACTGCAATTTCAGCAATTTTCAAAAAACAGCGTGTTTTTTCGCACGGCCGAAAAGCCGACAACGCAAAACTTTTTAGTAATCACTAAGTGGTAGCTTCACCAAAACTATCCAAAGGTGGAATAGATGAGGGGCGGGAAGCGGAAGCTCCACGCCGAAATCCCCGCAATGCTTCCCGAACTTCCAAAATAGCCATGCGAGCATTCTTTTTACCTTCAGGCTCAGGCAAATCTTCTATTGCACTGGCGATAGTCCGGCGAATTTTTGTGGCACCCATTTTTTCAGCCTGAGCGTCAAGCTCTCTGAATTCTTCCAATAAAATAACTGATGTCTGAGATATTGGAGCGGTATCGCGACTATTTGAAAATGTCATAATTAAATAATTAGGGGGCAAAGCCAGCCCAATTTACCCGACAGCCGACATGATGTCAAATTAGAACAACACTAATTCGGCCGCACCTCCGTTCCACCTGGGCCGTCTTTCACCATCCATTTGCCGGAAGCTTCGATTTTCTCGCGGATTTTATCGGCCTTTTTCCAGTCTTTAAGTTCCCTGGCCTCATTGCGTTCCAGAATCCATTGAGTGATCTGCGGCGGCAATTCAAATTCGATTGGCTCATTAAGCTTCAGGCCAAGTACGGTGTCCATTTTTTTGATCGTGGCCAGCTTATCCGCATCCGGCACTTCCGCGTCATCCACTAGCTCCCAGGCAATGGCCAGGCCCTGCGCGACATTCAGGTCATCGCTGACCGCCTCGGTAAAAGGCCCCATATAATTTTCAGCAAGACTTTCCTCGGAATCTCCAAGGGCAAGCACCTTTTCTTTCAGGCGCCTCAGTCCGGTCCTCGCGGCCGTCAGTCCTTCCCAGTCAAAAGCGAGTTCTTTGCGATAATGGGATTGCAGGCAAAAATACCGGTAATCCAGTGGATCATAACCCTCTTCCACAAGCCTTCTGAGCGTCAGAAAATTACCCTCCGCCTTGGCCATCTTCGCGCCCTCTTTCAGCACCAGAAAATTTCCGTGCATCCAGATTTTCACCCAGGGCTTCTTGCCGGTCGCGCCCTCGGCCTGAGCAATCTCGTTGGTGTGGTGCACCGGAATATGATCGATGCCGCCGCAATGAATATCAAACTGCTCACCCAGATAACGCACACTCATCGCGGAGCATTCAATATGCCAGCCGGGAAATCCGCGGCCCCAAGGTGCACCCCATTTTGCCGGATCCCACTGCATCTCCTGATCGCCGTGCTTGGACTCCACAAACCACAGAACGAAGTCATGCGGATTCTTTTTGTTCTCATCCACTTCTATGCGGGCGCCAGCCTCACCGCCGCGGAAGGGCTGTTTATCGAGTTGGGCCAGCTTTCCGTAGTCCTCAAACTTTGAAGTGTCACAATAAACGTTTCCGTTCTCGCCCACATAGGTGAATCCATTTGCCTCCAGCTTTTGAATCTGCCCGATCATTTCCTGAATATGGTCAGTAGCCTTAGGTTTCCAGTGTGGTTTCAGTAAATTCAGGCGATCCATATCCTCCAAAAAAGCCTGCGAATAATGCTCGGCAATTTCCCACACGGTCTTTTTCTCGCGCTCGGCGCCTTTTTTCATTTTATCCTCGCCCTCATCCGCGTCGCTCGTCAGATGCCCAACGTCGGTAATATTCATCACATGATTTACCACGTAACCATTAAATTCCAGCACGCGCCTGAGTAAATCTTCAAACACATAAGTCCGCAGATTCCCGATGTGCGCGTAGTTATAAACTGTGGGTCCGCAACAATAAAGCCCTACCCGATCAGGCTTTTCGGGGTTGAATTCTTCCTTTTGCCGGGTGAGTGTATTAAAAAGTTTCATGATTCAGAAATTTCAGACTTTTTTCACGGAATATTTTTTTCGCGTTCGCCAAAATTCTAGCAAAAAAGGCGGGGGTGGGTATATACCTTTTGGGGTCAGGAATTCTGATGCACAAACTTTGCACAGATATTGCACAAACTTTGCACAGATATTGCACAACAGAATTCTATACCTCCGGGAGGACACCCCAGGGTCTCCGGATTTATACCAAAAAAAGACAATTTTTATACATGTCAAATTCGCGCAAACTACCTGGCACAGTCTTCTTTACGCAGTCTATTTTTCTGTCACGCCCTTCACGCGGTTTGCTGTATAATTCCTGTATGAAGTTATCAGTGATTATCCCCACACACAACCGCGCCGATATCCTTGAGCTCTGCCTCAACAAAATCACCCAGCAACAGGGTGTCGATTTTGAAGTGATTGTGGTCGATGATGGCTCCGAAGACCATACCGCCAAAGTCGTGGCAGGTTTTAAAGAGGTGATTTACATCAAACAAAAAGCCTCTCATCAGGGCACGGCGCGCAATAAAGGGGCTAAAAAAGCCACGGGCGACATTCTCGTCTTCATCGGCGATGACATCCTTGCCGAACCGGGTTTTCTTATGCAGCACGCGAATATCCACACTCTCAATCCGGGCGAAGAGGTGGTTGTTCTTGGTTACACCGCGTGGGATCCGTTTCTGGAAATCACGCCTTACATGGAATTCCTCGAATCCTCCGGCTGGCAGTTCGCTTACTTCCTCCTACAGCCAGGCTTTACCGACCACCCCGAACCTTACAAATTTTTCTACACTTCTAACATTTCCCTCAAAAAATCCCTTTTCGACAAAGAAAAATTCAGTACCAAATTCACTGAATACGGCTGGGAAGACATCGAACTTGGTTACCGTCTGTGGGCCAAACATGGCATGCGTCTTTACTACGAACCTGATGCTGTCGTTTTGCATCACCACACCATCTCCGAGTCTACCCTCGAAAAAAGAATGCAAACCGTGGGCCGTTCCGCCGTCACATTCGAAAAACTCCAGCCCGACGTACAAGTAATCCCCCGGGGCGCCAAAGCCATTCTACTCAAATTCCTTGCGCAGCCTATCATTCTCGCTTTTATTCGCTTTTTTGGAGGAGTAAATAGCTATTACAAATTCAAATCCTGGCAGCAGTTTTTGGAAGGCGTAAAGGAAGCGACCGGAAAAAAATAAACAAAAGACCCGCCGTAATGGCGATGAAATTTGATTTGTAACGCGTTTTTCCGTAAAATAAATAACAACCGCGAAACAAAAAACCATGAAAAAAAATACCATTCGAATCATCGCCGTACTTCTCATACTGATGGCGCCTCTTTTTCTGTCCGGCTGTAAAAAGAAGTGTCCCAAACCGACCGAAAACATTCCCGGCACCAGCACTTTCCGCGATGACTGCCCTTATGAAGAGGCGACAACCGCCGGAACGGGCCAGAAAGTCCTCGACCTGTGGATCATCTACGACAACACCGACGCCTTCCGCGAGCAGGTTCAGGCCTTTCAGAGTAACTTTCCCGGCGTCCGGGTAAACGTGAAGAAATTCACTAACCTTCCGGAATATGAAGACCTGGTCATCAGTGAAATCGCCGAAGGTGAAGGTCCTGACGTCTTTATGGTTCACAATTCCTGGATGCCAAAGCATTTCAAAAAACTCTACCCGCTCCCTCTCGACCAGCCCATTGTCATGAATGCCGAACTTTTCCGCCAGACCTTCTTCCAGGCCGCGGCCAACGATCTCATCATCGACGAACAGGTATACGGCATGCCGCTGTCCATCGACAACCTCGCCGTCTTTTACAACAAACAGCACTTCAAAGACCTCATCGCCACCAGCGACAAGCCGGGCGCCTTATGGGAAGAAATCAAAGAGCAGACCACTGAACTCACCAAGCGCGACAACAGCCCCGAACGTTTCGCGCTTTCCGGAATGGCTTTAGGCCGGGCCGACAACATTTCCAGCGCGGTCGACATTCTTTACGCCCTCATGCTCGAATACGGCGTGCAGTTTTACGATGAAAAGGAAGAGCGGGCCACTTTCGCCACGGGCGGCGGGCTCACGGGCGACAATCCCGGCGTTCAGGCCCTCGAACTCTTTACCAGTTTCGGCCTGCCAAGTTACCGCAATTACAGCTGGAATGAATACATCACCGGCTACTCCCCCGCCGAAAAGGAAATCAATCCCTTTGTCCGCGGCAAGGTCAGCATGATCATCGGCTATCCTTACCTTTATGGCGAAATTCAGACGGCCATTCAGGAACAGCAAAAATCCGGAGGCCAGCACATCGATATCGAAAATGTGGGTATTACCTCTTTCCCCCAGCTGGTCAGCGGCACCGAGGCCACCAAACGCGACACTTACGCCAGTTACTTCCCGCTTGTCGTGGCCCGCACCACCGACATGCCGGCCGAGGCCTGGTCACTCGTCCAGTTTCTCACCAGCTCAGACGCGCTCCAGACCTACCACAAAATCACCAACCGGCCCACCAGCCGAAAAGACATGGTTTCCGAACAGCAAACCGAACCTCTCTTCGGCACTTTCGCCTTTCAGGCGCCCTTTGCCAAAAGCTTTAAAATCTACGATGACGCCGCCTATCGAAAGGTCTTCACCGACGCCATTCAGGATGTGATGAAGAATGTGTCCAGCGCCCAGCAGGCGCTCACTGCCGCCCAGCAAAAAATCACCTGTGTCGTGCAGAAAGAAAAAGAGCTGATTGATATAGGAACCGATTGCGGCATTTAACCGGGTAGCCAATGAACCGACTCATTCGGACACTTTGGAAAATCTTCCTCTTCACCTTCCCTTTTTCCGTCCATTTTGTCTTATACGAGCAAAACAGTTACCGCTTTGGCAATTTCAGCACCTGGGTCACCGGATTTTTGTTTTTGCCCGAACTTCTGCTGATACTTACTTTCATCCTTTGGGTCATTCAGAAAATCAAAAACAAAGAACTCGGCAAACTCAAAACGCCCGGCTGGGGTCTCGCTCTTTTTCTCCTGTTCATGGTGAACGCGGGAGTTGTAACTTTTTTGCGGGGTGACATGATGCTTTATCTTTTCTTCCTTATCCGCGTGCTTGAGGCCGGGGCGGTGTACGTGCTGATTCGCCAAAAACTCGTTCCTCACAACGAACTCATTACCTGGCTTTTATATGGCGCGGTATTCCAGATTATTCTGGCTTACATTCAAACCCGCCTTAATCACTCGGTCGGTCTTACCTTTATCGGCGAACAGGTCATTGGCCCGGGGGTGCCGAACGTGGCCAAAACCGACCTGGCGGATGGCTCTAAACTCATTCGCCCTTACGGCACTTTTCTGCACCCCAACATTCTGGGCGTCTATCTGCTAACAATTTTCTTCCTCAGTCTTGCCTATCTCAAAAAAACCGCCCTGCTTTTCTGGGTGATTCTCATGTCGGTCGGCATATACCTCACGGGCTCTCAGGCGGCTCAGCTTACCCTGCTCATTACGGTTGGTATCCTGCTGGTTCTCAGTTTTATCAAAGTGGCTACCCAAAAAAGGGCCCTCTCCATTGGACTGTTGGGCCTCATTTTTTTCGGAAATCTGTGGATTTACATAAACAGTGCCTCTCTCGCCTGGGACTACCCCTCAATTCAGGAACGCCTTCTGCAGAACGTCATCAGTATCAACATGTTCCTGCACAAATTCTGGGGCGTAGGTGTGGGTAATTTTACGCTGATGATGGAACAGTTTTCCAAAACCAAACTTCTGCCCTGGGAATTCCAGCCGGTCCACAACACTTATTTTCTGATTCTCAACGAAACCGGCATTCAGGGGCTTATCATCCTGATTCTCATCATCGCTTACCTCCTGCATGGTTACTGGAAAACGGGCCTGAGTTACTTTCTGCGTGACAAAGCCCGAGTCCTGCCCCTCTTCGCGCTCATTGTGGTCGCTTCCTTCGATCACCTGCTGTGGACAAGCTGGGTCGGGCCTATTCTGGCCGGAATGGTGGTAGCCGAAACCACCCGATCCGCGTGAAGCAGATCAGGTGGTCGTCGGGTGTGGTCACGATGGTCAGCCGGGCCCCTCTTGCGAGGGCACGGGCTCTGATGGTGCCGGCCTGTTCAGGATGGCGTCCAGCCCCTGAAGGTCGATCTCCTTGCCACTGGAATCCGAAAATCCACGGGCGAGGAACCAGAAGTTGATTTGCAGGTTTGGGGCCTCTTTGACCACGATCGAAAAGAGCGCCTTGCTTTTGGGTTTTGGGACCCCTGCATCGGCGCCGCCTTCCTTCTGCTTCTCGACTTCTTTCGAAGTGATGAAGTAGACGAGAAGCATAGGCCGCTTCTTTATCGTGGGCTCCGCCGACTTGGACTCCTCGCCCTTTTTGTTGCCTTTCTTGCCCTTGTCGTCCTCAGGAGGCGGCGGTGGCGGAATGACCTCCGTCACCTCCACGCTCTCGAAAATGATGAGAGTAAATTTCTCTCCTTTTTCGAGCGCGGCGGAATGGTAGGGTGAAAGCCTGTCGGCTTCGACCCCAATCATTCGGGCCGCAGCCAGAATGGCCCCGCGGATGCGGCCGCCATCTTCACCATCCGGGTCCATCTGCTTTAGCAGCTTCTGGCCCTTCTGGTCGAAGATTTTGGGGTCTACATTCCAGTCGTAGTAGACCCGGGGCGGATCCATCAGCCGGTTGTAGTCGGCGAAGAACATCTTGCCGTAGTAAGTGAATACCCACGGCGCGGCGAACGGGCCGACCAATAGCAGAAGCACAAGCTTCTTTTTGTGCTTCCCTGCCAGGGTCAGAGCCCCCTCCTTGCCCTTGCTCTTGTAGTAGAGCAGGGCGATGCCCACGATGGCCAGCATGGTACTGAGCACCCGCCAGTCCACCACATTGGAGCGGTGGAGCAGATACACTGCCACCACCGTTACCGGCACGAGAAACGCCATTTTGTGGCGCCTGACGAAGTCCACTGCCCTGACGAACAACATTTCGTCATCGCCATCAGGCTCGGCGCCTGAATAAGGGTCCAGGTGTTTTTCGCCCGAAGGCGGCACGGAATTTCCGGTATTTTGACTCATGGATACGCCTCCTGGGCGAATAGTTTTGGGTTTGGGTTGATTGTGACCACACCGAGTGATCACAAGTCGCCCCCCGCCTTGGCGGGGGAAACTAATGACACGATGAGTCACAATCAAAAATATGATTTCAAAGAGCAGGGGCTGATTAAAATACTACATTTCCAGTTTTGAGTCAATTGGATTGACACAGAACCTAAGAATGATAATGTCATATAATTTTGAGACCTCCGGCATATACCCTTCCGGGGTAGAAAATTCTATTGCACATACTTTGTGCAAGATCTGTGCAAACTTTGTGCAAGATCTGTGCAACAGAATTCCGCACCTCAAAAAGGGTACCCCGGCTCCCGCCCCTACCGCGTTTCAGAAATTGCCCCCCGGCTCCCGCCCCTACCGCGTTTCAGAAATTGCCCCCCGGCTCCCGCCCCTGCCGTATTTTTTGCGATAACCTCGCCACTTTTTTACGCATCAGTTATAATTTCCGTTGCCATGAAAACAATTTACCAAACCAAAACCCCTGAAAAGACCATCGAACTCGGAATCCAGCTGGCCGCCCGCCTGAAACCGGGCGCCACAGTCCTGCTTTTTGGCGATCTTGGCAGTGGTAAAACCCAGTTCACCAAAGGTATCGCCAAGGGTCTGGGCATCAGCGAACTGATCAAAAGCCCCACTTTCACCTACGTCAACAAATACGATCTTCAGACCGGCCCGCAGACAGGCCCTCACTTCTATCACTACGACTTATACCGCCTCAAACACGGCGAAGACTATGAATCCATCGGCCTTGAAGAGACCATGCACGATGACCGCTCCATCAACGTCATCGAATGGGCCGACCGCATGGCTGGCAGGCACCCCGCAACTTATATCCGCGTGGATTTCCATTCGCTGGCCGACCACCACAAAATAATCTTTCAATTTGAAGACTCCGAAATCGTCCCCGATGAACTCGTCGATAAATTCTGGCGGGACTGGGTTACCCCTCTGCACGTCCGCGCTCACAGTAAAAAAGTCACCGACGTATGCCTGCAAATTGGTCAGGCTCTTGCCGACAAGAATATCCTCGTCAACCTCAGCCTCCTCAATACCGCCGGCCTGCTTCACGATATGGCCAGGGTTTGCGATTTTACTGAACTCAACCGCGACAAATTCCATGAAGAAGTCACCGATGATAAGTGGACTAAATGGCTAGACTTACAAAAACAATTCAAAGGAATGAATCACGCCGATGTAGCCTGCGGAGCGCTGGCAGATGATGGTTACAACAAAACCGCCGAACTCGTCCGTCTGCACAACTCCCTGTCTATTTTGGAAGAACCCGAAAAATTCGCTTACCTCGAAGTGGCCATTCTCTTCTATGCCGACAAACGCGTCAAACACGATGAAATAGTAAGCCTTGCCGAGCGCTTCCGTGACGGCCGCGAGCGCCATGGAAAATTTGATAATCTCAAGACCCAAACCATGTTTGAGGAAGTGGAAAAAAGAACTTTTGAACTTGAGAAACAGCTATTTGCCCTTATTTCCATAAAGCCGGAAGACATAAGTTAGATGTTCCGGATGTTGATAACATAGGCGATATAATAAAGACCCCTTGACTTGAGCCTGGAATTTGTTTTAGAATCTGCATCCATTTATCAATCAATACCCTTATTCAATGAATGATTCGTTGAAGAATGAACAATTAAAGGCTGAAGGAGCTGAAGGAGTAAAATCAAGGCAGAGCCAAGCGCCGGAAAGCCTGCGGGCCCCGGAGGGTGAAGACCCAGAAAAATGGGCGGCTATCAAACGACTTATCACCGAAGAAGGCAGAAAAAGGTTTATGATGACATTTGAAGAAAAATTAAAAGGATATAAAGCTCTTATTCAGAGCGGCGGCGGCTTCCTGCTCAAGCCACAACTTTCCGACATGCAGGAAACAGCGGCAAAACTGAAAGAACGCTACCCCAAAACAGCGGAATTCATTGAACAGGCACGGGCAAAAGTTCAGCAATTACTGGACTGGTGGGAAAAGAACAGGAAAAAAGAGGAAAAATAAGTAATCGCTTAAACCCGGTCGTCATCTCCCTCACCCGCATCCTCGTCTTCCTCATCTTCGGACTCTTTTTCAATCATCGTGTCTCCGCCTAAATCAGTCTCCACGTTCAGGGCGTCCACCCCGTAAAACCTCAAAAAATTATCATAAATAAGTTCCACAAAGCCACCCACCAATTCCAGAATAAACCAGACAGCCGGCATAGCCCCCAGCGTCAATACCAGTTGGGACACGTTTGAATTAAGCATAAGCAGGGCTATTCCAATGCTCACAAAAATACCAAGACTGCTGGAATAAATTCCAACAAGTGAATATTCGTAGCCGGCCAGCACTTCCATAATCAGTGCCGACACATAAGCGCTAAGCAAAAAATGCAGGGCCACCACACCGGTCGTGATCTCCAGCGGAATAGCGATTAAATACAGGGGAATTGTCAGAAAGAAAAGCACCAGATTAAACAGAAATACCTGTGTGATTGTGGTTTTCCGGCGGCTGTACTTTTCGTGGTCCATAAAGGTCAGCATAACAGCTGTTATGGTATTCGCGCTCAGAGTGGCCACAAAAGCCATCACAATAATGGCGAAAAATGACAGCGAAGACACCGCTTCCCCCGAAGGAATAAAAGTGGACATTATAAAATACACCACAAAAGCGATCAGCATTCCGACCACACCTCCCGTGATACCGCTCAACAGCCTGAGAGCGAACAATGTAGCGGATAAAGGCCTTTTCTCATTCATAATATTAGTTTTAGTTTTTACTTTCAGATTGTCTCGACGACAGCCATATTGTAGCAAATAATACCACCAGTCCAACAGTAATTCCTATATCCGCCACATTAAAAACCGGAAAAGGCCTGAGGACAATAAAATCAACCACGTAGCCGTAAAATATCCGGTCCACCAGATTGCCAAGCCCTCCGCCTATAATCGCCCCCAAAAGCCAGTGCTTAAAAATGGCAGGTTTTTCCGGCCGGCAGATATATTCAATGCCCGCTTTATACAGCAAAAACAGAATAATCATACTTCCCGCGATCTGAAGCGACAGGGGCAAGTCAATTCCAAAGGCAATGCCGTCATTTTTGTGGGGCGAAGTGATGTAAAAAAAATCCCTGATAAAAACAAATGGCTTAATTACCTCTTTGGCAACCAATAACTTCGTCACAAAATCCAGAATCAGAATATCCAGAATACCCGCGACAAAGAAAACCCAATGCAACCGGCATTTATTTTGCATGGCCCCATTGTAGCAAATTTAAAAAAGCCCTCTGCCTGGGCATCCGACAGCATTGACATTCTCTTCCCCGGTATTTTCTTTCAGCCCAAACACGGGTATAGTATGTAAGCTCCGATTTTAAGAAACTCATGCGAAAAGCAACTATCGACATCCCTTTGGCCATCGTTATTTTCTGTCTCATTATTTTTGGGATTATTATGATTTCGTCAGTCAGCGTGTATGAATCTTACCAGATGACCAACAATATGGTTTCTCAGGGGCTGCGTGACGAAGCGTCAAATAGCTTTTATCTGTGGCGGCATTTTTGGCGGGCGCTGATTTCCATTCCCATTTGGATTTTTGCCATTTATTTTCCACTCAAATTCTGGAAGAAGGCCGCCCTACCCTTCTTCGTTATCACGATTCTCATGCTGTTCGCCCTCTTTCTGCCGGGAATTGGCGCGAATTATGGCACTTCCACTTCCTGGATAGACCTACCCTTTCTGCCTTCCGTTCAGCCGGCGGAAATGGCCAAATTAGGCCTTATCTTCTATCTTGCAGTATGGATGGAAAAACGGCAGGAACTAGTCCGCTCATTCCAGTATGGCTTTATACCCTTCACTATCTTACTTAGCATTGTGGTTATTCTGCTGGCCATGCAGCCGGACTTCGGGTCCGTTCTGGTGATCGCGGTAATAGCCGCTTCCATGTTTTTCGCGGCAGGCGGAAGCCCCCTTCACATTCTGGCGGGGGGGCTTTTGGCGGCGGCAATGGCCTACCCCATCATCATGAGCAAGGACTACATCCGTAACCGCTTTCTCACCTTTCTCAACCCGGAACTCGACCCTCTCAACATCGGCTTTCAGATCAAACAGGCCTTGATTGCCATCGGCAGTGGCGGCGTTTTTGGGGTAGGCTTCGGAAAGTCCATCCAGAAGTTCGGTTATCTGCCCGAGGTGCAGGGTGACACCATCTTCGCGGCCGCCGCCGAAGAACTTGGTTTTATACGCATCAGCTTTCTGGTCATCGCCTATCTGGTCATCGCCTATCGCGGTTATAAAATTGCCGGTAACGCGCAGGACCGCTTCTCGATGCTGATTGCCACAGGCATTACCAGTTGGTTTGCCTTTCAGGCTATCATCAATATGGGTGTCAATCTGGCCATTCTGCCGCTGACCGGTCTTACCCTGCCATTTGTGAGCTACGGCGGATCCTCACTAATGGTGAATGTGCTGGCGGCAGGCATTTTACTTAATATTTCCCGCTATGCGGAAGTCGGTACGAATTTTGCTGACCGGCGGCGGATCAGGAGGGCATATCATCCCCAACCTCGCCGTCGCGTCAGCCATTAAAGATAGGCAGCCTGATGCTAAGCTCCTTTACGTCAGCTCCCGAAGCAAGCTCGATGCCGGGCTTCTAAAAGGTACGGGAATTCCGGTTCGCCGAATTTTCTCGGGCAAGTGGCGCCGTTATTTCTCCTGGCAGAATTTTATCGACCCGTTTTTTGTCTTACTGGGCTTCTTTCAGTCACTGATCATCCTGATCCGCTTTCGGCCGCACATCGTCTTTTCCAAAGGGGGATTTGTAAGCCTGCCGGTAGTTTTGGCGGCCTTCTTATTGCGCCGCCGGATCATTCTCCACGAATCCGACAGCCGAATGGGCATTGCCAACCGAATCGCTTCCGGATTGGCGTCCGTGGTATGCGTGGCATTCCCCGATTTACTTAAAAAGGGCAAAAAATACCGCATGACAGGTAATCCGATTCGTACGGAGATTGCTCAGGGGAGCACCGCTAAAGGCTACAGACTCACCGGCTTCAAAGCCGGCATCCCAGTCCTTCTGGTCTGGGGAGGTAGTCAGGGGGCGGCCGAAATTAACAATCTGATAAAGAAGGATTTTGAAAATCTCACCCGCAAATTTCAAATCATCCATATCACCGGCCCCGATAAAGACATTGGCAAAAAAAACTCCAATTACATCAGTTTTGAGTATCTCGATCAGGAGCTGAAACATATCTACGCCATTACCGACCTGGTCATAGGGCGGGCCGGCGCCAATTCCCTTTACGAACTGGCTTATCTCGGAAAGCCCAATATTATCATCCCCCTGAATAATTCCGACCAGTTAAACAACGCCCGATATTTCGAAGAAAAAGGCGCCAGTATCGTTCGCAAAGGAACTGACAGACTCTTTGATATGGCGCGTAATTTGTGGCAGAATAAAGCCCTCCAAAACGCGATGAAAAAAGCACTTGCTGAAATTTCCGGCAATCATGCGAATGATAAGATCGCATCAATCATCTTAGATTAAACCAGATTATGAAAATCGGGATCAACGCAAGATTTTTGTCACAGCCTTATACCGGAATTGGAAAGTATTCCTATAATTTGCTCAAGGCGCTTTCGCAGCTGGATGAACAGAATGAATATTATCTTTTCACGCCTCAGCTGGTTGATTTTCCTTTACCAGATAACTTTAAGCAGATCCGCGTGCCCGAAAAGGACTTTTCTTCTCCCAGCCTCCGGAAAGCGCACTGGGAATACAGCCTGATCCCCAAAGAACTAAAAAAATGGGAAATTGACATGGTTCACTTCCTCTATCCCAGCAATCCCCTAATAAAACCGGGCATCCCCACTATTGTGACCGTCCATGACATGATTCCATGGAGGTTGCCGGAATACAACAAACGCTTCCGCTCCAGACTATATCACTGGCACGCCAAATGGGCCTTAAAGCGGGCTGACCACCTCATTACAGTTTCAGAATTTTCCAAAAGTGAAATCCGGAAAATCATCAAAACTGAAGATAAAAATTTATCTGTGACACACCTGGCTCCGCCAATTACTCATTACGATGACATGCCGCCGGGCTTAACATTACGACGCAAATTTTTGCTTTACGTAGGCGGTTACGACGCCCGAAAAAATATACCTATGCTCATGATCGCTTATCAGAAGTTCATTGCCAATTATTACCCCATCGATCTGATTCTGGTAGGTGGAAAGGGAAGGGGGCTGGAAGATTACATCACGGACGCGTTTATAGAAAAAGTAGCCGGTCAATATCCGGTAAAACAAAAAGGGAAAATTATTTTCACCGAGGCATTACAGGACTCCGAATTGGCCGCTTTGTACCGGCAGGCCATGGCGCTGGTCCATCCGTCCGGTTATGAAGGCTTCAATCTTCCTCTGGTGGAAGCCATGAAATATGGCCTTCCTCTCGTAATCTCCGACATTCCGGTTCACCACGAAGTGGCGGAGGACGCCGGTTTTTACGTCAATCCAAAATCAGAAGACACGTTCGGTATCGGACTGCATGAATTCCTGAACAACGCCAAACTCCGGAAGGAACTGGCAGAAAACGCGGCTAAACGCAGTAAAAGTTTTGACTGGAAGGAAGCGGCACAGCAGACTCTGGATGTCTATAATCTATTTATATAGTAAAATAGACCTGCTATGTCAATGAGCCTTATCACTTTCATCATCATTCATCTTGGAGTCTTCGCATTTATGGTAGAAATGCTAAGAAGACTTACCATGAGACATCGTGAGTATCCGCTTGATGAAAACAGAGAGACCCTGCCGTTTGGCTTTTTAAGACTGCGCCACATCGTTGTGATGTTTATTATCAGCTATATCGCCTGGGTGCTTTTTTCACTGTGGCTTTATCAATTGTTTATTGGGGATCTATTATGAAGCACAATAAAATCGCAGTCCTCGATTTTGGAGGACAGTACGCCCACCTGATTGCCAACCGAGTTCGCCGTTTGGGAGTTTACAGTGAAATTCTTGATAACGACATTCCCGCCAGTCGGCTCCGCGAATATAAAGGCGTAATTCTTTCCGGTGGGCCGGACAGTGTGAACGACCCCAACGCTCCCAAATGCGATCCAAAAATCTTCAGCCTGCCAATTCCTATTCTGGCCATCTGTTACGGACACCAGCTTATGCAGCATATGACGGGTGGGCGCGTTGCTAAAGGAAAAACCAAAGAATACGGATTTGCCACCCTTCACGTTAAAAAAGCCGAAGGGATTTTTAAGGATTTCCCTAAAAGTTCCCGCGTCTGGATGTCGCACTTTGACATGGTGCGGGAAATGGCCGATGGATTTGAAACCATCGGCGAAACCGAAGACTGCCCCACCGCCGCCATCGCCGACTTCAAAAAAAACCACTACGGCATCCAGTTTCATATGGAAGTCACGCATACCGAAGAAGGCCAAAGGCTTCTCGATAATTTTCTTAATATTTGCGGTGTCAGGCGTGACTGGAATATTAAACAGTTTATCAAAGATGAAATCGAAGTGATTAAAAAAAAGATCGGCGACAAAAAAGTTTTTCTACTGGTTTCCGGAGGGGTGGATTCCACCGTTTGTTTCGCCCTTCTCGAAAAAGCCCTCGGCCCGAATCGCGTTTACGGCATGCTGGTCGACACCGGACTTATGCGCTTTCAGGAAGCCGAAAAAGTCCGTAAGACCCTTGCCGGCGCCGGTTTTACCAATCTGCATGTGGCCGACAAAAAAGATCTCTTTTTAAGCCGCCTCAAAGGCGTTTCGGACCCCGAAAAAAAACGAAAAATCATCGGCGATCTGTTCTGGGAGGTTAAAGAAGACGTGGCCGAAGAGCTTGGACTGAACCCAGATGAATGGATCATGGGGCAGGGAACCATTTACCCCGACACCATCGAAACCGGCGGCACCAGGCATGCCGATAAAATCAAAACCCATCACAACCGTGTGGACCTGATGCAGGAAATGATACGGGCGGGAAAAGTGATTGAACCTATTTCCGAACTATACAAAGACGAAGTCCGTGAACTTGGCGAAGAGCTTGGTCTGCCTCACGAGCTCGTTTGGAGGCACCCCTTCCCGGGGCCGGGCCTTGGCGTGCGCATTTTGTGCACCGGTAAAAAGGAAGTGGCCGCCGCTCACGCCAGAACTTCGGCTGTGTACGAACTCAGCGAAAAAATCACCAAATTTATTCGCGACAAATTCAACCTTGGAATAACAGCAAAAGTCCTGCCCTGCAAATCGGTTGGTGTGCAAGGCGATGAGCGCACTTATCGTCATCCGGTTGCGTTATTTACCGATTTGCGCGACTGGGAAGTGCTTGAAAAAATCTCCACCTCAGTCACCAATAATTTTTCTGAAGTAAACCGAGTTATACTCACTTTGCATGGCGAAGCGGGCGACTTCAGACTCAAGCTTGCCGACACCAGCGCCGACCGTGTAACAGCTTTACAAAAAGTGGACGACGCCGTCACCAAAATCATGGCAGAGGCCCCCGAAGACTACGGTATCTGGCAGTTCCCGGTGGTACTCGTACCCGTCAGCACAAAGCCCGATCACGAATCCATCGTCTTTCGGCCAATTGTTTCGACCGAAGCAATGACCGCCAGTTTCGCCAAAATCGACTCCGCCACCCTTCAAAAACTCACCGCAGCCTCATCCTCTGAATCTTCCATTTCACACATCTTTTACGACCTCACGCACAAACCACCCGGCACGATTGAATGGGAATAATTGAGGTGAGAGAAAAAATATCACTATCGTTTTGATATTTAAGAATCAAAAATCTGATACCTCCAACCACACTCCAACCACACTCCCCCCACACCCCCCCCCCCCACCCCCCCCACCCCCCCCCAACCCCCCCCCCCCCCCCCCCCTCCCCCCCACCCCAACCCCCCCCACCCCCCCCCCACTCCCCCCAACCCCCCCCCCCCCCACACTACACCGACACCTC